>ERZ791865.1263-NODE-1263-length-25946-cov-16.686184_pt1 | contig 25946 bp, 31 predicted proteins | sample MGYA00509942_ERZ791865 | MGnify/ENA primary metagenome ERZ791865 (study PRJEB30046, sample SAMN00792098) | human gut metagenome | study: EMG produced TPA metagenomics assembly of the A metagenome-wide association study of gut microbiota in type 2...
ACATCCTCGGACCATTCCCCAATGTCTATCAGAGGCCATTAACTGAAATTCCCTATCTTATTACGATTATTTTGTTGACGTTGTTTGAACTCTTCAATACTATTTTTTCTAATTTTTAAGAACATTCTTATAGCAAACGACAATCCGAATATGAACGTAATGCCTACTATTACGAGATATATAATATCAATTATTCCCATGATTTTGAAGTTTTAAGACATTATACATCACGATAGAACTGAATACAAGCGATAGTGCTCCAAGAGTTATTGCTCCAATAAAGGCTGTCGTCTGATTTATAAGTGTTTGGTCAGTCAACTCCCCCATATATAATGCACCCAATGGGATGGCCAGCAATATTATGAGAAAAGTCGATAGCCCAGAAAAAGTATCTTTGTAATTTGAGATGACATCTACTTCTCCTTTCTTTACTTTTTGAGCCTTAAGGCTGCTTACCTCGTTGATATTTGAGATATTAAGGGTTAATCCAAAGAACACAATATCTACGGGGCTAAGGCATACCGCATCAGGGAGATGGTTACTGATGAGATATATACTAGTAGCCTTACAAGTATCGGTAGAGCACCGACAAGAACGGTAAAGATAAGCCAGCGAATGATTCTCATATCCGTTATTCAATTTCGCCGGTTAGGATGAAGCTACGCAAAATGGCGTCAATTTTCAGAATCATTCTTTGGTACTTACGATTAAATCTTTAAGGTCTATATCCAACAGTTTGGAGATCTTACTTAATGTAGGTAAATCTGGTTGTGTCGAGTTGGTGCACCATTTAGATACAGTAACTGGACTCTTGTCTAATTCTTCGGCAAGCCACCTACTTGTTTTCTGCTTTTCTGCTAACACTGCCTTCAGTCGATTTAAAGTCTCCATATTAAAAATTAAAGTGAGACGCAATTTTAATAAGATTTGAGGATGCCACCAAAGAATAATTGCACTAAATTACAAATGATGTTATAAAACATCATTTGATTGGGTCTGTGCAGTATTGGCGGCGTCCGCAATGGGTGCAGTGTTCACCTCGCCACACGCTGTCGAACTGCTCACTGGCGGCATCCACTAATGATGTTTCGTCGGTGAGGATTCCCGCCTCGAAGTTGCGACGGGTGCTGCTCTTCATGCCTATGCCAGCTCCGGTCAGGTTGGCGGATCCGATATAGGCAGTATCGAAGTCAAATATAAGCATTTTGAAATGGACTCGCGGGCAAAGCATCCGCTCCAGTCCGGTCTTTAGAATCGGGTATCGGTCAAAATCCTCGCGGAATGCCGGACCCGGTTCTTTTGCATGAATAAGCCGTATCTCTACACCACGCTTCAACAGGTCGGCAAGGACTCCGAGAAAGGGTTTTGTTTTGGTCCCTGCTTTGACATGCAAGTCCTTGATGTCGGCCGTACCAATCCAGAGCGACTTCTTCACAGAAGCCACCCTCTCAATGACCTTATCGTAATGGTCTTTACCGGATATAAACTCAACCGACATCAAGGTTCTACTGTAGTTCTTTTGTTCGGCAAACTGTTTGGAATGCTGCTAATCCAATATTAAAGAGGATAGTTCGTACCCATATAACATTATTGCTATTACATCTGTCGGTCTCTTCTATGAAATCCAACAGGCCCTTTACAATGTCATGGAGTTTCTCCTCTTTAACATACATTCTACGCTCTACGTTAAGAGGCAGACTAAGAGCGGGACATTCGTATAGAGCATCTGGCTCAAAATCCAGTTCACAATCTTCTCCAGTCACCATGTGATATGTATAGTCAAAGAATTTCTCAAAAGTGTAGAATGAATACGCGTAAATGTCGGGCTTCCATGCCCAGTTGTTAGAGACATTCTCAACGATGTGATTTGCTATTTGATGTGTCGCATTTGTTAGAGTCTGCACATACTCCTGCATTTGCTCCTCCGTTACTCTATGGAATATCTCTCCTGAATAGAATGGCTCATCCTGAGGTCCAAAGTTACCACCCTTATTAAGCATATCCCTGAAGTAATCATGGATGGGCTGATACAACTCTTTCTCGGATTTCTGGTTCCAGTGAGAATTGAATGTTACTGACACATGCTCGTGTGGATAGAACGTGAGCTGGGAAATATCATCCCGCTGGTAGCGATGTTGCCCAAGACCGTGCAGCCTTTGAATACGATACATCAATGCGGCGACAACGTCCCTGTCCTCATCATCAAAATCAAGGAGGTTCATATCCTTCTGCGCATTTTCAACAGCCTTCTCGAACTCTCCTCTAAGAGAATCCTTGTCTAAGCCAGATTCATTATGAAGAAGACGATTGAGTTCGTTATAATGTAATTGGAAGTTCTTCATGATATTATTCTTATTTGATTGTTACAAAGTTACAAATTTTTCGTGAGATAAAAACACAATGCTTCGCTCTCGGAAGTTCTTTCAACCGGAACAATTCTTTACTACGGCTTATTCAAAGATGAGGATCTGTTCGTTATCGGGAACGTCCTGTGTTGCGGTACGGAGTTTTCGACGGCGTTCATCCGGAGAGAGAATATGACGCCTGAATATATTTCTCGCCTCAACTTCACCTGCAAGACGAAAATACTTTCGTCTCCCATATTGCTTGGGATCTCCGCCTACGGCAAACCCTTCAATATCTTGGATTAAATGTTGGAGTTCATGTAGAAGCACTTCCTCGATATGGTATTGAATATTTGATGGTCGGCCCATTGATACCACGATGCTCCTGTTAGAGGGATTAAAATATCCGGACATTCCTTTCTTAGGAGAATACATCGCATAAAGAGTCAGATTCTGCAATTCGGGATATGCTTTAAGAATCTGCTTATCATGTAATATCATACTAATGCTGATATTTTCTCCATATCTGTGTCTCACATAATCGTCAATAATTTCTGACGATATAAATGGGTCCTCAACTTCGTAGCGCCAAAAGCCATCGATACCCTGCTCCCAACCTGTGCGTAATTTTATTACGGTCGGGTCAAAACCATCCTTGACCATCTGCTCTACTTGCCGGAAATCATAACGGTTTTCCGGGTCAAGACGCGATACTCCTACTAAACCTATATAGCTCATAAATCCATAATAATTTCAGTTTTACTATTCAGATAGTTTTCAAGACTCAACCTCACCTTAGCGAGCCGAGCATCGTAGAGGCAACTGTCGAGAAATTTCTCAACCTCATCCTTGGGAGGTGCAAGGAACAGCATTTCATCGCGGTATTTCGCAAGCAGCTTGCCGACAGCAGAGAGTTGGACGTTATCAACGGTTTCTTTCAGAATATTATATATTGCTCCATCGAAGGAGATTATTGGCTCTTTAGTCGAATTCACCAACAAACGGTGAAGTTCGTTTGAAACCTTGAATGAGATGCCACATCTGGCCAATAATGATTGACCTGAATCTTGTTTGTTCCATTCCAGCCATTCAAAGTACAAAGCTCTGATTTGCCCGGGTATAGTGTTTTCTCTGAACGATCTCCCTTGATATGCCAATGTTCGTTGGCATAATATTATTTCAGGGGGATATTCATCAACCAAATAGGCATTGGCATCGCTAGCCATCGGCGAAGATATTCTGATTTGCACCTCACGCCGTGGAGGTGGAAGCAATGATGAATTATGCCAGTCAAGTTTAGGCCAGTTGTCGGATTCATCACGTTTTATGATTTGTGCATATTCTCTCATTTCGCCGACGGTAAGATTTTCTCGCGGAATCAAAATAATGGCCCGAAACGAAGCAAGAAGTATCATTATCTCTTGAAATTCCTGAGATTCGGAGGTTAGTCCGGCAGTAGCATAGTGCATCAACTGCTTTTTTGCGCCCATGTAATCACGGTTATGGAGGGAGGTCACAGGGCTTGCCGTAAAATACTGACGAATGGAATCAAAACGAGTGTCTGCTACAAATTTTCGTGAGTCCTTGTCATTAACGCTGACATGGAAGACCAATCCGCTATCTGCGTTATTCCGTGACGGAATTATTGAGAAGTCGATACCTATTCCGGAAATCGAATAAACTTTGTTTGCGGAATTGGCATATTTAAGGCCGCCTCCAAGCGGTAAAGAAACACATTCTATTAGCTTCTCTACGTTTTCGCCTGACATTGGCAAAAGCAACCCACGTTCAGTCGTTGAGACACCATTTTCATCCGGTGCGACGGAGAATGTTATGAAATGTGGTTTCAGTTTCTTAATAAGCGGATTGGCAAAGGCTCCAAGAATGTTGCCGGTGATAATCTTCCGCTCTAATATTCTATTATTATATTTTGATATTTCTCTATCCCATTCGGAGTCTTTGAAATTCCATTTGGCAGACTTCAATATCGCCACCAAACGGTCATAATTGTTTAATGCACCTTTGTCTACAAGATTAAGCACTAACTCTTTATGCGCTGCCGATAACGCGAACACAAACTGAACCTGTCCCGGAAGAAACCGCTTTTGGGGGTTCTTCCCGAAGCGAACTTCTTTCAAAACAGCCATTATGTGGCTCACTCCTTCTGCTACAGGAAGTGCGCCAATTACATTCCAGTAACCTTGTCCGATATCTGCCAAAGAGATAACCTCCATAAGGCGTTTACGTTGTTCGGATTTGTCTTTCAGTTCTTTTTTTCAACATTTTCCAGGTCTTCATAGTCTTTATTGAAGGCCTTCAGTTTGTTCATGATTCTCTGTTCTTGTCGGTACTCCTTCAAAGTATGGTAAAACCAGCTGTCCCACAGCGATTCAGGATGTTGGGCCATCAATAATAACTGTCGGGCTGTATCTTCTTCGATTCCATATTTACGCATAACGGCAAGAGTCGTTGAACATATTTTTTCCTTACGTGCTGCCAACCTGTCGCGGATTGCTTTTCTCTCAGATCGAAAATAAGACTCGATCTCCTTAAACAATTCTTTTGACTCCGACAATTTTCTACCATAGACAGAAGTCTCAGCTTGCTCAAAACATTGGGTTAATGCAACTGAATTATAGGGATATGTACGATGACGGCAACGAAATGTGGTGAGCATTGACGCTCCGCCCAGAGCTGCATCGTCTATCGGAGCTGTGAAGAGTTCTTCTCTCACAAATTTTGCATTAAAATCCCTGTATTCACGCTCCAAATCCCATTGATTTATACGACGTAATTCCTGCTCAAGATTTTGATAGGCTCCCAACAGCTCGTCAATTATTTCCTGCTGAGCAGCAACACTAAGCATGGCTAAACGTGCGAGCAACTGACTCGCGGATGTTTTCGGTTTCAGTCCGAGTACAAACGCAAGATCAGAATGTGCCTGAAGAAATTCATACGCTATGATATTACCATACTTGTTTGTAATGTCTATGAAGTCGGCTTGCCGCTTGTCCTGATCCTGATTAGCTGTAGTGTTGGCGCTAAGAGAACGCAGCTTGGCACGCAGCATCATATTTAGCCTTTTTTCGGAAGGGATAGCTGAAATTATGTACTCATATAATGGAGGCAGTCCTACAACTTGCCCCGTTCGGTTTATTCGGCCTCGTTTCTGAAGGTCAGTGTTTACGTCGAGGTCATTTTGAACTATAAGCATTTTACGCTGACGCACATCTTCTTCCGGTACCTCGGCAGTTGCCACAGCATGTGCGCTTGCTCCGATAGCGCCACAGGCATTAATGATAATTACATCTAACTTGTTGTTCTGGAAATCATTATATATGTGATTGGAATGGCGTTTCTTACGAGGTAAAACTGTAGCGTTTACAAATTCATCATCTCCCTCCGGCGAGAGATAATCCAGTTGACGGGCGCGACCTGTGCATTCTTCAAAACGAATATTGCGTGTGATGCCCTTTCTGTCGGTGAAGGTTTCCTGAGTGACTAACTGCCTGATAACATCTATTGGCGACATGGGTAGATGAAATATGTCCTCAGTAATTCCATCCCGGATTTGCTGCGCGTAATTTCGAATCTCACCGAGCTTAAACGTCAAGTCTACGGGATCGCCGGATTCGCTAAAATCCATGTCGAATATGTTCATCGATGGGACTTTGGGATTCGCCAAAGTCTTTTCAAGCAAGCGTAAAAGGATTGTGGCAAAATCCCCTCTTTTACATTCGCCGCTTGCCGGATTGAGGCTGTCGCGAAGCACACATTCAAGAGTATCGCTCATTCCAATGACCACGCTGCGCCCTTCCTTAACCTCACGCACTGCCGCTTCAGCAACATCTTTAGCTTTCAAGGATAACAATAGTATCTTGTTGACATAGAAAAGTTGAGACCGTGTAGGATAAGGCCGGAAAACAGGTGTATCATTCATTGATGCCAACGTCAACAATTCCTTAACCATGTCTGACAGGTTTACCAATTCACGAAACCAGTACATCACTTTGTCAAACAGCTCGGCATGAAGAGGTAGTTTGTCATCGAGATAGGTGTATACCGGTTCAGGGATACCTTCGCCGGAATGTTCGCGCCGTATCATCTGGCCTTCCTTTGCAAGCATTGATGCAACATACTCCTGCATGGGAACACCGCCATTGGCAAATGCCGTTTGCAACGTTTCGCTTGTTGCCAAAGAACTCAACACGGTCTGCTGCATGAACGTTACAAGGCACTCCGGCCTTTTGGCAAAAGTTGCAGACAGAAACACACATTGTGTTTCTTTGGAAACCTCCAATATGGAATTGACACATTGTGTTATAACCGATGGTTTTCCGGCCGTGACACTACTGCTTTTGTGCGCTTCATCAAATACGAACAAGACACGATGCTTTTCGCAAATGGAGCTCAGGAAGTCGAGGCGCGTCATATCCCTTTTGGCATCTTTAAGCTGCGAGTAGGTAAGCATCATGTACTCGTAGCAATTCGCCGGAATATCACCTTTCTCATACATAATATCCAACTGAGACTTCTTAGGCGATTTATAAACTTCTTCGTAATGTTGGGTAAACGCCCCTGCTATATCCTCTTCGTCAGAGTCCGTATCTACAGGAGACCATATTTCATCATCAGGAAAAGGTTTTTCTTCATCAATCGGTCTGTCAAAATCGACAACAGACACCTTACTATTCAGCACCAATGGCCGGGCGTCCTTTATACCAAGAGCCTTGCAGTCTCGATACATATCGCTGAACAGGGTATATCTGTCAGTCAGGAATATTGGGAAATATCCTGCAAGCAAACCGTATCTTATAAGAGCCGCAGCCTGTCGTCCTTTACCAATTCCGGTTTGGTCGCCTATGATTGCGGATTGTGCTCGAGCTTCAATATTATAGATTGCAAGTGCGACACCATCTACCTGCTCCGCAGCCAATGCCACTGATAGTTCCTCCAAAGACAACTGTAGCCGACTGGCAACATATCCGGCCACGTCATTACCTAATGCTTTCTTTAGAAGGGAATAGGCGTAAATAGTTTCATCGGCTAATTGCGTTGGAATCATCGAACCTAAAGTTTTGATGACGCCATCTGATGCGGTACAGTATTTTACAGTTTCTTCCATTTACAGTCAGTGCTTACATGTTTTGCCGCAAAATTAGCACCGACATGTATTGTTTCGTGATACAGTTGGTTCCTTTATTGATTATTCCGGGAATATTTCATCAGAATTTTTCTTTGTGATATCCCAAAGCCCCTTAAGTGCTAAAGGGAGTCGCCTGCCAAGCAACATGGCTCCAATAGTCACTCCGATATAAGCTTTAATCAATCCATGATGCGGAGGTCCGACAAAAGATGCGATACCGCCAATAATACCCATGAAAGCGGCATACTTCATTAGTCGCAAATACACTTTGAAAAAATCGTTATTCATAGTTCCTTCCCGGACATGATGATTGTGAATTTGATTAGATCTTCCGGCAATGTATCATCAAAATTTACTGACCAAATCACGTCGATTGATTCCGGCAGACTGGAAATCATATTGGAAAGATGAACCATGTCCTCCATCTTTATTTTATCTCGTCGTTCACGGTTGAAGTATATATGGGCTGTAAGGGATTCTATATCCTTGAGGGCAACATTCTCCAATTGTTCTTTCATACTTGCGACAGCATCTTCAACAGTTCTACTGTTGGTGGTAAGAGTTCTGAATGAATGGGAGTTTTTTAGATTAGTACACAGGTCATTAAAGTCAAAGCAGATATATCCATAGGAGACCACTGGCAGAAGCAGATTTTTAATTGTTCCCGAAAAGTCCACTGAGCCTGTTTCAGTTGCAACGCTATCGTAGCAAGAATAGTCTGGTTCATATACCAGCCCAATCGTAAGTGCGCCTGCATCATGATATGTTTTGGCAATTTCATTAGCTGCCTCTACATTATCTTTGGCTACAATAATTGCCATTTTATCCTCATCAGTCGGGACACAATCGGCAGGGTCATTTGCGACTAAGCAACCAACACAGTCATAATCAAACGATTTTACCTTTTCGATTATACCGGTCGTTTCTGAGCCAATCCCAATTACCTTGAAACTCACGGGGAGATGCTGTTGGAGACTTTCCAAAATCTCTGAATTATTCATCGTCGTCATCATTGATTGGTTTGTTTGATAAGATTATAAACTGAAGAGCTATGTCGGATTTTGCTCCATTGTCAACACCTTTGATAAAGACAATAGGCACTTTCGGCTCAAAAGAGTGAATCATGTTTTTGAGATGACGTTCTTCTTCATCAGTCAAGGGTGACATCTCCGATGAGTAAGCGACTATCAGCAATTCCTCACCGCCTTCGCATATATCGTGATACGTAGGAAAATAGTTGGTCAGGAGGTCTTCAAGATAGTTGGCGCGATTAGTCGAGTCAGCGACATGCGAATCTCTCCATGTTTCGTGGATGCTCCCGGCAGTCATTAACCGATGTTCAAACTGCTCGTCATAGAATCCGCATTTCTCGTGAATTGTATCTATCAAATGCTGGCGTTTGTCGAGACGTTTTAGTTCGGCAATACGTTTTTTGATACGATAATACCTTTTACGCTTGGCTCGGTTCTGATGTTTTTCGCCATGATGGATTCTATTCCATATCTCCATAGAGAACGCGATTCCATAAGGCATTTCTTTCTTGCCCTTCAGTTCACGCTTTTCGCGTTTATCTCTGATATAGGGCAGATACAATTTGCGTTCAAGTCTTTCGGCCATTTCTCCATAATGAGTATAACACTCTTCACGTGGAGACCATCCGCCATGTCGGGTGAAACCGTAGAATGTCATACCCCAAAGAATTGACCCGGCAAGTTCTGCATCAATGAATGGATTATCATCAGGCCTGATTACAGTCTTACCAACTGTATTCTTCCAATAGTCGCCTTCAACATTATTGGCAAGCAGAGGTAGATTGTGAGGTTCATACCATGCCTCGCGCGGCGAAGTAACGTCGAACGTAACTTCACCACCTTCGCCCTCAAATTCAGTCAGGCAGATAATGTCAAACGCTTCTTTATAAGCAGCGACATTCTCAATTGACCTGTCATTGCGATGCGTATTCCGCAATGCTTTGATTATTTCTCCAAATGTAAATGAGTTAAATAATTCTTTTACAGTCATAGCTAACTTTATTTTTCGGCAAAGCTAGCTATGAGATGTATCAAATCCGGTGACAGGATGCTAATAGTTGAAGATTTTAGAAATCTCTTTTTTTATGAATTCAATTTCTTCAATAATCTTTGCTGCGGTGGTCTCAATGTCATCCATAATACTGAACGTATTCAACTCCCGTATCCCCAGGGATGTGTGTTCTTTGTTTTCGGTGTAGTTGTTCCGCTTCAGCAATTCCATAATCTCTGCAGCATGGCTATATGTCGCCAATGGATTATTGTAGTGGATTTTGCCGTTATAACCTATGTGGCGCCAATATATGTGTTGCGCTCCGGATTGTGCCACAAACACCGCTTCGATCTGATCGTTTATGGGGATTTGAATCTTGTCATTCTGTGGTTTTTCTATTGCATAGCGTTGCTCTAAGAGTGGTTTCAACTCAAGGGCATATTGCAGATTGTTACTTTTTGTAGGCACGTAATTCTTTACATTCTCCCACTCATTTGCACATTTGTCTTGAAGCAAATCCTTTAATTTAGTCAGCTCAAGATCTATGTTTTCTTTGATAATGCAGATTGATTTTTGAATCAGTTTGGTTAAGACGCTGGTATAGCGACTTGCCGGGTGATATATTCCTATGTATGTAATTCCCTTAAGCCGGCCAATAATTAGTTTGTTGTCGAAAACACTCTCACCCTGAAACTCATTCTTATAATGTATCTTAAGAAGCTTGAAACAGTTGGCTCCGCTCAATACAACGACGATTTTGCTTGTTGGCGATAGGATGTTAATAAGATCGATGGTAAATCCGATTGTCTTTTGAATAACGTTATTTGGCAATGTGCCTGTATTTGGGGTGTTGAAAAATGTTGCGTTTGTAAGCACGATCTTTTTAGACTCGTCTGACAAATCCTCAAATGCCGGACACAATAATTTAGTTACATTCTTCCAGAAAGTCCAATTATTATGTTCGTTCCAACAAGGGTTTCCATTAAGAAGATTGGTAGCCGTGGCGTCATGGCCATTAAGTTTCCATATCTTTTCTTTGTCTTGTTTTTGCTCGGTGTAAGATCCTCCGGAGCCGGGGTTGATTCCCATGACTACAACTTCTACCGGAGCAGCAATCTCTGTTAGTGGAGACTGCTGATAAAAGCCAAGATCATACTTCTTATCTTTGTCGGTAGCTATCTCGATGTATTTTCCGACTGTTTTTTGAGCCCACACTTGCAGTTCAGTTTTTATATCTTTCATGTTTCCCGTATTTATGATGTCTGCTATGAAATACAAAGTTATATGTTATCCCTCGTTTTTGCAATTATAAGTTTTGCCGTTCAATCCATTCCGTGAAATTCAGGTGACATTTTCCACTTCTGTTTTTTGTTACAATCGGTTTGAGTTGATTATTATCACGTTCAAGAGAAATAATTACATCAGCGTCTTGCTCGATCCTTTCTCCTCTAAAAGTTAGTGACAGTGCAAAATGTGGTGCCGTGGCAATAATCGGAATACCTAACTCTAATGACAAACCCCTTAGTCGTCGTGAGAAAGCAATGAATACGCTCGTGAATGTCCCTCTATATTTTAGCATGGGGTAAAGGAGTATCATATTATTGAAAACTACTAATTTGATCCCAGCGTTCCGTTTCAAATCACGTAACATTAGCCATAACTCGCGAAAAGCAACCGAGCTATTAAAGTGATAGATCATTGGGAATTTGGCAGCTACATCGTCATCTTCGCCATAAGAAACATACGCCAACGGAACATCTTGATTGACATAGCTGTTTATTGTCCGCAACAAATATTCATTGATATTATTCTCATTTCCTGCGGTGGCAATTATCAATTCATTACTATTACCACTATACCCCTCGACAAGGATCTCATTCAGCGAATCGAATCCGGTATCAATAATCTCTTCCATGAATTATCTCATTTCTATAATTCTGTCTAAGTTAAAGTATCTTCAATGCGATGGCTGCACAAGCCTCGGCATCGCAGAGGGCATGATGGTGGTTGGTCATATCATAGCCACAGGCTGCGGCTGAAAGGTGTAACTGGTGGCTTGGAATATCGAGACATCGACGCGATGCTGCGAGCGTACAGTAGAACTCATAATAGGGATATTTCATCCCATACTCGGCAAAAACGGCTTTGAGGCAACTTTCATCAAAAGGGCGGTTGTGGGCTACAAGCGGAAGCCCCTCTATCATTGGCTCGATTTGAGCCCATACCTCAGGAAAGGTAGGCTGACCGTCGGTATCCTTACGAGTAAGACCATGAACTTCAGTTGTCCAATATGTATAATAGTTGGGCGTCGGTTGGATGAGAGAGTAGAACTTATCGACTATCTCGCCACCACGCACTACCACAATGCCGACGCTGCATACACTTGATCGGCGTCCGTTGGCTGTTTCAAAATCTATTGCAACAAAGTCCTTCATCTCTTTTGCTTTTCAAACCGGGCTAAAACGTCAAGCATCTCTTGCGGCAAATATGCTTTGGCTTTTTCGACCATATCCCCCGGAATCATATACCGTGCTTCCGCAATAGAGCCCACTATTGCTCCAATGGGATCTGTATCTCCGCCATAAGAAACGGCAAGACGTATGGCGTCCTCAAAACTCGTGGCAACAGAGGCTATAAATAAAGCTAAGGGTACACATCCCTGACAGGTTACATCAAAGAACCCCTTCTCAGGTAGATTTGAGAAAATGTTGTCTCCGTAAAATTCCTTAGCGACATTCTTGAAGATTGCAGGTGATTTTGTGGTGGCAGTTCTCATTCTGAATATCGCGACTGCGATAGCGACGGCACCCTTGATTCCTTCGGGATGATTATGTGTAACTGCCGCTGACCGTTCGGCCTCGCTTTTAACATCCTGTTCGTTGTCAAAAAGCCATGCCACGGGACTTACTCGCATGGCAGAACCATTTCCGAAACTGTTGTAAGGATATGGGTCGGGACGCATCACCCAGTTTAAGAAAAAACTTCCATACTCGCCCATTGGGAGAGGGTACTTGCGGCACCAGCGTCTGAGGGAAGTCTGATAATCGACATGTCTTAAAATTGCATCGGCTATCGCTATAGTGCAGATAGTGTCGTCTGTAAAGTCTTTTCCCGAGGTGAACATCGGGAAATTATAGTCTGATGTATTGTCCAACTCATAACTGCTTCCGGCTATGTCTCCAATAATTGCTCCTAACATATATCAGTCGTTTTTATAAAGTTCGTACATATCCGAAATCCAACCCTTCATAGTCTTGCGAAGGGATGCCGGACTAACGACCTCTATCATCGCTCCGACATGAAGCAACTTCATTATGAAGTCGTAAGTCGGGGAAAGATATAACTCAAAATCAGCGTATTCGCCATAGTCCTCAATAAGTCGCTGACTATGATGTAACGGGAGCGATTTCAGATAATGTTTATGGTCTTCGTTTGCACGAATGACTATTCTTTCGGGTTTTACATCATAACCGATTACTATTCCGTATGCGGTAGAAAAGTAATCAGAAGCATCAAAATCCTTAGGCAACTTGTAGGTATCTGAGGTAGTTTCTACACTTTCCACACGGTCAAGACCGTAAAGTCTTATGTCGTCATAACGTACATTATGCGCCAATACATACCAGCGATTCTCAAACAGTTTTACACAGTATGGCTCAATCGGGATGGTGTAGCCATGCGACTTCTTGAACGGGCGATATGTGATATTCACAACCTGGTTTTCTTTCATCGCCTCCAGTATAGTTGTCAGATGATCGCGTCCCGAAGGAATCTCGTCAACCAATATGCGACCCTTCAACGAGAGATTCTCTCCAATAATATTGCCAACTGCAAACGAATCAAGCATCCACTTTTTGAGCTTGTCCTCGTCAATGTCCTCCGGATTGGAAATATAATAAAGATAACCGCCAACCTTCTGACAGTCAATCATGATTCCGAATTGCTCATAGATTGCATCACGCCAGCGGTTGAACGTGGCGCGATGAAGTTCGTGTCCGTCGCTGAAATCTTTATTGCGCGACCAGCGGTCAGAAAGGTCCTTGTGAGAAATCTTTCCGGCACGGCGGATTGTGTCAATCAGCCAAGTGTATTTTTGCAGTTGGTTCATATCTGTTGAAGTTTTACACCGCAAAGATAATCAAAACCTGTATCATTTCGTGGTACAGGATTAAGAATAATCATGGATTGCAGTCAAAATATCTTCTTCATCAACTCCAAAACCGGCATTGGGGTTGTTAATGGCCTTAAACGGATTGACATAAGTGTTTGCGCAACAATCATCTTGCCATAGCACAATCTCACTAATAGTAAGATGCCCATTTTTATCAGGGATTACGAAGTACGCATCATATTCACCATAATCTAACCACATATAAATACTGGCGTATTCATTGTCATCTTCTTTAGTCAGGTCAATGCCTCGCAAAGCAAACCATTCATCTTTATCTTTTACCAATTCGGTTAAAGATGTATATGACTTCACGATGTCATTTAGGAACGATTGGCGCTTACGCATCCACTCAAATCGTTCCCTATTACTCATTACTGCTAAATCCATGCTCCATAAAGTTCTTCGGGTTCATCATCGGGTCGGGCATTTTCCTGTGTCTTTTGGCGAGCCTCAGCCAGTTCTTCTTCGGTCGGTGGTGGCAACTCAACCAGATAGACGTTGCAGGGGCGTTGCTTCATCCCGGCTTTATGGCGTAGCCAAAGATTTTCCATAAGAAGTGCTACTCCATCGGGCGATTGTATCGTTTTCATTTTGATGCCTTGAAATTAAAAATTGGACGAATGATTGTGTCGATGTTGACTGTGTCACCGATGTTGGCAATGATTTCTTCTGCTGGCTTATATACCATAGGCGATTCGTCACGGGTGAAGTTGTTGACAGACTCCGAATAGATTCCCTGCATCGAGGCCTCGAAATCCTCCATCGTGATTTTCTCGTAAGCCTGAGTGCGGCTCAACACTCTTCCAGCCCCGTGAGGAGCGGAACAGTTCCAGTCGGGATTACCCTTGCCGGTGCAGAGCAACGAACCGTCGCGCATATTCAACGGAATGATGCAACGTTCTCCTTCGGTAGCAGAGATGGAGCCTTTGCGGATGATGTTTTCATCGCTGATATAGTTGTGGACGGATTCAAACTCCTCAATCACTTTCACACCAGGAAAGAATCGCATCAGCAATAGCGATATAAGTTTGCGGTTGAGCACAGCCCATCGCTGACAGATGCGCATATCATGAAGATAATGCTCACGTGCCTCACCTTCGACATAACAGAGGTCGGCAGGCAACGATGGTTCCGCTACCTTATGTTCCTTGCGCATTTTCTTGATTACGCTCTGCAACTCAGAGCGGCGGCCAGCCGCCTTGTATTCCTCGATGGTACGTTTGATTGTCTCCTCAAACTCGTCGGCTCCATCGGTGAGATGTTTCACAGCTTTTGCCTGATATATGTCGGCCACTTGTTTGCCAAGGTTACGTGACCCTGTATGGATGACAAGGTAAACATTCCCCTCATCGTCTTTGTCCAGCTCAATGAAGTGATTGCCTCCTCCGAGAGATCCGATAGCCTTATTTATACGCCCCGAGTCTTTAATTTCGCGGTAACAGTAAAGTTCGGTCACAAGCTGCTTTGCCTCACGGTAGATTTCCATTTCCTCACCTACAAGCGGCTTGAATCCGAAACGGTCTTCACGTACTATCATACCTGAGGGAACGTTTCCACGTATATGCTCGTGGAAGGCGTGAAAGTCAATGTCGTGGAGTTTGCCGAGATTGAGGATACGCATACCGCAGCCGATGTCAACGCCCACGATATTGGGTATGACCTTGTCGCCGAGGTCGCCGGTGAAACCTATGACGCAGCCTGCTCCGGCATGTACGTCGGGCATGATGCGTATCTTCTTGTCCGAGAAAATGTCGATCGAAAGCAGTTTCTTAATCTGCTCCAAAGCGTTTTCTTCGATGTTGTCAGTGAAAATCTTCACGTCATATCCTTCTATTGTCTTCATATCATGTTGTTTTATGATTTACGCCGCAAAGTTAGATTGCCGGTGCGCAACCATTTTACGCAGCAAAAATAATATCAAGGTGACGCACTTTGCGGGACAGGTTATAATAATCTCAAATATTAAATATTGTTAATGCGCAATATTCAGAGATACAATGCAATGCCGAGTCGTAAATTTTCAATATATGCGAAAAATCATGCAATTTAACATCTATTTGCATTTGATTAAATTCTCACATCGTATTATATAAGAGTACCGACATTAAAAGATAGATATGAAATTAGCTATTGTTGGCACTCGCAATCCGAGTGTTACCTATCAGGAATGGGAAAAACTTCTCCTTGACAAAATCAATCCAAACGACATTAAATTGGTAATATCGGGTGGAGCCATGGGTGTGGATACTTTCGCAAAATTGTTTGCCTGCAGCCATAATATTCCCTATATGGAGTTCTCACCTCAATATGCCCTCTATGGTCGATATGCGACCGTCAGACGTAACACCCAAATCGTCGAAGAGGCTTCTACTGTCATCGCATTTCCTTCAGCAGATTCCAAGGGGACATTCCATTCAATCAAGGAGGCACATCGTCTCGGTCGTCAGGCAATTGTAGTTAATCTCTAAACAAATTTATGGTGTATCGAATTTTGAGACATCTCATTACTATCTTTGCAACATATATGGAAGAAAGATACAGGAAAGAACTTAATTGGTGGTTTGCCGAATTGACAATGGATCCGGAAGTACAGGTCGAAAGATATTTGACCATATTCCCGGAATTAAAATCCCGTCTCTCAAAGTTCGGTGTAGGTATTCTTTTATGGAATATGAAAGGACTGGTTGACATTAACAATCCTGATGATGTAAGTCGTGTCCGCTTGATCCTGAAGGTACTCGACCAGACACCCGGATTTGACTTCTTCGATAACGTATTCAACGAAGCCGATTCTGATACAGTCTGCGGGATTATTGGAATCTGTCCCAAAGTCCCTGTCGAAGAATCGGCTCTTGAATTTAACTATACTGTTGACTCCATCAGTAGTTATGAAGACGCACGCCAATATATGGATATGACTTCCTGGTGCATTGTGATATCAGAAGAATCATTCAAGAGCCAAACAGCAAACGGTAATCGATTCTACTTCTGTGGTAACAACGAGTGGTGGGATACACCATGCGTTCCCGGAACCGCCTTCCCTCACGACCGCTATGGCTACTCTCTCATCGCTGTTGAAGTCACACCGAATAATCAAATCGCGTCAATCACTTCACGATGGAACACCTGCGCAGGAGACACCGGCGACTTCATAACCGTCATTGAACTCAAATCAATCCTCGGCACCGAGAATTACACTAAATTACTTTGTAAACCCGCTGAAAATCACTAAATTTGCAATTATGATTGAAGACACGACATTAACCCAATTCCTCGTAGAGCCGATAAGCCCACCGTTAGTTCTATCATCACAACCTGGTGAAAAGGCTTACTCTCTTAAATCCATTCACCACGGAGAATGTAAGAACAGGGAAGAAGAGCAATCAAAGCTTGCTGAAGCAGAGGTAACGCCAAATACTCTCGGCTTTGAACTTGACTTTGAAGTAGATATGTATCCTTATGACCTTATCACATACACGGCGGATAAACACATTAATGCCCATTTCGTATGGGGAAATCACGCCCCGGGAGAGAAAAACTATCAGGAAAAATGTCGATTTAAGCCCGGAGACAAAGTATTATGCGTGATTCATCGCGGATATGATGCAGTCATCCCTGCAATAGTAGTTGAACCACTTGGTGAGCAACATGTCATACAGTGGCATAAAGAAGCACTCGAAGAAGGCTATGGTGCCCCTGATACATTCGAGGAATTTCTTGAAACCCATTATGATTGGGACTGGGATGCTGTCATTGTGCGCCCTCTTGTCCGACTAAAAAACGATTGGGAAGAGATGGGTGAAACAGAAGCAATCCAACGAGTATATCTTTTCCCTTATAAAACTTTTGAAATATGAAACTTCGAGATAGAGACAAAGCAGCAGAACATATAGCGATGAGTTTGGGAAATGGTGTAGAGATTAAGGATAAATCTACACCGTCATACGTATTCCAAAAAATTACCCGCAACGAAAAGGTGAATGAGACATTATGTAGATTTTTCGATATACCCGAAACCGAGGATTTTAAAACGGCATATGATCAAGTAGCATCAGGTCAGGGAAACGAATCCGAGAATCTTCTTACTCTTCATTCCTCAGCACTCCTTGCTTTGCTATGTTTTTATAGAGTTGGAGCCGGCAATAGCCTTAGCATTGAATGTGATGGTACTTTATATGAATTCGATAAAGTATTCTTCGAGGTAGAAAATATTGTAATAAACCCACGCGACCGGCCCTCAAGCATTGATGTCGCCTTGTATTCTACTAAAAATAAAGTGCTTCTTCTTCTCGAATCAAAATTCACCGAGCCAATAAATGGTTCTAATTTAAAGGAGATCGGAGAAAAATATCACAGCCGGTTGAAACTTCTGTCCGAATCAGGGATAAGGTTTATAGATAAGACACATAAATTTGATTGCGCGAAAGTAACTGTCGGTAAAAGAAATCGTCTAATCTACTATGACGGAATCAAACAAATGATAGCTCACCTAATCGGAGCCGAGACGGGGCCTGTTAGCAAAAAAGGCAAACAAGAGGATTATGCTAAATGCTTCAATGAAGCCCAAAAAATCTATCTCGGATGCATCTTAGTCAGTGATTCCGACTTGTTTGAGAAATCCGAAAATGAAATGATTGCTGAATACATAAAGTTGTTTGAGAAATCCATGACAATCTTGGCTAAAACTATAGAAGGGCGAAATAAAGATAAACTGCATTTGCTAACTAAACCTAAGACATATCAAGAGGTTTTTGCCAATCAAATGTCGAAGTATCGTCTACCCAAGAAAATTCTTAAATTTTACAAACTTGAAAATACTCCACCTCTCTGACACACATAACTGCCACCATCGGCTCCGGAATTTGCCTGAGGCCGATGTGGTGGTGCATTCCGGCGACTTTTGTATGGTCGGAACAGAGCGGGAGGCGATTGATTTCCTAAACTGGTTCTGTGACCTGCCATACAAACACAAAATATTCATCTGCGGCAACCATGACGATTGCCTCTATGGAGCCAACATCGACGGGCTCGACAACAATGTACATTATCTCTGTAACTCCGCGATTGAAATTGACGGAGTAAAGTTTATGGCGTACCGATGTTTATGGGCGATTGCATAACTGACCGCCAGAGCCGCAACTATGCCAATATTCCATCAGATACGGATGTTCTGATAACACACTCTCCGGCTTATGGAATCCTTGACTTTGATGATGGCATCAACTATGGCTCGGAAGAAATCCTCACGAAGTTATCCGTCCTCCACCTTAAAGCTCATCTCTTCGGACATATCCATGCTCAACACGGAGTAGTGAAGAATGACGGAGTCATCTTTTCCAATGGAGCAATTATAAACGCTGATTACTCGGTTCCTAACACGCCAAATCAAATTTTAATCTAATCGGTACGGATGTTGCAGATTGGAATTTTAACTTTGCCACAAATTCTAAACAAGAAAAACTAATAAAATGTATTACGCAGTCAAAGATGGAAAGGTGATGCGCCATGAATCGTCATCATCGTTCAGAACTGTTTACAGTTCAAGCCCGAAGGCAGTGAAAGTTGTTCTCAGCCCCGATGAGAAAAATGTCCTTATTCTCTGTGACAATGGTAATGTGAAACTCATGAATACCAATAATCATGGGGCCCGTACCGTGTATGGCGAGACAGGCAACCTAAAAGCACTTGACATAGCTTGGGATGGAAACAAGTCATTCCAAGTTCAAACCAAAGGCAAATGGACTAAAAGGTCTATATAATGCTATCCCATAGAATGGTCGGCAGAAGAAATTTTGCCGATTATTTTTGTTTTTCTTTTAATCGGAAAGTATATTGCCGATTAAGTCACTAACTTTGCGGTGTAATAAGAACAACAATAAGTTATGAAGAAACAGACTCTCATATTTCTAAAGCCGTTCTCAATCAAGAACCCTACTCTTGATGAGCAAAACGACTTCATGATGACAGAAATAGTCAACGAAGTTGAGTGTGCCGATCTCGGCAGGATATACAACAACAAGATGCTGCATGGCCGAGACCTCGCAGCCTTCATTCCTGAGCAGGTAAAGGATAATAAACCTCAATGGGTTGTCGCTGTCGGCAAGTGTGCAACAATTGCACTGGATATCCGCAATCAGAAAAAAGTGCTTCTGAACCCCAAAGTCAGTTATGACCATCTCAACAATGTGTCGGAATTTGATCGAGAACATACTTATGGTTTCTTCGACGACAGACATGAACAAGACTATGAACGGTTTCAGACAGTGTTCCCTCATGCCGCATGGTTCCCTCAGGATGATGACTTGACATTATTCACAATAAAAGAAATGGTGGAGGAGATAATCAATGGTTGAACTACTGCTTAAACGCTATCTTTGGCTTATTGACACGTTGAAACGTGGCGGCGAAATGACCTTTGATGAAATTTCCGCCAAATGGGATAAATCTTCGGTCAATGATAATCAGTCAGAGTTGACAAAACGGACATTCTACAATCATTGTCAGGCAATAGCCCGACATTTTGGGATTGACATTGAATGTCGGCGCGGACGAGGACTAAATTTGTATTACATAACAAATCCGGAGGCTATCGAAGAGAACACACTGACGAAATGGGCCCTCGACAGTTTCTCTCTTGGCGAGTTGCTTCTTGGCAACGCCTCTATATCCGAGAAGATACTCCTCGAAGACATTCCGTCAGGGCGTGAATGGCTTGAACCTGTTTTACAATCACTCCAACAAAATCGTATGGTAGATATAACATACGAAAATTTCTTTGGGATTAAGTTTACAGGCACTGTCTGCCCACTATGTGTCAAGCTATTCAAGCGTCGTTGGTATGTTCTTTGTTTGACCGTCAATAACCGAAAGCGTATATTCTCGCTTGACCGAGTAAAAAATCTGGAGTTGACAGACAAGACATTCAATTATCCGCAGGATTTTGTCCCTGCCGACTATTTTTATGACGTATTCGGTATTGTTGCAGGAGTAGAGCGCAAGGTTGAAAATATTGTTATCCGCACTTATGCTGAACTTCCCGGATACCTCCGTTCATTGCCCATACATCACAGCCAAAAAGAATTGGAAACGAAAGACGGACACACCGACTTTTCGCTGCGGCTTGTCCCGACTTTTGACTTCATTCAGGAGCTGCTTCTCCACCGTGACCAGTTAGAAGTGATTTCTCCACAATCACTGCGTGAAGAGGTAGCGGAGATTATTGCTCGAATGAATCATTTTTATAGTTATGACAAGGAGTAGAAAGAAGAATCCTGTTGAAACATATATCGGCAAATCACAAAAGCGTGGTAAACAAATGTGTAACCGAATGTTCCGCCGAGAGTGCAAAACTGCACTTTTCACAGATAAATTGTTGCCAATACGTCTCAGAGAAGTATTGGACGAGTGGAGCTTAGGTGGTGATGGCAAACACCGTATTACACAGGATGATGGTCGTTATACAAAATCACTTCGTAAATAGACACTCCTAATAAGTACCCGAGTCAATATTATAGCGGCGGGCGGCTATGCTGATGCTTTCGGCTATGCGGGCGCGGAATTCGGGCGGGGCGATGACTTCGGCGTGACCGCCGTAGCCGAGGATAAGACGTTCCAGTTCGTTGTTAATGACCACCTTAAGCGAGAGCTGAATTGATCCGTCGCGGAAACGCTGCTCAACTTTCTGGGACTTGTGGAATGGCTTTGACTCAACGTATGGAGCCTGCTGGCGGTCAATCTTTATTACTATCCGCCGCGCCTTATCATGGATTCCCCTGGTTACTCCGATTGTATCGTCAAAGAAATGCTCCGGGTCAAAGTCAACACATTTTTTGAAAGGATGCTCCTTGTCGATAGAAACAGACTTGATGCGGTCGAGGGCAAAGATATTAACCTGCGGAACTCGGTTGGTGGCTTTCTCGCCGATAAGAAACCATCGGTTGCGGTACTCCTTCAATAAATATGGATACACCACCAAGGCCTCCGATTGACGAGCCTTGAACGACTGATATTCAATGATGATTGTCTGTCGCTTGCGCACGGCGTCATATATATCTCCTATAAATCTTGCACCAATGTAGCCTGCCACATGCTCCATATCCATTGCCGGAACCGAAGTCCCAGTGTGGCGCGAAATCTGCTCGTTGAGTTTGCTGATTGTGTCGATTGAAGATGCAAGCTGTGGAAAACCCTGCAACTGGCGCAATATGTCGAGCGCCGAGTTAAGCGCGTCGAGACCTTCGTCATTCAGTGGTAGATGAGTGATACTGAAATCAGGGTCTTCATATTCGTAATATTTGTTTTCCCTCACCACAATCGGAGCATTATAGCCCAATCGGTCGCTGCGCATCAGCGCAAGATCGTTCTGAAACGTGCGGCGGCTCACCGGATTGCTCCGCCCTTCAAATTCTGCCAACGCATCGGTGCAGGCATCAATAAGATCGTCGATGGTCCAGCGGCGATAATGGTTCTGAAGACATTTGTCGATAGTGGATATCCGGATAAGTGTGGCTCGATTCAGGGGCATGATAAGATATTTTTTTGCAAAAATAGCATTTTTTTCATAAGTGCGCAAATCCGTTGCGCACTATCTTCTTAACTTTGCGGCAAAATCAGAACAATATGAACATTACAGGAAATTTTACATCCGCCGAAGTTTTCACAGACAATATAGAACCGTCGGCTCTCTACTGGATAACAGAACTTTGCAATCATCAGGCAATGGAGGGTGTGCCGATAGTGCAGATGCCCGATGTCCACGCCGGGAACTCATGCAATGTGGGCACGGCCTACCCGATCGGAATGTATGTCAATCCCGATCATGTCGGTGTTGACATAGGCTGCACCATTTCCATGCACCGGCTTTCGTGTGCGGTCAATCCCGAAGATTATCCGCTTCTTGACCATCGCATCCGTGAGGCGATTCCGACCGGCACGGACATATGTCAGAAGAACTCTCTCAACGAAAAAGAGCTGTTTCGTTTCTTAAACTCTCAATATCAGAAGGCCCGCTCGGCAGCTCCCGATCTTATCAATGAGGCGTCGCGCTTAGACGCACATTTCATCAGTGACTTCTGTCAACGCATCAAGCTTCAGGAAGGCATCTTCTACAAAAGTCTCGGTACGCTCGGCGGTGGCAACCACTTTATTGAGTATGGAGAAGATACAGAATCCGGCGACGGCTGGCTGACAATACACTGCGGTTCGCGCAATCTCGGCGTAAAGGTTTCCAATCATTGGCGAAATATCGCACAGAATCCCCGCCGGGCCAAATTCGTCGGCTATCTCTGGGGCGATGCTCTACGCGGCTATCTATCAGATATGATTATAGCCCAGGCATACGCGCTCTACAATCATCAGATTATCCGCGACCGAATATTCGCCATACTCAAAAAGTTGTGTAAGGCCAAATGCGTGGAGTCTATCTTCACTACCCACAACTATATATCGGTTACAGACGAATTGTCGATGCTGCGTAAAGGTGCTATTGACGCATCCGAGGGCCGAAAGGTGGCAATTCCCTTCAATATGCGCGACGGAATAGCGATCTGCATAGGCAAAGGAATTAAACGGTGGCTCAATACCGCACCACATGGAGCCGGGCGCATCATGAGCCGTGCACAAGCCAGAAAACAGATCTTAATGAGCGACTTTGAAAATTCAATGGCCGGAATATACTCGTCTTCTGTCTGCCAAGGCACTCTCGATGAATCTCCAATGGCATACAAACCCACCGAGGAAATACTTGAATGCATCCGGCCGACAGTAGATGTCGTCGCCATGATAAAACCGAAATTCAACATCAAAGACAACGGAGAATGAAACATTACATACAGATAACCGCCGGTCGCGGACCTGTTGAATGTGCCAGAGCCGTCACTCTGGTGGCACGCGAACTGCTTGAAGCTATCCCTTCGCTCCAACTCGCCGATTGCGAGCCTCACAACCAACACGCCGGTTGCTTCATGTCAATGACTTTCGTTACCGAAAATGCAATCCCTCAGTCTATTGCTGCCGAATGGCAGGGCACCATACTTTGGCGCTCAACCCAAAATCCATATCGTCCGGGACACAAGCGCAGTAACTGGTTTGTCGGTGTCAACTTCTTCGATGAGGTTGAGCTACCGCAGATTGATGAATCAGACATAAGTTATGAGACCTGCCGTTCAGGAGGGAAAGGTGGTCAGAACGTCAACAAAGTAGAAACCACAGTCAGGGCAATCCATAATCCGACCGGACTTTCGGTGAAATGCTCTGACGAACGCTCACAGGCGCAGAACAAAGCTCTTGCAAGAGAACGACTCCTGTTGAAACTCCGTCGGCAAAACGACACAGCCGTAGCAGAATCGCAAGCGCTTCAATGGAGCAACCACGACAATCTACTGCGAGGCAACCCTGTCAAAAAATTTTCAGGACCACTGTAAATTTTATATGCTGTATCGCTCTTTGATACAGTAGTGGCGTAATTTTGTGCCGTAACTCAAAGACAATTTAAGCGATGAGAGAATTAGACCTTCATAAAGAAAAAGAGGTTGATAAGTCAAAACAGAAGAACGATGCCAAGAACGCTAAGCCTAAAAGCGTACTGGAGTCTTTCGAGTATATAGTTGAACTCGCCGAAGACTCTAATCTTGACGGTGACTTTTTTGAGAAAGCCTCGACACATGTAAAATACGCCTCCCGCAAGTTAAAACTCACTGCTATGCAAGTGGTTCTACTCGCCATGTTCGTTGACAGAAGCGAAGACAGCCGTATTATGATTTCTGAAATTGCAAGATACGCTGGTTGCCGTACTACTAAAATACTGCGCCTTTCAGATGACATCGATATTCTGGAATCCATGCACTATCTTCGTGCGTCGCGTAGCCGTAAGTCGCTAAGCTACCGTGTTCCCGGTGCAGTTCTGAAATCACTGCGCAAGAATCAGCCATACATTCATGAGGCAGAACCGGTGTTTGATACTCAGACTTTCTTCGAAAGATTCGACAAGCTGATGAACGAGAAAGATGATGATGAACTTACTCACGATTCCTTGATGGAGCAAACAATGGATATGCTCGAAGAAATCAAGGACACTACATTTGCTAAAGAGTTACGGCGATGTAATTTCGGAGATGAAGACACTCTGTTGTTTATCTTTATGGCGCATCTGTTTGTAGAAAATAACGACGACAATATCGGCTTCCACGACATTGACGATATATTCGATGACAATGAAATTCCAAGTTGGGTAAAACGGGAGTTTCGCGCCCGTGATTCCGAACTCTTTGAAAAAGAACTTATCGAGAATGTCAATGAAGATGGTATGGCTCGTTCAGATGCCTTCAAACTGACAGATAAGGCAAAAGATGAACTGCTTTGTGAACTGAATTTGAATAATGTCGGAAAATCCGACAAGGGACTTGTCAAAGCTGATACTCTAAGCGAGAAAAAGCTGATATACAATGCTTCTGAACGTGACCAAATAACAGAACTTTCATCGATTCTTTCAGATTCCCGTTTCAAAGAGGTCCAATCCCGTCTTCGCTCAGCTGGTATGAGACCCGGTTTTTGCTGCATATTCTATGGCGCGCCCGGCACCGGAAAGACCGAAACCGTATATCAGATTGCACGACAGACAGGCCGCGATATTATGCGTGTGGATGTCGATAAGATAAAAAGTTGTTGGGTGGGCGAAAGTGAGAAAAATATCAAGGCTCTCTTTGACCGCTACCGCAACATCTGTAAAAACACAAAGCTCGCACCGATATTGCTTTTCAATGAGGCTGACGCTGTTTTGGGTGTCAGAATGGAGGGGGCTTCACGCGCCGTTGACAAAATGGAGAACTCCATTCAGAACATAATACTTCAGGAAATGGAAACGCTCGAAGGTATTATGATTGCAACGACAAATCTTACAACAAACCTTGACAAAGCATTTGAACGTCGCTTCCTATACAAGATACGTTTCGACAAACCTACTCTTGAATCTCGGACAAGAATCTGGCAAACAATGCTTTCAGGTATATCTGACGATGATGCCCGGGTACTGGCCTCGCATTTTGATCTCTCGGGTGGCGAAATAGAGAACATCGCACGTAAACATTCAGTCAATGCCATCCTATCAGGTAAAGAAGCAATAGATATTCAAGAAATTATAACGACCTGTAAGCAGGAAAGAATATCGCAGAATAACCGACCTAAAATCGGTTTCTAATACTTATCACACACAAGAGGCTGTGTCAAAATTGGCACAGCCTCCTATGTAACCTGCTGTAAAACATAA
>ERZ791865.1266-NODE-1266-length-25916-cov-4.367967_pt1 | contig 25916 bp, 38 predicted proteins | sample MGYA00509942_ERZ791865 | MGnify/ENA primary metagenome ERZ791865 (study PRJEB30046, sample SAMN00792098) | human gut metagenome | study: EMG produced TPA metagenomics assembly of the A metagenome-wide association study of gut microbiota in type 2...
AACCGACAGAGGATTAACGTCCTGCGGGGGTTCGAATCCCTCAACCTGCGCCATTGAATGTTACTCGGGAGAAATCCTGAGTTTTTTTGTATTTTGATTAAGGAGGTATTATATGAAATTTTACCAGGAATTACAATTGAATCAGAAAGGCTCAAAAGAGTTAATTAAAAACAGTCAAACAACAAAAGAGAAACTATATCATATAGTAGTTTATCTTTTTAAAATTGCGATCACAGTGGCATTCTGCTTTCTCTTTGTAACATTATTTAGTATTTTATTTGGAAGTGAGAATAGTATTGCTGGAGTGGTTGTTCTCTTATGTATAATGGTATTTAGACAGGCAGACTTTGAAATTCATGCAGGACAATCTACAGTGCTTCTGGCATTATTTTTCATTAATATGACTTTATGTTCACACCTGGCTAATAAACTTCCTCCAGTCGCAGGAATGTTGGTAAATATTGGTGCATTAGCTATATTAGTATTCCTAGGATGTCATAATCCATCTATGTTCAATCAATCTACACTCGTTCTAGGATATTTACTATTATATGGTTATGATGTATCTGGAAAGAGTTATTTGATGAGACTTGCTGGAATGGCTGTAGGTGCAGTTCTTACCTGTATCGTGTTCTATCGAAACCATAAGCATAGAACTTATAATAAGCATGTAATGCATTTATTACAAGAATTTGATCTTTCTTCTACTAGAACAAAATGGCAGCTATGTCAGATTATCTGTGTGCCAGTTGTAATATGTATTGCGGAACTCTGTGATATGCCACGTGCTATGTGGGCTGGTATTGCCGCAATGTCTGTAATCTTACCACTTATGGACGATATGCAGTATAGAGTACGTAAAAGAATTATTGGAAATATTGCAGGTGTTCTATGTTTTACAGTGTTATATTTCTTGCTTCCTTCACCAATCTATGCATTTATCGGTGTCATTGGTGGTATTGGCGTAGGGTTTTCTACAAAATATGGCTGGCAGGCTGTCTTTAATACATTTGGGGCATTAGCTATTGCGACAGAGCTATATGGATTAAAGGGTGCAGTAAGTTTAAGATTAATCCAGAATATATTTGGTGTTGTCTTTGCATTATTATTCTGTATTATTTTTCATTGGTTTGTATCAAGAATTAAAGTGAAAGAAGTATTATAGGATATAATGAGGTCATAAACTTGTTTTGACATAAGGACGTACGAAAATGTACGTTCTTTTTTTTGCATATATTTAATAGTTTTGGATATGAAAATAATATATAGTAAAGTCTAACTAAAAAAGATGGAGGAGATAAAAGATGGATTATTATTAAAAATAAGCTTGCTAGTAGTGACATGCTTACTTGCAAGTTTAGTAGGAAAAATATATTGGATCTGTCCCTCATGATACATTATATCTAATGAGAATGTCTTAATATGCATCTGATATAAGAATGAAATGTGCAATATTGCGGTTTTTTACACATGGGGATAGTTTTAGTGCATCTCTATTGTAATATGCATAAATAAGCGTTTTGAGGGCATTTTTGTATATATATGACAACTGCTTCTGTATAATGGTTTATAAAGCTTAGAGAAGCGATATATGAGGAGAAAGTGCTATGAGAACTGAAATGGTTGAATTGACTAATCTCTGCATGATTAAAGATGGAGATAAGTATTTACTGCAGAATAGAGTTAAAAAAAATTGGCAGGGATATACATTTCCTGGAGGGCATATAGAACCTGGAGAATCAATTGTACAATCTGCAATAAGAGAAGTAAAAGAAGAAACAGGCTTAACTATGAAGAATCCCCGTTTAGTAGGAGTGAAACAATTCTGGGCAGAAAGTGGAAGATATATAGTATTTTTATTTTCTGCAAATAAATTTACTGGTGATTTAAGAGGTAGTAATGAAGGTGAAGTGGGGTGGTTTACCAAAGAAGAGATGAAAAATATCAATTTAGTGAGTCATTTTTTTGAACATTTAGCTGTATTTGAAGGTGATTACTCAGAATATATCTATGAATCTGAAGATTCTATTAAGATTTACTAAAAAAAGATACATAAAAAAACATTGATATATAGTACATATTTTATAAACTTAAAAAATAATTTTAAAAAAGGGGTTGCAAAACCTTTGAATTCATTGTATATTATACGAGCAGTCTCGATTGCGAAGTGCCCTGGTGGCGAAACTGGTAGACGCACAGGACTTAAAATCCTGCGGACTTCAAACTCCGTGCCGGTTCGATTCCGGCCCAGGGTACCATCTATTTATTAACTCAGTGTACTGAGTTTTTATTAGGACTTAGAAATGAAAATAAGTCTTGACAAAGAAATGATGATTTGATAGACTAATCAAGCATCACAAACGCGCCAGTAGCTCAACTGGATAGAGTACTTGTCTACGGAACAAGGGGTTACGGGTTCAATTCCTGTCTAGCGCGCCAATTGTATAAACGGGAAGTAGCACAGCTTGGTAGTGCACCTGGTTTGGGACCAGGGGGTCGCAGGTTCAAATCCTGTCTTCCCGACCATTTATTCGGGGCCTTAGCTCAGCTGGGAGAGCGCCTGCTTTGCACGCAGGAGGTCAGGAGTTCGATCCTCCTAGGCTCCACCAATTTAATTAATCATATATATGGCGGGATAGCTCAGTTGGCTAGAGCATTCGGTTCATACCCGGAGTGTCGGGGGTTCAAATCCCTCTCCCGCTACCATTTGATTAAAAAGTACTCTGATAGATGAGGACCCTTAGCTCAGTTGGTTAGAGCCACCGGCTCATAACCGGTTGGTCGCTGGTTCGAGTCCAGCAGGGTCCACCAAATTACATATCGCGGGATGGAGCAGTCTGGTAGCTCGTCGGGCTCATAACCCGAAGGTCGTTGGTTCAAATCCTTCTCCCGCAACCAAGATGGTCTGGTAGTTCAGTTGGTTTAGAATGCCGCCCTGTCACGGCGGAGGTCGCGGGTTCGAGCCCCGTCCAGACCGCCATTTTGGTTCCGTAGCTCAGTCGGTAGAGCAGAGGACTGAAAATCCTCGTGTCGCTGGTTCGATTCCGGCCGGAACCACCATTAGAATGATGCAGGTTTACCCAAGTCCGGCTGAAGGGATCGGTCTTGAAAACCGACAGAGGATTAACGTCCTGCGGGGGTTCGAATCCCTCAACCTGCGCCATTGAATGTTACTCGGGAGAAATCCTGAGTTTTTTATTTTCAGAATATGTAAGAGATTACAGAATTGTTTCTGTTCTGTTATAATATTGTTATCACATGTAAGGGAGATTATATAATGGATCAGTCAAAAAGTATTAATGTTAGATACTCAATGTTGCAGGGGATTTACTTTGTAGGCTTCTGTACAGTTATCGGCTATGCTGCAGTTTATCTAGGATCAATTGGCATGAGCTCATCTTTAATTGGGATTGTACTTGCAATCGCAAATATTCTAACAAGTATCGCACAACCTGTACTTGGAGGATTTGTGGATAAGTCAAACATTTCTATGAAGAAAGTCTTAATGATCATGTTTGGTCTTTGTAGTATTCTATCTGTATTACTTATGTTTACGAGTAAGGTTACATTCTTAGCTGCTGCTTTGTTTGTTGCAGTCTCTACAATACTCTATACAACAATGCCTTTAGTTAACTCACTTGCTTTCGCATTCCAGAAACAGGGTATTGACGTTAAGTTTGGTGTAGCACGTGGTATTGGATCAGTCGCTTATGCTCTTGCGTCTCTTGTATTAGGAAACGTTGTAAAGGCAGTAAGTCCTACTTTAATGCCTCTTGCCTATATTGTCATCTTCTTAGGTATTTTACCTCTTATTCGCTCATTTAAGATGCCAGAAGCTGAAGTAGATGAAGTCATTGAAGAAAAAGTAGTAGAAAAAGAAAGTACAGGTGCTTTTATTAAGAAGCATCTTAAATTCATGATTTTCTTAGCTGGTTTTATATTAGTTTATTTTGATCATACAATCATCAACAATTTCTTTATTAATGTAATTAAAAACGTTGGTGGTAATACTGGAGATATGGGAAATGCAGTATTCTTGGCTGCGATGTTAGAACTTCCTACTATGGCTTTATTTGAAAAGTATAAGAATAAAATCAATATCAAAAATACAATCATCATTTCTGCAATATTCTTCACACTTAAACATACATTAACTTATTTTGCGACAAATATGGTTATGATCTATTTAGCTCAGGCAACTCAAATGCTGGCTTATGCATTATTTATTCCTGCATCTGTTTATTATGTAGATAAATTATTTGATGCAAAGGATGCAGTTAAAGGACAGGCACTCGTTACTACAAGTATGACCGTATCTGGTGTACTAGCCAGTTTCTTAGGCGGTATTTTACTAGATAGTATGGGTGTTTATGAAACATTATTTTTAGGTTTAGTATTAAGTGCAGTAGGTACAATTGTGATGATTGTGACTGTTGAGAACGTAAATAAGAAGGGGGCTTAAATGTGTTAGATGTTTTAAAAACAAGAAGAAGTATTAGAAAATATACAGATGAAATGCCTAGAGATGAAGATCTTGAAAGAATTGTAGAAGCTGGTTTATATGCTCCTACTGGTATGGGCAGACAGGGCGTTAAGTTTGTAGTAGTAAAGAATAAAGAAATGAGAGATCATTTATCAAAGTTGAATGCTGGTGTTATGGGAAGTGATAAAGATCCTTTCTATGGTGCGCCTGTCGTTATTGTTGTTTTATCAAAGAAAGAATATCCTACATATATCTATGATGGATCACTTGCAATTGGCAATATGCTCAATGAAGCGCATGGCTTAGGACTTGGTTCTTGCTGGATTCATCGTGCGAAAGAAGTATTTGAAGGTGAAGAAGGAAGAAGACTCCTTAAAGAATGGGGCATTGAAGAAGACTATGAAGGTATCGGAAATGTTATTATAGGATTTGCAGATGGTAAGGCTCCAGAAGCATCACCCCGTCTTGATCATCGTGTAATTACAATCGAATAATGAAATAATCCTCCTTGCGGAGGATTATTTTTTTATCGGAAACAATGAAAGGGCAGCACCGACACCTAAACAGATTCCTATACCTATATTGTCAAAACAAATACCAAATACGACACCTAAACTGATGCCAATAGGTAAATAATATGCTAATTTACCATTGTTTTTTTTCATGAAATCACCTCGACTAGAGTATATCATACCTATGTGAAGATAAGATGTTTATTGTGGAAATAATGCCTTAAGAATATCCTCTAATCCATTTTTATCGATAGATTTACAGATGATATCGGCTTGTGCCTTTAATTCATCTACGGCATTACCCATAGCTACACCTATCTGACATAACTGAATCATTTCAATATCATTAAGACCATCACCAAATGCATAGGTATCTTTGATATCTAAACCATAATGTTCGATAATCTTCTTAATGCCCACTGCCTTACTCATTGTAGGAGAAAAGAACTCAAATGAATTATCACTGCCATGCTGGTCATAACTAATAGTAGTATCAAACTTACCATCTAAATAGTCGCTTACTTTTTGTTTGTCTTTATTTGTGACATTGGCTTCTATTTTAATGGCACGTTTTAAGACATCATCACGGTCAAAATCCATAGAGAACATCTCTTCCATGCCGAGGTTCTTAAAGAACGTATAAAGCTCTTTATAACGCTTATCAATATAAATATGATGTGCTGTTTCAATCATATAATCACAATTCAGTTCTTCAAGCATATCAACTGTCTGAGTCGCAAGTTCTGTATCCATTCTCTCTTCAAAGATAGATTCACCATCAATCTCGATATAACCACCATTATATAAGACATAACCATCAAAACCCAAATCAAGGAACTGCTGGTTAATCATGGCTTTAGGACGACCACTGCAGATAAAAAGCTTATGCCCATCATTTTGAATTCTTTTAAGTTCTCTTTTTACACCTTCAGGTACTTCATGAACTCCATAAGTGTTATCTACAAGCGTACCATCAATATCAAAAAATAATACTTTCTCTTTCATATGTATCTACTTTACCTCTGGTCTTAATATTTCTACAAATTTAAACTCATTGTTGTCATATGTATAATGAAGAATACAGCAATTAGTAAATCCTCCAGAGTTAAAAATAATGTCTGGATCATTAAATGCACTAAAGAATTGCATAGAAGCACCGGCATGACTTACTGCAAGAACAATTTCGTGATTTTCTTTGTTCATTACTTCTGTTAAAGTATTAACTAATCTGTTTCTTACTTCTTCTGTTGTTTCGCCACCGTAATGGGGAAATAAGTCATCATATTTAAAATCATCAAAATGAGGATTTAAATCTTCACTTTCTCCTTCAAATAATCCAAAACCTCTTTCTTTAAGCCCTTTAAGTCTTGTATAAGGTACTTGACCATCCGTTACTATTTCTAATGTATCAGATGCTCTTTCAGATGTACTAGAATAATAATGATCAAAAGGTATACCTTTAAGTAATTCTCTTGCGGCCACTGCCTGCTTTTTACCTAACTCTGTTAAAGGAGAATCACAAGAACCTTGGATTCTTCTTCGTACATTAAAGAGAGTTTGTCCATGGCGCATCATATATAAATGTTTCATAATAAATTTCCTCCTGTATTTATGCGGTTTTTTAGGGGTTTGAAACACTATGAAAGCGTAAACTAGTAACAAATCAGTAACAAGAAAACCGTTTAGAGTGCTTCAACCGCTAACATAATAAGTATATCATAAACCTCGCATAAACCTTACATAAACCTCTCAAAATTTAATCTTATTGATCTCTGTCCACAACTTATTTTTTGAGGCATTGGTATAGATATCAAAAGTGATATCATTAAGCTTATGTCCTAGTACTTTCTTTCTAATGTAAATGTCAACGTTGTAAAGCTGACAAAGAGAAGCAAAAGTATCTCTTGTATCATGCATCTTGTGGTTCATGCCTAGCTGATCATTGAGGGCATAGAGTACAGTCATGTAAAACCATGTGCGCTTAGAATCAAATAATCTCTCTTTCTTATTAATCAGTTCATCAATGACATACTGCTTGATTCCTTCATGAATCGGAATGATTCTGTTTCTTCCGGCTTCAGTCTTAGAACCAGTAATGATATAACTGATTTTTCTTTCTACTCCATCATCATTGCAAGGCTCATCTATGTGTATCTGTTTTCTATCAAGTGAGAGGAGTTCAGAAAGCCTACACCCTGTATAGATATAAATAAGCAGCACATGCGCTTCTGGTGTATCTAGTTTCTTGAGTTTCTTTATTTCATCAAGTGTAAAGGCTTTATGCATTGTTGACTTAGGAAGGCTCTTTATTTTTATATAAGTAGAATAATCATCATCTCTACTGATATATTTGTGCATTACTGCATACTCGAAGACTTTGACACAGATGTACTTCATATCTCTCTGTACACTTACACCAGTATCCATTTCATCAAATATGTTCTGCATATCTCTTAATGTGATTATATTGACAGGCATATTTGATAACCTATCAAGGTGACTAAAAGCGTTAAGAATGTTTTTATGTCCTTTTTCGGTTCTCTTAATAAAGGTCTCATTGTCTATGATATTAAATATTTCCTTAAACGTTGGCACTTTCTTCTGTGTCTTTTCCTGTATTCTATCGAACAGATCAGGAGCGAGGTTTCTAGCTTCTTCATTCGTTATGCTGCTTGATCTCTTTAATGAGTAAAGGGATAAGGCATTCAATGCCTCCTCACGAGTTGAGAATGTTCCAATGCATATCTGCTTTTTCTTGCCTGTTATGATGTCACGTTCATCGCTCATAATTCTTGCACAGAAGGGGTTTCTTCTCTTACCCGATAATTTGACTACGGTACCGCTATTATTTGGTCTGCGTCTAAATCTAGCGTTTCTAGACATAATATGACACGTCCTTTCATTAATGCTGTTGTGTTGAGTAAATTTATAAGATAAAATATCTTGTGAGGTGAATTTATGAAAATCTACGTATATTTAGATGAATCTGGTTCAATACATAAAAACAGTAAGGCAAATCACTTTGCAATTGGTGGGTATATGGTTTATGGAGATAGATACGCATCATCTAAAGTGATTGGAAAATATAAGAAGATCAATAAAAGACATAAAGCTGCAAGGAAAATGGATTTAAATGCAGAATTAAAAACTAGAAACATGACTATTGATGAAAAAATGGAAATAATCCAAAAAATTCAAAAAATAGATGACTTTTATGGATGTGCAGTCTTATTCGATAAAACACGAATGAGAAAACCTATTGAAAATTCTAATTTATTCTTTAATTATGGTGTAAAAATCCTATTTAAGGATGCAATCCTCCCTTTGTTGCCAGAAGACCAGTCATATGAGTTTGATATTTCAGTAGATAATAGAAATATTACAGTAGGCGATTTAAAAGACTTAGAAAAATTTTTAAATACAGAATTTTGTTATTATGATTTTACATTTTCTGTGAAGTATTATGATTCTGCTACTCATTATGGTATTCAATTAGCTGATTTGATTGTTAATACTATGTATATGAGGTCAAAAGATAGAGATATGGTCGAGCCTATTTTGCGCGTTTTAGATACAAGTAAGTTTAGGCTTAATATTTTTCCTGGACACAAAAAGTGCGGACGAGTAAGAAAAATAAATTTTGAATCAAGTGATTTGACAAAAGTTATTTAGCATGATATTATCACATTAGAAATAAGACCCAGGTTAGGTAGCTAAATGCTAAGCGTGCTATTTTGTACGTTGCCTCCTGGGCTTTCTTTTTTTAGAGAAATATGACACGTCCTTTCAGTTGTGATTTGCCTTGTACGTGCCAATCGTGATATAATTGAGTACGTAAAAGGACTTTATGAGATGTTTCTTTTATAGTGATGTTGGCGCATCACATTATTCGCATCCTAGTTGGCGCTAGGGTGCTTTTTTTATAAAAAGAAAAGGAACCTCTAACGAGATTCCTTCAATGGCGCTAGGCCGTTGTGTAAATAACAATAGCGTATAGCTCTTGTTCAATTAGATGTTATCACACAAAGCGGCTATTGTCAAACCTCGTTATTATATCTTTGCTATCTTTGCTATTCTTTGCTATTTATCATTGGTAGCAGTTTTTTTATTTGTTCATTGATTTTACAAGACAAACTATAATCACAACATCAAGAACAATTTGAATTATATCTAATGCAATCTGCATAATATCGCTTCCTTTCAAAAAAAAAGTATTTTTAGCCTACATCAATCTTCCCAATTGAAATCTTTGATAACTTTCTTCAATTTTCCCAGACATCTTATATTACATCACTTTGGAAAGCGACGGCTCTTCCGATAACCCTAACTTGATTCAACTGCTCACCTGTAAGGATTATATCCTGATACTTTGGGTTCTCAGGTTTCAGAATAACTAGATTCTGTTCACGATAGTAGAAGAATCTTTTTAGTGTAGCCTCATCATCAATGATCACTACAGCAATCGCTCCATTTTCTACTATGTCCGTTTTCTTCACAAAGACTATATCACCATCATGGATCCTTGCGTTTATCATACTGTCTCCCTGGCACTGTAAACAGAAATCAGCCTTGATATCAGTACCGACCATCACATATGATTCACGTTCCTCATCTGCGTATATTGGTTCACCACATGCAACTTTACCTAGCATAGGAAGTTTAATCTTGTCTAGTTTATAGATGTTATCTACTGTTTCGGTTGGTTCTGCTTCATAATCCCATCCCATTAACTCACCAGGAGTTGTTTCTAAAACATTAGCAAAAGCCAAAATTTTGGATTGTGGAAGGTCAACATTGCCCTTTTCTATTTTTGCAATCATGCTTTTGTCTGCGTATCCCATTTTTAAAGCAAGGTCAGTTTGAGTCATCTTCAATTGTTGCCTTCTTCTCTTAATATTTTTGTATAGTTCAAGCATTAATATGTATCTCCTTTCTTTAATTATATAATATCTCATGTTGTAAAATTATTCAACATTTTTGTTAAATAGGTTGACATATATGCAACTATGATGTATAGTTGAATCAGGTTGAATGAAATGCAACTCAAGAAAGGAGAAACAAAATGACAGATATGGTTAAATTAAAAAAAGCAATAGATGACAGCGGAATGACTATGACTGCCATAGCTAAAAAAGGCGGAATAGCAAGAGAAACGTTGTATAATCGTCTGAATGGAATTGGTGAGTTCACTGCTTCTGAAATTGTCGGACTTAGTTACGCGTTGAAATTAACTAAAAGACAAAGAGACGAAATTTTTTTAACCGAAAAGTTGAACTAAATGCAACCGTACATAGAAAGGAGAAACAGAATGGAAAAAGATGTAAATCTATTAGAAGAGTTAAGAAATTTGAATGATCTAGAAAACAATCTTCGTCAGTTGGACGGATTTATCAAGAGTTCTGTACCTCTTCTAACAGAAAACAAGGAAGCAATGCTTAATGTATTGAAATTATTACAAGATGTCGGAGGCAGTAAAGAAGTTACTGTTGAAAGTCTATCAAAAAAATTAAATCACCTTATCAAAGAATTAAATAGTAATGCTGTGCTGATCTATTTGTTTCAAGGAGATCTAAAATCTTATAAGCGTAAAATAACCAAGCAAGTAAGAGAGGAGGAAAAGAAATGAACGAATTATTAAGAGTTAATTATGACAGTGACAGAATTACACTGTCAGCAAGAGAATTACATGAATTTTTAGAAGTATCAACAAGATACAATGATTGGATCAAAAGAATGTTTGATTATGGGTTTAATGAAAATATTGATTATAGACCTCTTACTCAAAAAAGAGTAACAGCCCAAGGAAATGAAACAACCTATATTGACCATGAAATCACTCTAGACATGGCAAAAGAAATTGCAATGATCCAAAGAAGTGAGAAGGGTAAACTGATCAGACAGTACTTCTTGGAGCTTGAAAGAAAATGGAACAGTCCAGAAGCAGTAATGAACAGGGCTCTTGAATATTCAAGAAAGCAAGTTCAAGTGCTTCTTCAGACAAATGAGAAACTAGAACTTGAAAACAAGATGAAGGATCAGCAGCTAAATGAATTAAAGCCAAAGGCTGATTATTATGATCAGATCCTTCAGAGTAAGTCATTAGTATTGATTTCTCAGATTGCTAAAGACTATGGACTTGGAGCCCCAACGATGAATAAGAAACTTCATGAGTTGGGTGTTCAGTATAAGCAAGGTGGCCAGTGGCTTCTATATAGCAAATATCAGAACAAAGGCTACACGCATTCTAGAACTATCAATATCACAAGAAGTGACGGCCGTTCTGATGTGAGAATGCAAACAGAATGGACGCAGAAAGGAAGATTGTTCTTGTATGAACTTCTTAAAAAGAACGGTATTCTTCCAATCATTGAACAGAATTAAGAGGTGATCATCATGGATGAATGGAGTATCAGCGTTGAGGAAGCTGCAAAGATCATGGGTAAATCAAAAGATTTCATTTTTCAGGCAATCCAGAATGGATTCATCAAAGGGATTGTGATACAAAATAAAACCCGAAGAACTGCACATATTCCGAGAAAACCATTCTTTGAATACATGACTTGCTCCAAAAAAGAACCAAGCCAAGAATTAATCGAAGCGCTCATAGAAAAATATGAGTCTTCAGAAAAAGAAATCAAAAAGCTTGATGATAAGATCCTTGAGCTAAATAGAAAAATCATCAAGTTAAGCAAAACTAAATAACAGCTTAGTTGCTCGTAGGCACCTAAGGCTAGGAGACAAATAATAATTCGTAGAATGAACTGCAATACATAATTTTTTGATATCTCTCCTAATTGACTAAATTACTGTTACGTATACAGTCTCCTAGCGCTAAGTGCTTATGAGCACAAAAAAAAGAACACACGACAGCCATCGTGTGCTCCCACTCAATCTTCTAGGAAAAGATTGAAAAAAATCAGACAGTGATAAGTATATCACGGAAAGAGGAAATTATGAATAGTAAAAGAATCTTATTAATTGCATTTAATGCATTTGTTTTGGGAACAGTTATCTCAATGATCACATCAGGCACAAATTGGGACAGTACAGCCGTACATATCTCAAGTGCTTTCTCATTGGGATTAAACATTTTATTTTTGGAATATATCGGGTTAAAGGGGGATAAATAACATGATCAAACACATAGAAACACCATTCCTACACCTTGAGATTAAAGACGGGAACTGTGAAGTAACAGGAAGAGGAAACACATGGCAGTACTTCTTGCTATTTGCTTTCATCGTTAAAGAAGCGAAAGAAGGAAAATTTACTGAAGGGTTCGACAGCGAAAGAGAAAAGAAGGAATTTATCAGAATTCTAAATAAAGTGTATGAAAGTCCGGATGTTGCAATAGAAGCATTTGGACCGTTGGGGGATGCAAATGCAGTCTCTGATATCTTAGAAGCAATGGATAACTTGTTTGAAGGGGATTACTTAGATGGAGAATAAGAAAGATATTCTAGAGAGCCTGTTTGAGACTCTCACTAGAACTAGAAAGTGGAAAGATGAAATAGCAGAAATGCTATATCACAAGGACAAGAACGGCAATGAAGAGGTTCTTGTTAGATTGTACGAAGGCAACTCTGAAATGCCTATTGATGTTACTGGAGACAGTGGCATGGCTCTTATTAAAGATGTAATCGCAGCTTTAGAGGAAATATGATGACTTCTTTCAAAGGATTGTTCAACTGCATTTATGAAGAGATTCCCAAGACAAAAGAAGGATGGCTCTCTCAAAGAAGGAAGGGAATTGGCGGTTCAGACGCTGGAATAATCGAAGGTGTCAACCGCTACACCACTCTTCATGAGCTTTGGGAAGACAAGACAGGCAGACAAAAAATACCTCAGGTCTCAAATCACGCTATTGAAATGGGGAACCGTCTAGAGCCTGTAATGTTCAACCTGTTTGAAGCATTATATGGGGATGAATACGAAGTCATTGATACAAAGGATTACTCCTTATCCAGGAAAGATAAGGAATGGATGCGAGCCAATTTGGACGGCGCTCTTATTCGTAAGGAAGATGGATCAAGCGGAATTCTAGAAATTAAGTCAACGACCATTAACAAGTGGCAGTACTTTCAGGAAGAATGGGGCGATGATTCAATGCCTCAGACATATTACTGCCAATGCCTTCACTATATGAATGTGACAGGCGCTGAATTCGTTGTCTTATTCGCAATAGCCATGATGCCGTGGTGCGATGAAACCAAGACAATTATAAGAAGAATTGAAAAAAGCGAGGTGCTTTTGGATTTAATGCAGCTAGAGGCTGATGAAGAAGCCTTCTGGAAAAAGCACATCGTGGAAGATATTGAACCAAATTTTCTATAGGAGGAAGAAAAAAGAATGAGATTTAAACAGGAAATTAAAGACCGCTTATATGGCGGTCACATCGGAATCGAAACAGATAAGATTGATTTTGAGATTCTCAAGGTCATGCTTGCTGATGATCACAAGAAGATTGCAGGCGGAAAGCCAGTAACTGAACTGGCATGGCCTTTTGGTGCAATTACAGCACTCACTGCAGTTAATGACAATGGTGAAGTATTCGCTGACAAGCAGATTGACATCAGATATGAACAGGTAAAGTTCAAGGATGCAATCATCGAAGAAGATACACAGCCTATTGATGCAGATGTCAATGAAGTTGCTGAAATGCCTGATCTAAGCATTGTTGATGTGATTCCCTCAAAGGTTGAGGGCAATGCTGAACAGTTTAAGTTAGCGGTCAAGTCATACCTGAAGCGTTATGACGGTATCGTTGTTACAGCTGACAATTACAAAGAGTTATCTGACACTGTTTCAAAATTAAAGAAAGAAATGAATGATGTCAATGAGAAGAAAAAGAAAGTTAAGAAGAAAGCAATGGAAGGCTACACTCTCTTTGAAAATGAAATGAAAGAAGTGCTAAAGATGTTTGAATCTTCTATCAAGGTGCTTTCTGATGATATTAAGCAGTTCACAGATAAAGAAGTAGCAGAGAATGAAATGATTGTAAGAAAACTCTGTAATAAGGCTCTTAATGATTATGTGCATAGAAATGATTTTGATGGATATTGTGCAACTAAAGTCTTCTCTATTGATCCACGCTGGAGTTCATTAAAGAAGTTCATCAACAACAAGAAGCCAACCAAAGCATTAGTAGATGCAATCAAACAGGAATGTGAAAGAACTAAAGAAACATACAAATCATACATGCAGCGCTGTGAGTCTCTAGATATCTACTTAGAGGCTAGATGTAAAGAAACTGATGTTGATCAGCAGATGATTGATGTAAGTGTCTATAAAGATAAGTTAAGAGACGGCTCTTTTGAGGACATTAAGCCACTTCTTGAAAGAAGATTTAGAGAAATCATCAATAGACGTGACGAACAGGAACATCAAAAGGAAGAAGAAGCCAAGAAGAAAGAAGTTAAGCATCAGGATAATCCCGTAAATATTTCTTCAGAAGAAAAAGAACCTCTAAAGATGTTGGTTGGTAAAATCGTAGGAACAAATGCTGCACTAAATGAATTAAAAACATCATTAGATTATCTAAAAGCTAAATATGATGGTTGTTTCGATTATGATTTAAGATTCCCTAGAAAGAAAGAAGGTAAATAACAATGACAGTTAAAAACAGTTTAAGAAAAGACACAACAAACAAAGCAAAATTCAGTACTTTTATCGCCAGCCCAGCAGTACAGAGAAAAATCAATGATGTTGTTGGCGGTAAGAATGGAACACGTTTCATTGCTTCTATTACTTCTACAGTTGTCAATGATCCAAAGCTTCAGGAGTGTGAGCCTAATAGTATCATTACTGCTGCATTCCTTGGTGAAGCGCTCAACTTATCTCCTTCTCCTCAGCTAGGACAGTACTACTTTGTGCCTTACAAGACTAAGAGAGGAACAGTTGCACAGTTCCAATTAGGTTATAAAGGCTACATTCAGTTAGCTATCAGAAGTGGACAGTATAGAAAATTAAATGTCATTTCGATTAAGGAAGGTGAATTAATCCGTTACGACCCTCTCAATGAAGAGATTGAAGTCAGATTAATTGATGATGAACTTGTAAGAGAGAACGCTAAGACAGTCGGCTATTATGCAATGTTTGAATATACAAATGGCTTCAGAAAAACAATGTACTGGTCTAAAGAGAAGATGGAAGCACATGCGCTCAAGTATTCTCAAGGATATGCAGCAGACAAAAGAAAAGGAACTAACTGGACATTCTGGTCTAAGGATTTCGATGGAATGGCATACAAGACTATGCTCCGTCAGTTGATCAGTAAGTGGGGTATCATGTCAATTGATATGCAGAATGCTATTGATTCCGATATGGCAGTAATCAATGGTGATGGTACAAAAGAGTATGTTGATGCTCCTGTTACATTTGTAAACGATGAAGAACCACAGGAAGAAGCGCCTAAAGCAATCGAGCATGAAAGTTCAGCACCTAAAGCACCACAGCCACATGAAGAAGCTGACAAGGTTCTAGAAGAGGCGATGGTCAATACTGATTTTGGCGATGCTGAATTCGGTGACTTCGATGATGGTTATGATTATGAACAGTTCTAATTAAGGAGGTCTAGAAGATGGAAAGAAGGAGATGGATAAAACTTTATATGATGGACTACGATGAAGTCTATCACGATTCCAAGATGTTCCATCTTTGGATTGACATCTTACTACACACTAATCCTGTTGATTATTATCATCACGGAGACTTGATCAAGAGAGGACAATGTATCCTCTCTCTGAATCAGGTCGCTGAAAGATGTCATATGTCAAAACATACTGTTAAAAAATATCTCAGCTTATTAGAAGAATGTGGAAAAATAAGGCTTGATATCCAGCGTAAAGGCACCAAAGTGACGGTGCTCAGTTGGGATAGATATCAATCGGATAATCAAGTAGGTGGTGCTAAACTGCACCAAGAAGTGCACCAAGAAGTGCACCAAGAAGTGCACCAAGAAGTGCACCCTAATAAGAAGAGTCTAAAAGAAGAGTCTAAAAGAATAAAAGAAGAGTCTAAAAGACAGACTAGGGAAGACAGAATTTATAATTCTCTTTTGTCTAAAGGATTAGAAGACTATTACTCAGAAACATATGAGAAATGTGAAGTATATGGTTTCGATAGAATCAAGAACCTAAAAGCGTTTTGTATCGCAGTTGCTGAAGAGTTAGCAGCTAAGAAGAAACCTGTACCGATAGCAGAAAAAAAGAAACCAAAAAAAGGAAGAGTAACTGAAGAGGATAAAGAAGAATTAAGGCGATTAGCGGAAGGACTAGGAGGAGATTTATAAATGGAACTAGTGAATAACAAGAAGTTAGACGCAGTCGCTGATTTTCTAACAGATATTGAAGTTGATGGAAGATTCCTTTGTTCATACTTCAATAACTCTCTAAAGAAAAGATTAGATGTACCTTGTGATAATGATCTATGTGAAGAATCATGTCCATTCTATTCAAATAATAATTTTATCAAATGGATTAAAGAGGAGAATCAAAATGAAGAAAGTAAGATGCGAGATATACAGGGATAGCATGCAGAATTATAAGAGATATGCTATTCCAAAGGCTCAATTGATTATTGCTGATGTACCTTATAACGTTGGTAATAATTTTTACGGAAGCAATCCAATGTGGTATAAGGGCGGAGATAACAAGAATGGTGAATCTAAATTGGCCGGTAAGTCAGCATTTAACAGTGATTTTAATTTCAACTTGTATGAATACTTCCATTTCTGTTCTCGCATGCTAAAAAAAGATGATCATAAGAAACAGAAACGCGGAAGAAGTTCCGACAGTCCATGCATGATAGTATTCTGTTCTTTTGAACAGATGCCTACCCTTATAGATGCTGGAAAGAAACATGGCTTTGTAAACTACATTCCTTTAGTGTTCATTAAGAATTACAGCCCTCAGGTGCTGAAAGCTAACATGCGTGTTGTTGGCGCAACTGAGTATGCTCTTGTTATGTATAGAGATAAGCTCCCAAAATTTAGAAATGGTGTTAAAACTGACCCTGAAACAGGAAAGAACATCAAGGGAACAGGGAAAATGATATTTAACTGGTTCAACTGGATAAAAGACGGGAAAGATATACCAAAAATCCATCCAGCACAGAAGCCGGTAAATGTACTCAAACAGTTAATAGAAATATTTACCGATGAAGGTGATGTTGTTATTGATCCTTGCTGTGGCAGTGGTAGCACATTAAGAGCCTGTCTTGAATTAAATAGAAATGCATATGGTTTTGAAATTGATAAAAACTTTTATGAACGTGCTAAAAATGAAATGCTTGTTGAACCTAAAAATGTACAGAGAAGTATGTATGATTTTCTAGGAGGTGAAGAAGATGCTTAATGCAGAAAGATTTAAAGAAGAAATAAATAAGTACAATAACGAATTTGGACTTGCTGATAACATTGTTGATTGTGGAACGTTAGGCTGTAGAAATTGCCGATTCTCACGTTTGAATAATTCTGATGATGAAATTATTTTTTGCAGCACTAGAAAAGTTAAATGGCTTTTATCAGAATACAAAGAGCCTATTAAGCTGAGCAAAGTAGAATATGAAATTCTAAAATATCTATCAGACAACACAAAGTACATGTATATCGTTAGAGATGGCAATGGCAATATTTTTCTATATGATGAAGAACCCCAAAAAAGTGAGAGTTCTCCTTGGTGGACTGGTCGCGGCATGTGCCACATGAAAATGTTTAATAAGTTATTCCAGTTCGTTCAATGGAAAGACAGTACACCTACATCAATCAAAGACGTTTTAGAGAACTGCGAGGTGGTCAATGATGCTGAAGAATAAAGAAGAGAGAACCTCATTTTTAAGAAATGAGAAGAACTGGGAAGCTGAGTATTTAACAGCTGATATTAAAATGTTGACTTTAAAATTAACACCTAAACTATATGTCAGAAAAATTCAAGTGATGGGTTTTAATAAATATTTTAAAAAAAGTGGATGGTATACGCAGTTTACTAAGTTCTATTATCCTGATGATCTATATTACGGTCCTAATACTTCAGATACAGAATTATTGCGATATTTAACTGCGCATAAAAATGATGATTACATTGAAGACTTAGAAGTAAAAGGAGAACAGTAAAATAATGAGAATAAATGAAGTGTTAACAAGAGTCGATGAAGATGAACTCATTGACATTAGATGTAAAAGTTGGAATTTTTGTATACAAGGAACAAAATGGGAAATCACTCATAGTGACACATTCATGGATAACCATTTTGGAGATATGTTAGTAACTCATATTGAAGTAAATGATTTGCCAAGAGGTCACGCAATCATGCTATTGGCTGATTCTGGAGAAAGTATAAGAGATTAGATTTATGAAACTCTATAAACCAAAAAGACCTGGTGTTAACTCTCAGTGCAGTGTGTTCTTTATTGGTGATCAATGCTTTGTGAAATATGGTGATGAACGCTATGTGGAATTTTTAGAAAGATATTGTGATGAGCTAGAGGAATACTGTGATGGATTGAAAGAGATTATTCATGAACTGATTTTAACTACTAGACCAGATGATGAATTATTCCTTTCGGTTATAGACCGAGTTCCATTAGAAGACTTAGAAAAGCCAAAAATGACAAATAATCCGTTTTTTGCAAAAAACATTAAGGAGATAAGTAAAAAATGATGAATAGAGATGATGTAAGATATCGCTTACTTGAAAATAAAGTTGAAAGGTTAAAAGAAGAAATATGCAGCTATGAACAATCTATAAGAAATTTACTGGACTTACTGGGTAAAAACATGAAGGCGTTCGATGAATTGGACGCTAAATTAATTTTGTTAATAGATGAGAATGAGGAACTGCGTAATCGTTTAAAAATGAAAGGAGACAAGTAAATATGGTTTTTAGTGCCGAAAAAGTACAGGAAATTGTAGAAGAAAAGGAAGCCGAATATAAGAAGCTAGAAGAAGAATATTCATATTTGAAAGAAGAACTAGAAGATTTAAAGGCTGAAAATGAAGATTTAGAAGATAAGTGCAAAAGTTATCAAAAAGCAAACCAAACTGTATTGGACTTCTACAGAGAAGACTGTGGAAAAATGGATGATCTTCATAAACTGAATAATAAGCTTGTCAAAAGCAATAAAGCAGCTAACAGAGATTTCTTTATTCTCGCAGCAGTTTATGTTGCTACACTAGTGCTAATGATTTACTTATTTATCAGATAGGAGTGATATAGATGTTTTTATTGCAGGTATTAGGAAATGTATTTTCTGTGTTTGCTATCGTTATGCTGATTGTTGGCGTTCTTATTGTGGTATCTGTGATTGCAATTGCAGTGTTTGTTATTGTGTCGGTCGTTGTGAATGGCATAGAAGAAGATAAGGAGAATAATAACTTATGACAAGAAAAGACAAGGAGGAACACTATTAATGCTTAATCGTGCTTTATTAGTCGGAAGACTTACAAGAGACCCCGAACTAAGAAGAACAGGGAGTGGGAAGGCAGTCACTTCTTTCAATCTAGCAGTAGAAAGAAACTTCAAGAGCGATGATCAGGAAGCTGATTTCATCAACTGTGTTTGTTGGGGCAAGATTGCAGAGAATACAGAACGTTACTGTTCTAAAGGTTCGATGGTTTCGGTTGATGGTCGCATTCAGACAAGAAACTATGAGAACAATCAAGGTCAGAAGGTATATGTTACTGAGGTGATTGCTGACTCTGTACAGTTTATTAATACAAAGAGAGATAGTAATACAGCTACTGCACCACAAGCACAAGTAAATAATCAAGCACCTGTTAATAACTATGCGAATAATGGACTGATTCATCAGTTCGAGGATGAAGGATTGATTATGGAGGAGGATGACATCCAATTCTAATAATCAAGAATAAATACAAGGCTAAGAAGGCAATTGTTGACGGCATTGTCTTCGATAGTCGAAAAGAAGCAAAGAGATATACAGAACTCAAGAAACTTGAAGAGATGGGAAGCATTAGAGACCTGTCTCTTCAGGTTCAGTTCGAACTAGTGCCGTCATTTGAGATAGTTATTGATGGGAAGAAGAGAAAAAGAAGACCTATCACGTATGTGGCCGACTTTGTCTATTGCAAAGGTAATGAAAAGATAATAGAGGACGTCAAAGGTCTCAGAACTCCTGTCTATAACATCAAGAAGAAGCTATTTGAATATAAGTTTAAGACAACTATAAAGGAGACTTAAGATAACTACACAGGGCATTGAGTTCTCTATATTTAACTCATAAGAAAATTTAAAATAAGAAAATCTATATGGATTACTCTTAATAGATTTGTTTCTAAAAGCAAGATCCTCACATGGACTTGATGCCCTAACATATTCTTAAAACCTAACAAACAACAGCAGTGTCATGGCTTTGCTTCCATCTCTTCACCTTACTTTGCAAATTGAATAAGAGTATGAAGCGCTAATTTTGCTATCCAACTAAAGCTATGGTGTTGCTGGGAGAAGAGAAGACACAAATTGAAAACCAATAGGAAGAGTAAAGGACTGTTTTCTTCTTCTCCAGAAAGGAGGTTAATTTTTGTTTTTTATTCTATTTGTATTGGTGATAGTGATTTATTTATTTTTTATTTTTGAATAGGAGGTAATCAGATGACGCCAGAAGAGACAAGAAACTATCTTAAAAGCTATAGGAATATGCGCAATCGAGTGGAGTACATCAATAACAAGATGATTAATGTTAAATCAATCAGATATGATGACAGTCCTAGCGGTTCATATTCAGAGCCTAAGACTCAGAACGATTACATCATGATGAAGGATAAGTATATTGCTCAGATGTCTCTTATTCGTGAGGATATTGAGAAACTAGACAACATGAATCATCGTGATGCATTGTTTTATAAATATGTCGAACTAATGAGTGATTATGATATAGCCGACTTGATGCAGTATTCAGTAGGAACAGTAAGACACTTCCTTTGCTCTGGTATCATCGAATTATCTGAAGTTATAAATGATAAAAATGTAACAGAAAGTATAGAAAAGTCATGAAATCAAAACGCATTAGTAATATAAAGGTGCTAACATATAACATGTGGAAATAGTTTGATAGGAAACTATGATTTCAAGGTGCTTGTATAAGTGCCTTTTTATTTTGCCAGGAAGGAGAATAACAGATGAATGACATTAAGATAACGCAGAAGCCTATTGCTGATCTAATTCCTTATAGTCGCAATCCTAGAAGGAATGATGAAGCCGTTCCGATGGTAATGAACAGCATCAAGGAGTTTGGTTTTAAGGTTCCTATAGTTGTTGATAGGAATAATATCATCGTATGCGGTCATACAAGGTTTAAAGCAGCGCTAAAGCTAGGACTTGAGACAGTTCCATGCATAGTAGCCGATGACCTCTCAGACGAGCAGATTAAGGCTTTTAGACTAGCAGATAACAAGGTATCAGAGAGAGCGGAATGGGATTTTGAAATCCTAAGCGGTGAACTTGATGACATTATCAATATAGACATGGATTCATTTGGGTTTGAGTCAATTGAATTTGAAGAACCTGAGGAAGATGATTCTGAAAAGGTTAATGAAAGAGAAAGAACAGGAAACGCATATAACCTTGATGAATATGATGAACTTAGAGCAATAGGATTCTATCAAATGCCTACACTTGAAAGAATTGACTATGTTCCTGATGATCTTGTTGGCTTCAATTATGTATTGAATTCTGATAGATATGAATCAGGTGTTCACTTCTATATTGATGATTATCAATTCGAAAGAATTTGGGCATCTCCTCAGATGTATGTTGATAAGCTAGCGCAGTTTGACTGTATTCTTACTCCTGATTTTTCTCTTTACATGGATATGCCTATGGCCATGAAGATATGGAATGTATACAGAAGCCGTTTAATCGGTCAGATCTATCAGGATAGAGGGCTTAGAGTGATTCCTACTGTATCATGGGCTGAACCAGAAACATTTACTTTTTGTTTTGATGGTATTCCTTCTAACAGTACAATTTCAGTTTCTACTATTGGAGTTAAGCGCAGCAAGGAAGCCACAAAGATATGGACACAGGGCATGGATGAAGCCATGAAGAGATTGAAGCCTAAGAATGTGCTTGTCTATGGTGGTGACATTGGCTATGACTTCAAGGGTGCTAATGTAAAATACTATGATAATCATGTGACAGAAAAAATGAAAAAATTAAAGAATATATAAATCATATATCGAAAGGAGCATAATATATATGGGTGGAAGAGGTGCATCAAGTGGAAGAAGAGGCAAAGCGAGTAATGCTAAATACAATGGCTTTAGCATTACTGATGAAAAAGGGAACACAAATCATTATATAGTTATTGGCGGAAAAATCTCGATGGCAACACCAAAAAATGCGCGTGGGACTTTGGTACGCTATTTTGATAGTAACCATCCTTTTCAAAAAGCTTACGATAAGTACGGGAATGTTGATGCGATTATTAAACGTGTTAATAAGGTCGGAAAGGGCAAGGCTTCAATTTTATCTGATAAGGCAGTAGAAAAAATGAACGCTGATTATGCTAAAGAGTTAGCAAATAGAAAAACAGATTATACTGTCAGAAGTTCAAAAAAAGGCGTTAATAGACACAGATCATACTGGTCAGCAATGTAATGTTAAAGGCACTCGAAAGGTTTAAAATGACATTGGCATACTGAGGCATACTATCTTAAACGCAGAGATATCAAATATAAATTCAATAAAGTACTAGAAAAAAATAAAAGGAAGTATAAAAAAATGGGTGGAAGAGGTGCATCAAGTGGAATAAGCAAAAAGAGAAATGTATACGGCTCACAATTTCACGCTGTAAAAGATTCTAATGGTAAAGCACTTGTAAGTGGGAATGTTAAATTTATTCAATCGAATTCAAGAGATTCCGAAAGTCTTATGGAAACAATGACAAAAGGAAGGGTATATGCGCTTACTGGTGGAGATGATTTGATAAAAATTGTCTATTTCGACAAAGAAAACAAGCATGTCAAAGAAATAAATTTTGGGCATAAACATGCAGGCTTAGACCCCCATGTACATCACGGATATTTTCATAATGAGAATGATGGCAAAAAAGGCGCTACTAGATTAACCAAGGAAGAAAAGAAAATGGTTGAAAGCGTTGAAAAAGTATGGCATGATTATCTTAGCAGAAGATAGTTTAGGCTGGCAGAACAGGTTGATAGACAAGGCATCGGTTCAATTCCGGTTGACTGCTAAGAATTTAGGAGCTCTTAAGGGCTCCTTTTTTATGTTATGAAAATGACGGTAAAAAAGGAGCGGCAAGGCTTACCGATAAAGAAAGGCAAATGGTTGACAAAGTTAAGGAGTTTTGGTTAAATAGAAAAAAAGGGAAGTAGTAGTATAGAGGTTGATTACACTTTGATGTATGGTTTTTCCACTGAGGAGACTCACGTTCGAATCGTGACGCTTTCCTTTTTTTATTGTAAGAGCTGATGTAGTAAGGTACAATTCCAACATGATTATATTATTATTTTAACTTGTAAAAGCAACTCAAAGAATGGGTTGCTTTTTTGCGTTGAAAGGCAGGTGATAGCAATGGCAAAAAGTGAGTTCGCAAACATGACACCAGAAGAAAGAAGAGAGAACGGCCGAAAAGGCGGACTTGCATCTGTCAAGGCAAGAAGAGAAAAGAAGGCAATGAAAGACAATCTTGCATCGCTTCTTTCCATGTCTCTCAAATCTGGTAAGATAGCCGATGTAGACACAATCAAGAACTTTGCTGCATTGAATGGCAAGAATGTGACTGTACAGGATGCAATACTCATTAAACAGGTTCAAAAGGCGATGAAAGGCGACACTAAGGCAGCGGAATTCATTAGAGACTTGAGCGGTAATAAGCCTGGCAGTAGTCTTGACATCAAGTCAAATGGACAGATAGTAATTATAGATGACATCGAATAAAGCAAAGCTTTCTGACATCATAGGCCCAGCGTTCTATGATCTTCATAAATATGTTAAGACCAATGCATATACACACTACTGGCTTAAAGGTGGACGTGGTTCTTTAAAATCTTCTTTCATTGGCACAGAGATTCCTCTAGGGATTATGAGAGATGCGAAACGTGGTGTAATGAGTAATGCCGTTGTTATCAGACGTGTAAAGGACACTTTAAGGGGTTCAGTCTATGAACAGATCAAGTGGGGCATATTCATGCTGAAGGCTGAAGAAGATTGGGACATACCTGAATCTAAGCTGCAGATGACATACAGGCCGACAGGACAACAGATAATATTCAAAGGTGCTGATAATCCTAAGAAGTTGAAATCTATCAAGGTATTCGTCGGGTATGTTAAATATGTATGGTATGAAGAATGTGACGAATTTGAGACCTATGACAAGATAACCAATATTAATCAGTCACTTCTACGTGGTGGGCATGAGTATTGTGTATTTTACTCTTTTAACCCTCCCGAATCACAACGTAATTGGTGCAACAGGCAAGTTCTAGTGAAAAGGGATGATACATATGTCTCTCATACAACTTACTTACAGGCGCCACCTCAGTGGCTTGGGGAGCAGTTTCTAATAGAAGCCAATCACATGAAGGAGACAAAGCCTGATAAGTATAAGCATGACTATCTAGGTGAGGTAACCGGTACAGGTAGTGAGGTTTTCACTAACCTTGATATACGTGAGATAACCGACGAAGAAATACAAGTATTTGATAGACTAAAAAACGGATTGGACTTTGGTTATGCTGGTGACCCATTGGCATATGTCAAAGCAAACTATGACAAGACGCGCAGGCGTCTTTTTATTTTTGGCGAAGTGTACGGCACTAGACTATCAAATGCCAAGGCCGTGAAACTCATAAAAGAGATTAACCCGCTCAATAAGCTAGTCACTGCCGATTCAGCTGAACCAAGAACCATTAATGAATTCAAGTTATTAGGTCTCAATATCATCGGTGCTAAGAAAGGCGCTGACAGTGTAGACAACGGAATAAAGTTCCTTCAGGACTTGGACAAGATAATTATAGATCCTGTTAGATGCCCCAATGCTGCACGTGAATTCAATGACTATGAAATTGAAATGGATAGAGACGGCAACCTTAGAGGGGACTTCCCCGACAGGAACAACCACACGATAGATGCGGTTAGATATGCTATAGAAAATGAAATCCTTATGAAGAAGGCAAGAGCAGGAAAGAGGAGATTTTAAAAGATGTATTATACTTTCACGATTCCACGAGAAAAATTCGACGAGACAAACATAGACAGAAGCATGATCCTTCGTCTCATTAGTAAGCATTATAGTATTCGTGCTCCTGAGATATTGAAGAATGTTGGCTATTACTTTGGTAAGCACGCCATCATGAACAGGGAAAAGAAGTTCAAGAACCAGCCAAACAATAAGATCATGGTAAACCATGCTAAAGATATATCAGATACAGCAACAGGCTATTTTCTTTCAAACCCTATCACATTCAAGAAGAATACAGAAGACGGCAATATTGACAAGCTTACAGGTGCATTTGTTGATGCTGAAACAGATGATACAGATTCATGTAATGCTATCAATATGTCACGTGCTGGTGTCGCTTATGAATATGTCTATTTATGTGAGCATGAAAGCAAGCTGATGACCAAGACGCTTGACCCATTGTCAACATTCAAGGTTTTCGATTCCTCAATTGAGCAGCATGAACTATTCAGCGTTTATTATTCAATTGAAAAAGATGATTCTACTGACAGGTTCAATATCACTGCGACGGTTACAAGTGAGAACTATGTCACAAGAATCGGAATCGTATGCAATGAAGAATTTGAAAAAGGCGAGTTTTCAGAACTAGGTGAGCCTTATCCACATTTCTTAGGTGAGGACCCTATCATTGAGTATAGAAACAACATGTGGTACTACGTCAAGAAAAAGTACCAGTCAAACTGAGATTTCTTTACTAATT
>ERZ791865.1282-NODE-1282-length-25515-cov-6.573213_pt1 | contig 25515 bp, 25 predicted proteins | sample MGYA00509942_ERZ791865 | MGnify/ENA primary metagenome ERZ791865 (study PRJEB30046, sample SAMN00792098) | human gut metagenome | study: EMG produced TPA metagenomics assembly of the A metagenome-wide association study of gut microbiota in type 2...
ACCTGACCGTGCGCGTCTCCGGCTACGCGGTGAACTTCGTCAAGCTCACCAAGGAACAGCAGCTCGACGTGATCTCCCGTACGTTCCACCAGGGCGCTGTCGTCGACTGAACGGCACAATCAGCCAAATGAAAGCCGCCGCATGAAACGACGGTAATGCGAAAGGGACGGAGCTCGTGGCTTCGTCCCTTTCGCTTTTCCCATATCGTTTTCCCATATGATTGGGATGGCAGATGAAAGGGGACATTGATGTCTGAACATATTTTCCGTTCCACGACCAGACACATGCTGAGGGATTCCAAGGACTACGTCAACCAGACGCTGATGGGAGGCCTGTCCGGATTCGAATCGCCAATCGGCTTGGACCGTCTCGACCGCATCAAGGCGTTGAAAAGCGGCGATATCGGTTTCGTGCACTCGTGGGACATCAACACTTCCGTGGATGGTCCTGGCACCAGAATGACCGTGTTCATGAGCGGATGCCCTCTGCGCTGCCAGTACTGCCAGAATCCGGATACTTGGAAGATGCGCGACGGCAAGCCCGTCTACTACGAAGCCATGGTCAAGAAAATCGAGCGGTATGCCGATTTATTCAAGGCCACCGGCGGCGGCATCACTTTCTCCGGCGGCGAATCCATGATGCAGCCGGCTTTCGTGTCCCGCGTGTTCCATGCCGCCAAGCAGATGGGAGTGCATACCTGCCTCGACACGTCCGGATTCCTCGGGGCGAGCTACACCGATGACATGGTGGATGACATCGACCTGTGCCTGCTTGACGTCAAATCCGGCGATGAGGAGACCTACCATAAGGTGACCGGCGGCATCCTGCAGCCGACCATCGACTTCGGACAGCGTCTGGCCAAGGCAGGCAAGAAGATCTGGGTGCGTTTCGTGCTCGTGCCGGGCCTCACATCCTCCGAAGAAAACGTCGAGAACGTGGCGAAGATCTGCGAGACCTTCGGCGACGCGTTGGAACATATCGACGTATTGCCCTTCCACCAGCTTGGCCGTCCGAAGTGGCACATGCTGAACATCCCATACCCGTTGGAGGACCAGAAAGGCCCGTCCGCGGCAATGAAACAACGTGTGGTCGAGCAGTTCCAGTCGCACGGCTTCACCGTGTACTAAACGCCCGTCCTCTCAATGGCTTCCCCATATTCGCTGGATATGCGGAACGTCTCATATTGGTCCATGCCACCGACTGAATCGATGGCATGGACCAATTTATTCATACGCTGAAAAATCTTCACATTCGACGCGTGGCAAAGTGGTTCGAAATACTACGAAATGACCTTCTCTGTCGTAGCCTTGAACTATGGCAGACATCTTTGATTTTCCACGAGATGCGCGCAACGTGGCGCGCGCCGATGGCAAGGGAGCGGATATGGGCGGCGAAGCCCCACAGACCATGCTTATGCGACCGCAGGGCGTTCCCGACCAAGTCTGGAACGCGGTGCTTTCCGTGGACCGTATGCGGCGTTTGAAAGGCATGACATACCGTGAGATTCCGGTGCCCAATTCCATGGCGAACTTCGGCATCGGCGTCGCGTTGGAATGCGATGAAACATACGCGTCCGGCTGGATCATGATCCTGTACTCGCTCAAATTCCGAGAGGACTGGCATTCCCACTGGCGTTGCGTGGCTTTCGCATCCCTGCCACTGCCCGACAAGGAGGACGACTGCCTGACTCCGGGCATGTACTGGGACATGATGATGGAACGTCTCAATCCAAACGATTCCGAACATGTATCCGGCACCGTCACAGTCACCCAAAACACAGCATTCGGCCATGACCCCGACGTGCCCAGGGTGGGCTGCGAGATCCGGGTGTCTTGGACTCCACTAGACTATGCCGATGGAGGCCTTGACGCCGGCTCCCAAGTCGGACAGTGGGCGTCGTTCCTCCGGTCCATGACGCAATCCGAGGAGGAAAACCCCGTTGACTGACGAGCCGAAGCTGCTGGCGGAACCGCGCGAAGGCGTGCCCAACGTGATCGACACGTTGCCGGCATTTCGTGACTATTGCAGTGAGCTGGCTTCCTCACATGGCTCCCTTGCCGCGGACGCGGAACGCGCATCCGGCTTCCGGTATGGGCATGAGGACTGGCTGGTGCAGTTCAAACGCGACGGAGCCGGCATCGGCCTGCTCGATCCGCAGGCGCTCGCCGCGGCCGGGGCGGATTGGAACGATTTCAACCGTGCCGTCGGAGATGCGGTATGGATTCTGCATGATTCCCTGCAGGATCTTCCGGGATTCGCCGAACTCGGCATGGAACCGCAACGGCTGTTCGACACGGAAATCGCCGCGCGTCTGCTGGGATTGAAACGATTCGGACTCGCCGCCGTCACCGAGCACTTTCTTGGACTGACCCTTGCCAAAGAACATTCCGCGGCTGACTGGTCGCATCGTCCGTTGCCCCGCGACTGGCGAAATTACGCGGCGTTGGACGTCGAACTGCTCATCGAGCTTGAAACGAAGATGCGCGCCGAACTCAAACGCCAAGGCAAGATGGAATGGGCCCAAGAAGAGTTCGATTACGCGCTCAAAGAAGGTCTGGGACCACGCAAGGAGCATCCGATTCCCTGGATGCATGTCTCGCACATCACTGAAGTCATGCGTGACCGGCAGGCGCTGGCCATCGTCCGCGCGCTATGGACCCGCCGCGACGAACTCGCGCGCGAATACGACATCGCGCCGACCCTGCTACTGTCCGACAGCTCCATCATCGAAGTGGCGAAACGCAAACCACACAACGCTGCGCAATTCCGTTCGATTCGCTCCATCAACGAACGTGTGCGCATCCATACCGATTCCGAACAGGACAAGATGTTCGAACGGTACGCGCCGATTCAACGCAAAATCAAACCGAGCATGTGGAAGAACATCATCCAGGACGCGCTCGCCCTGCCGCCAAGCGAATGGCCGGACGTGGACGGCGGCGTCGCGCGGCGTCATGAATCGCAGTCAGCCTCGGCTCCCAAATCGATTCGCGTGTGGAAGGAACGGTATCCGGAACGTCTGCAAGTGCTCAACAGGGTGCGCAAGGCGGTCTCCCAGATAGCGGAGGACACGCGCACGCCTGTGGAAATCGTCATCAAACCGCAGTATTTGCGTAACCTGTGCTGGACGGACGAACCTCGTAAGCGTGACGTCGCGCGATTCCTCAGCGAACAGGGCGCACGCGACTGGCAGGTCTCCCTAGTTGCAGAGTCCGTAAGTCGCGCTATTATGTAGAGGTTGCCTAACGGCAGAAATATGAAGAACCGTATTTTTCAGGAGCGCAAGCGTGAAAATCAGCGTCAGGAATCTTGAGCCGACCAAGGTGAAGCTCACCGTCACCGTCGACCCGGAGGAGTTCAACCCGTATCTCGACGAGGCTCGCAAGGAAATCGCAAAGCAGGTCAACGTGCCTGGCTTCCGTAAGGGCCACGTGCCCGGCAAGATCATCGACCAGCGTATCGGCTTCGGTGCCGTCGCCGGCGAAGCTGTGAACAACGGCGTGCCGGAGCTGTATTCCAAGGCTCTTGAAACCAAGAAGATCCACCCGATGGCCCAGCCGGAGATCGACGTTCAGGACGTGCCGGAATCCGCCAAGGATGAGACCAAGCTGAAGTTCGTCGCCACCGTTGAGCGTCGCCCGGACATCGAACTGCCGGCTCTTGACGGCATGGAGATCGAGGTCGCCAAGGCCGAGGTCACCGATGAGGACATCAACAACCGTCTGGAAGCCCTGCGCCAGCGTTTCGGCACCCTCGTGAGCGTCGACCGTCCGGCCGCCAAGGGTGACTACGCCAACATCGACCTCAACGCCGAAATCGACGGCGAAACCGTCGACTCCCAGGAGGGCGTGAGCTACGAGCTCGGCTCCGCCACCATGCTCGACGGCCTGGATGAGGCCCTCGAAGGCCTGTCCGCCGGTGAGGAAACCAGCTTCGAAGGCACCCTCGAGGCCGGCAAGCACGAAGGCGAGAAGGCCCTGATCAAGGTCAAGGTCAACTCCGTCAAGGCCGAGGAACTGCCGGAACTCGATGACGACTTCGCTTCCGAAGCCTCCGAGTTCGACACCCTCGACGAGCTGAAGGAAGACCTGAAGAAGGTCGCCGCTCAGGACGCCGAAGGCCGTCAGGCCACCGCCGCTCGTGACGCGTTCATCGCCAAGCTCGAGGATGGCCTCGAGATTCCGGTGCCGAAGGGCGTCAAGGCCGAAATGGTCGAGCAGCAGCTCAAGAACGTGACCGCGGATCCGTCCAAGGCCACCAAGGAGCAGAAGGCCGAAGCCGAAGAAACCGTGGAGAAGGAACTGCGCGACCAGATGGTGCTCGACGTGCTCGCCGAGACCATGGACGTCAAGGTCTCCCAGGGTGAGGTCTTCAACTTCCTCGCCTCCATCGCCCAGCAGTACGGCATGGACCCGAACGCCTTCATCCAGGCCATCATCCGCAACGGCCAGATCGGTTCCGCCGTGCAGGAAGTCGGCCGCTCCAAGGGCCTGCTCTCCGGCATGCGCGCCGTGACCTTCAAGTCCGAGGGCGAGACCCTGGACCTGAGCGCCTTCCTCGGCGAAGCCGCTGAAGACGAAGAGTCCGAGAGCGTTGAAGCCGCTTCCGCAGCCGCCGCTGTGGCCGACGAGCTCGCCGCCGACAAGGACGCCGAGTGAATCGCTGCCGCCGATAGGCTAAAGCGCTGACAAACGCGTAAAGAAGGCTGGAATCCTTTGATGATTCCAGCCTTCTTCGTTTTTCTCTCAAATACTGGAGGTTCGACTCTCCTCAATGATGCAACCAATATTATGAATCAGGCGTCGGCGACATGTTCCGCCGACGATAGAGGGGAGAATCAAATGAAGGACGCTACGCGGGAGAACCCTGCGAAGACCACGCATACCGATTTGAAACGCAAGATGGAGGTACGCCACCTCCGCATGATTTCACTGGGAGGCGTGATAGGTACGGGACTGTTCCTCAGCTCCGGCTACACCATCACAACCAGGCGGGCCCATTGGGCACGGTCATCGCCTACGCTATCGGCGCGGTGATTGTGTATCTGGTCATGCTCAGCCTCGGCGAGCTTTCCGTCGCCATGCCGGAAACCGGCTCATTCCATGTGTATGCGACCAAATTCATCGGTCCTGGAACAGGCTTCACCGTCGCGATCCTGTATTGGCTGACCTGGACGGTCGCATTGGGGTCCGAATTCACCGCTGCCGGACTTATCTGCGCAAATGGTTCCCCGGCACGCCGGTATGGATTTGGAGTGCCCTGTTCATCGTGGTGATCTTCACCTCGAACGCGCTTTCCGTGCGCTTCTTCGCGGAAACCGAATTCTGGTTCTCTTTCATCAAAGTGGCGGCCATCGTGCTGTTCATCCTCATAGGCGGTTGCGCGGTGTTCGGCGTGCTGCCGATTCAAGGGTATGACCATGCGCCGCTATTCGAGAACTTCGTGAAGGACGGATTGTTCCCCAACGGGTGGATGCCGGTGTTCACCACCATGCTGACGGTGAACACCGCCTTCTCCGGCACCGAGCTGATCGGCGTAACGGCCGGCGAGACCAAAGATCCTGACAAAGCCATCCCGAAGGCGAGCCACACCACCCTGTTCCGTCTCGTCATCTTCTTCATCGGTTCCATCGTGGTCATGGCTTCGCTGATTCCTTGGCAGGACGCCGGTGTGGACGAAAGCCCCTTCGTGCTGGTGTTCAACTCCATTGGTCTGCCTTTCGCCGGCGACGTGATGAACTTCGTTGTGCTCACCGCGATTCTTTCGGCTGCGAACTCCGGGTTGTACGCCTCCACACGCATGCTGTGGTCCTTGGCGAACGAAGACATGATCCCACACAACATCGCCAAAACCAATAGCAGGGGAGTGCCGATGACCGCGCTTCGCCTGAGCATGATCGGCGGTCTGCTGGCATTGCTGTCCAGCGTCGTGGCCGCTTCCACGGTTTATCTGGTATTGGTGTCCGTGTCCGGTTTGGCCGTCGTGATCGTGTGGATGGCCATCGCAATCTGCCAGATTCGGTTCCGCAAGCAGTGGATCGCTTCCGGACATACCGTGGACGAACTCACCTACCGCACGCCAGGATATCCGATTGTTCCGTGGGCCGCCTTCATCACCAGCTTGCTGTCATGCGTGCTGATCGTGTTCGACCCATCTCGGCGAAGCGCCTTGTTGTGGATGGTCCCGTTCATCGCGGCTTGCTATGCCGTGTATTACGGCAAGGAATTCCTGCATAAGCGCACGGCACAGAAGGAGAAGGCATGATGGAAAACGGTTCGATTCGGCAATTATTGCATAACAGGCATGTTGCGATCGTAGATGGAGCCATGGCGACCGAATTGGAAAAACATGGCGTGGACACCAGCGGCGAACTGTGGTCGGCCGCGGCGTTGCTGCATCAGCGGCAAGCCATATACGACGTGCATATGAGCTATCTTGAAGCGGGCGCCGACTTCGCCACCACCAACACCTATCAGGCGAATCCCGAGGCATTCGCCAACATCGGACTGAGCGAAAGCGAATCACGGACGCTGATCGCGCAGGCAGTGCAAGAAGCCAAATGCGCGTGCACGGATTGGTCGCAGCGGCACCCCTCCCGTCGCACGCCGTTGGTGGCCGGAAGCGTCGGCCCGTATGGCGCGTTTCTGGCGGACGGCAGCGAATACACCGGCGACTACGCGTTGAGCGGGCAACAATACCGGGACTTCCATCGCGTTCGCATGCAGGTCATGGCCGAATCCGGCGTGGACCTGTTCGCATTCGAAACCATGCCGAACATCGGCGAAGTGAAGGCCTTGACCGGTCTCCTACGGGACGAATTCCCGAACATGACCGCATGGCTGTCGTTCAGCCTGTCCGAAAACGGCGATATGGCGGATGGCACGGACCTGGCCGAAGCCGTCTCCTACATCCAGAACGTGCCGCAAATCGAAGCCGTCGGCGTCAACTGCGTGCCGATGGACCGTGTGCTTCCAGCAATTCGGGCCATCCGACAGGTTACGGACAAGCCGATCATCGTGTATCCGAACAACGGTGACATCTACGATCCGAAAACCAAAACCTGGTCGCCTAATCCCACCGGTTCCGAACCGGCCTTCGCCCATCTGGTACCGCAATGGATCGACGCGGGAGCCCGACTCATTGGAGGATGCTGCCGAACGACTCCAGACGATATCCGAACCATAGCGCAGGCCGCTTCGGCGAACGTCTGACGAGCAGCAGAGATAGCTAACCGGACCTTAACCGGACCTATATACTGGCAGATGTGATGAATTCTCAAGGATATGCGGTAGTCGACTTCGAAACCACGGGTTTAAGTCCCGCAAAAGGCGACCGGGCCATCGAAATCGGCCTGGTGCATGTGGCTCCGGACGGTACGCTCGAAGACGAGCATGAGACGCTGATTCATGTCGATCGCAGTGTCGGCGCCTCATGGGTGCATCACATTACCGCACGCGAACTGCTGCATGCTCCCGATTTCGAAGGTATCGCGCATGAGCTGCGCGACCTGCTCGCCGGACGCGTGTTCGTGGCACACAACGTGTCGTTCGATTCACGGTTCCTACTTGCGGAATACTCGCGTATGGGAGCTTCCATTCCGGTCGATCAAAGCACCATGCTGTGCACGATGAAACTGTCGCGTTCCCTGATCGGACGGGGCAAGCTCGCCGACTGCTGCGAGTATTTCGGCATTGCCAACGAGGATGCGCATAGCGCGTTAGGCGACGCTCACGCCACCGCCATACTGCTCGGACGACTGTTGGAAGCCGACCCGAAATGGCCCGGCTTCCAACGTCGGCTGGACGCGGCCGGTGCCGCTGCGGAACAATGGCCCACATTCGCAACCCTGCCGAAGAAGGAATGGCTGCCGCGCGGCACGCATCTTGCGTAGTGACGACGGGCACTGAAACGCTGATTGGCGGCTATGAGAACAGGAATTTGATTTCGGCGAAGAACTCACGGACCATATTGTTGACCAGCATGTCCTTCGGGGAACTTGCCGCGATGCCCTGCGCCTGCTTCAGACCATTGGCATGTGCGATCTGCAAGGCACGGAACATGTGGAAATCATTGGTGACGATACCGACCGAAGCGTTCTCCTGCCGCATGAGCTTCTTGCTGTTGACGATGTTCTCCATAGTGGATTCCGACTTGGACTCCTGGATGATGCGGTTTTCCGCAATCCCATGCTTCTGCAGATAGTCGGCCATGCCCTGCGCTTCGGAGAACGGCTCGTTATGGCCCTGACCGCCGGAAACGATGCAGATGGTATCCGGATTCTCCTCCAGATAATCGATGGTTCTGTCCAGCCGATAGCGCAACGCTTTGCTGGGGCCTGACTCGCGCACCTGCGCGCCAAGCACAATCACATAATCAAGATCCGGCTCGCCCTGAGCGTTCATATTGCCGATGATGCAACCCTCTATTGTGCAAAACGCGACAATGCCGATGGCCACCACAGCGATGATGGCGCCCCTGATGATCCGGGGAAGCGCCGCCCACCAGTGACATGCGATGCCAATCGCCAGCAATGCGAAAACAACGGCGAGAACCAGCCAGACCTTCCAAAATCCCGTGCCCGAATGCGTCCTCAACACGGCGAACGCGTAGGCCGCCGACAGCAACGCCAGCGTAACGCACACCACAATCGCCAGCCGTCGCAGCATCATCTTCATCGCAAGCCTCGTGTCGTCATCGTCCTACATCACTTCATACCGTGTATCAGCGTAATGAAATCGTTCCCGCAGAGTGCCGTACCGTGCCCGAATGCGAACGATTCTTTCGCATTTGCCCTGAGCGCATCTTCGATAGGGGCGAGGTATAGGATGGTTGCATGACTTGTGAAACACCTACCATCCGTCCGTTGCGTCGCACCGATTTTCCCGCTTTGGAAGAGCTGATACGGCTCGCATGGTACGACGATGGCAACGATTCACACAACACGCATGACGAGGTCGGACAGACGTCAGGCCCAGACAAGCATCGCGCCGAACTACGCAAGGCGACCCGTCTGCGCAACATGCATCGACTTGCCGCAATCGACATGCAGGATTGCCTGGCCCGCACCACCAAAGCATACGTGGCCGAACTTAATGGGCAGGTGCTCGGCGTGATTCTCGGATCGCTGCGTTCGGATATCACCGGTCGGCAGCGGACACGCCATATGCTGCGCCGACATTGCCTTACGTTGCCGTTGCTGGCAAGCCACGAGGGACGTCACGGTCTGCTTGCGCAGCTGGCCATTCTGCAGGCCGACGAGGCGTTGAAACATGACGCGGGCAAGGAATACGAGGCCGAAGTGGTGCTGTTCGTCGTTTCCCCGGCCGCACGAGGCATGGGAGTGGGGCGCAGACTGTTCAACCATATGCTTGGCGTATTCCATGACGCCGGCCTGCGCGAATACTTCCTGTTCACCGACAGCACATGCGATGTCGGCTTCTACGACCATCGCGGACTAATCCGCAAAGCCGAACGTGATGACCGGAACGATGGTTCCTCGCGGCCGAATCCGACAGACAGCTCGTCCAGCGGGTTGACGGTCGGCACGACAAGCCTTTTGGCGGATGACGAGCCCATGTCTTACTTCCTGTACGAAGGACGTTGCTGAAGTCATTCCCCACTGAAACAGTGCTTGCTCAAGCAAGAAGCCACGCATTTTGGACTGGATGCGCGGCTTCTTGGCTTTCCCACATGGCATCATGCATGCCAGCGAGCGGCGAATTTCCTATGCGTTGAGGAGCGAAAACGGCCGGAACTCGGAGCATGGAACATTTTCGGCAACAATAGGCCGTATAATGGCGCGCGTCGTTCCTGCCCGGGCCGCGCAGGTCGAGGAACGGCCCACGGCGACCGCCGCGATCTCCAACTCACGGTGCGCGGCGTCAACCAAGGCAAGGATTCATCATGGCAGAGCCATCCTCTGAAACGATTACCCAAAAACCACGCATCCCGATGCTGAAGCATGCTCCGCAAACAACGGAGGAAACACGCAGATCCCTGAAATGGCGTGTCGTCGACATCGCCGTCGGAGCGGCCGTCGGCGTAATGTCCGGCGTGATGTTCTGGGTGTTCGATGGCATGTCCTATGGCTTGTTTCCTTTACTGACCCTGATACTTCCAGGCTCCGCGGCACTGCTGCACGCATTGTTCTATTTCCCCGCCACACTGAGCTTGCTGATCGTACGCAAACCGTGCGCGTCGGCCTACGTGCTGTTAGTCGCCTCGTTCGTGGAAGTGGTGCTCGGCACGAAATACAGTGTGAGTCTGGTAGTGATCGCGCTCGTGCAGGCGCTCGCCGCCGAAACGGTGTTCGCACTGTTCCGCTACCGCCGTTGGACGCTTGGCGTCACATTGCTGTCATCCGTGGCGATCGGCATCGTATACAACTTCTACCTGTTGTTCTTCTACTACCAGGCGTTTTCGTTCTTCAGTCCGCGTGGCCTTATCGGCACGGCATGCGAGCTGCTGAGCGCGATCGTATTCGCCGGGTTCGGTTCGTGGGTCCTCTACCGAGCCTTGGCCAAGTCGGGAGTCCTCACCCGCTTCGCCTCCGGACGATGACGCATGCTCGGGGGAATTTACTTTGATTGGTCGGCGTGCCGGAATGTGAACCAGGCGAGGAGCTGCTGCTCGCTGACTGGCTTGAAATCCCATGCGTCGAGCCCCACATTCACGCTGAGCGGATCGGTGCCGTCGGGAATGCCTTGATGCGTGTGACCATAGAGCAGCCAACCTTCGGTGGTCGGTGCCACATCGGCGAACTTGTTCCAGTTTTCCGGCCAGTTGCCGTGTTCTTCGGTCAATGCCGAGAGTCTGGGGAAGTGGCTCATGCCTATGGTCTGCCGTGCGGTTGCGGCCGTCGGCTTGCCGGAGCCGTCGAGAACGGGAAGCTCCATGTCGATCTCGCGGTAGTCATCGATGGTCTCGAACACGTCCTCGTATAGCGCGTCATTGGAGCGGAGACGGAAGTTGCGGTCGTGGTTGCCGATGATTAGGTGCAGATGGCGGCAGTTGATGCGGCGTAGACAGTCGAGCGTGTGCTCGACGGTGCAACGGTAGGAGAGATCGCCGAGAATCCATAGCTCGTCATCACGCCCGACGGTCTCGTTGATGTTGCCGATGATGGTGTTCTCATGGCGTGTGATGTCGCAGATTGCTTTGAACGACGTCTGATTGTCGCGCACATATTGTTTGATCCACGTGTGCGCGGCGGCACGCCCCTGCGCCTGCCAGACATCACGGTATTCGGCGCGGAGCCCGCCATTGTTCAGGAATCCGCGCAGTGCGGTGACCAGAGGGTGGCCGAAATGCGTGTCCGAAGTGAAATAGCGCATGTGGTTCCTTACGGTATGCGATTGCTGGATGCCTTTATCAATGATAGAGCGCAACATTACGCGAAAAGCCTTCCCCAAAATGCTTGTTGGCTTGTTTGTGGCACCGTTTGGCGATTATGGCGAGTATGAGCGTTGGAATTCCAACGCTCATACTTCGGGTTTTGGCGTTCGGCTGCCACAAATAAGACAAGTAGCGAAAATGGGCTATGCTGGCTTGGTTTGTCCGGTAGATAGCGGTGAATATTACAGGACGCTGCAGGATTAGGACTTACCAGGAGGCGTAATGGTTCGGGCGGTGATCTACACGGATTTTGACGGTGTGCTGAACGCGTTCCCCGATGACAAGGTGCTTCGGCGGGGAGGGGTCGGCCACACGCAATGGCTGAAGGAAGACGACCCACGTAAGGAACTGTACGATTCCGCGCGTGCGTTTCCGCTGACCGGTAACGAGCAGGTGCGTACGGGGCGCGGGAGGCTCCGCGTGCACTGGTCACGCGAGTTTGCCGGCATGATGCATGAACTGGCCTTTTCCGGCAGTGCCGAATTGAACTGGCTGACCACATGGCAGCCGTATTGCTCAAGGGTGCTTGACCCCATGCTTGGCTGGGATCCCGGGGTTGAACGGACTGTTATCTGGTATGATCCGGTCACCAATGAGAGAAGGTTGACGGGCAAGCTTGCGGAGATTATGTCGCGCGTTCGGTTCGAACGACGGCAGGAGGAGCCGTTGCCGATTGTCTGGATTGATGACGAGGAGTGTTATTCCACGTCGAAAACGCAGATCGAGTCGCTGGAGCCTGCGGCACCGGTGCTCATGGTGAGGCCGGACGAGCGTATTGGCATAAGCCGGCGCCAGTGGCGGCTGATCTGTGACTTTCTTGATGATTCGAGTGGTTTCCCGTCTGTCAGTCTGGATGAGGAGGGCACGGTTCGCGATCATATGGCACACGTGGGGCTGTGAAGGGATGGCGAACGCCTACCGTGGCGAATCTTGGGATTGAGTCTCCTCGGCTTTTGCTGTACCGCTTTCTGTACATATGATGTCGGATTGAAGAGGAGATTGCCATGGTCACGGCGGTTGCGTACACCAATTTCCGTAAGGATCTGAAATCGTATCTACGTCGCGTGAATGATGATGCAGACATGCTTCTGGTCACCAACAAGGACTCACACGACAACGTGGTGGTGATGAGCGCCGACGATTACGAGTCGCTCATGGAAACGCTGCGCGTCTATCAGAATCCCGGATTGTTCGACAAGGTCCGCCGTGGAATGGCCCAGGTGCGTTCCGGCGGTACCGCCACGCACGATCTGGTCGGGGAGTGAGCGGTGCTGCGTTGGACCGAGGATGCGTGGGACGACTATCTGTATTGGCAGACCCAGGGCAGGAGGACGCTCAGACGCGTCAACGCGTTGATACGTGATACGATGCGTTCCCCGTTCACGGGCTTCGGTAAGCCTGAGCCGCTCAAATGGGAATTGCAGGGCGCGTGGAGCCGGCGCATCGATTCCGCGAACCATTTGGTGTACATGGTCGATGGTGGTGACCTGTGCATCCTGTCCGTGCGCGACCACTACTGAGCGTTGGGGTTGTGGACGTTTTCTTGGAGATTGTCGCATTGAAAAGGACTAAATGCGCGATTGCAGTCATCACGCCGGGTCGTAGAGCCGTTCGAGAATGAGCGGGAGGCTTCGGATTTCGCTCATGATGTGTCGATGAGGACGACTACGGATAACGAAGAATGAGGTCGCTGACTGGAAGGCATGTAGAACATTAAAAGGTGAGCTGGGAGTATGCCCCTTAAGTCGGACATACTCCCAGCTCACGGCACGGCGCTTGCTTTACTTTTTGCCTTTCCGAATTTGGGCAGTTTGATTTCCGGGAGTTGCTTTAACCCGCCGGCGATGCCTTTGCCGAGCTGCTGCACTCCGTCGGCTATCCCGGCGCCTGCGTCCTGAGCACCTTTCGCAATGGCGTCGCCCGCATTCTGCGCGATGTGCGCGGCCTGGTTTCCGGCGTCCTGCATTCCCTTGGTAACGGCGGTACTGGTGCTCTGAGCGCCATTCGCTATCGCATTGCCGACGTCTTGGACGGCGTGTGCGGTCTGCTGCCTGGCATTCTGCAAGGCCTTGCCGGTGTCGTCTACGGCCTTGCCCGCGGCTTCGATCCAGGTGGGACCGTCTTCGACATGCAGATGAATGTGCTCAAGTTGCAATGTGCTGGCGAATGCATTGAGATCACTGGTGATGCTTTCGATGTTGGCAATGGCATGAGGTGAACTGTATGGGTTCAGCAGCACCTTCCCACCTACGATTCCAGCCTTCGTTTCCAGTTGCCTGCCCAATGCGTTGAGTGACTGCTCGATTCCCGCAAGACGCTTGTTCCTGGCAAGCACGATGCCCTTCTTGTATGCTTCGAGCTGTTCAGGCTCCTCTTGGCATACGCGCGCGAGCTCGATGCAGGAGATCTGATCCTGCATCCTGACTGCGGATGCGAGCATGCCCAACCACTGGTGGATCTCCAGACGAATCTGCTGGGTCAGCGGGCGAACCTGCTTGGGATCCTGCTCGCGTTCCACCTTCTCGGTGAGGCCCTTGATTTTGGCGATTGCATACGCTTGGATGGTGGCGATGTCTTGCGGGCAGCCTGACACCTTAGACCATGTGGTTGCGCTGATCGAACCGACCTGCTGGTAGATGAACATGGTCTCGTCGATCATGTGGGATGTCCCGGCGAGCTTGCTGACGGTCTGATCCTTCTGATCGCGTAGCAGATCATCGAGCTTCGCGTCGATCTCCTTCAGATAATCGGTGATCTCGGAGACGGCCTGTTCCAGAGCCATCTGTGCCATGACGCCGCTGACACCGGTGAGCAAAGCGGGGTTGAGCTGCCCAGGCTGGGTAAATTTCAAATGTTTGATGATGCGCCCGTTCGGTTGTCGTACAACACCGGCTTGGAACGGTCCCTTCTTACAGTTCTTGCCGTATTTGGCGACCAGCTCAGCCGATTCCTTGGTGAGTTTTACCCATCGCCCGCTTTCGGCCATGGCATTGCCGGCTGCCTGTGCGCCTTTGCTGGCCGATGAGATGGTCTGCACGGCTTTGGCTGTGAATGCTTTGGAATCGAAGCCCTCATCCTTGAGCCAGAGATCTATGGTACCGGCGTCGCCGAGGAAGACGATGCCTTGTTCGTCTTGGATGATGGTGACGCTTTGCGTGTCGTCTGGATTGTTGTTCCCGGTGCTGGCATCGGCATCACCGTCTCCGCCTTCGAATGGGATGAGTTCGTTGGAATCGTCGTCGATCATGGTTATTCCCTTCAAATCCACTTGGCAGCAGTATACGACCGGCAGACGCGTCGGTGCGCTTGGGAGTGGCGGGGAACAGGTATAAAAGCGGTGGGGAAGTGGTCAGTCTTCGATCTGGGCATCGCCCGAGTCAAGGGACTGGAAGATCTCATTGAACAGGGCCTCGGTCTGTGTCTGGAGCTTTTCCAAGCGGATCTTATGCTCGCTGCCGGTTGTGGATCTGTTCATGGTGTCCATAAGACGAAGGCTTTGCAGGGTGCTCTTCCATCGTTCGACTGGTGCGTTTACGGGAAATTGGTCGGCATATTGCTCCAGTGTCTCCTCAATGGTGTCAAGTTGCTTGGTGACTCTTGCTGATGGGCTAAGCGCGGCAGGCAGATGCATGTTCGCGGCGGCCTGCTTGAGTTTGCTGCCTACCTGTTGCTCGCTGACAAGCTGCGCCACCTTCTGCATGTTCTCCGGGTTGACCGCGATATCGACCGCCGTTTTGACGGCATAGGTCGCCGCCGATGTGACGATCCCCTTCAGAAACCCACCTTTGCGCGTCATTGGTTACCCCTTTCAACGCTGACTTTCTACTAGCAGTGTATCGCTCTTCATAGGAGAGCGGTGTGCATTGAAGTGTTGTACCGAAACAAGGCATGGCTGGTCATTTCATTTGTGGATTTCGTATTCCATTCCCAAATTCAGGATTGTCATTAAGCATCTTTTCAATAGTGTCTCCGATATCGTTATTTCCATCGATTTTCAAGCGATAATGATTCAGCATGATGATTGCTGCATACATGCTATTTGGGGTAAATTTGATATTTCTTGGTCGGTATTTTTTCGGTACGTGGCATTGTATATCCAGAGTTCTATTCCAAAGTTGCATCCAGTGCGCACATATATTGCGTAATACCGAGAAGGAGTGAATGGTTTCGGAGAATGGTCCCCATTGAACACCTATATTTTCAGCGACTTTTTTTAGCTGGGGTAATCTCTTTCATATAAACCAGCATGTTGGATATGCGTCCAAAAGACATCACTTCAACTGCAACCCATATAGGGACCTCTCGATAGCGACTCATCGGATCTTTGATGTTTGTATCCGTATAGTGTCCAATCATTCGGCTATTTGATCTTTCGAGATCTCGTATAATTCCATCTACGATCTGTGAAGGTTTCCCCTTTACGTCCACATATGTATCTTCATCGAGATAGAAAGCGGTGTTCCCGAAGAGCCTCCCTAATTCGTGAGCATATTCCGCACGAATGGTTGTCTCTATGACTTCCAATTGTTGTAACAACAAATGTCTGAGCTGTGAGTCGAGCGCCATTAGCTGCCGAATATGTTCGAATGAGACCCCTTTAGCGAATTGATCGTCGCCATACGCGGGATCAATTTGGAATTCTCTTGCATATCCTGAGAAACGGTAATAATTGATTTGATGAAGAAATCGCCGTGCTGAATTTTCGTCCTCTATATGTAGTTCACGTGACTTGAGAAGCGCGATTAGCTCGCTGATAGTTCGGAATGGTTTATCTCTTTCCATATCTCTTCCTTGAAATAAAAAGAGGCCCACCGCATTTCAGGACGTAAACGTAGCCTTGGGTGGGCGCTGATATATACAAATATATCAGATTCTGATATTTTGAACACGCCATACATATAGTGTCTTAATAAGAGAGAAAACACTAGACTGCTCTTGTGATGGGTAAATAATCTATCTGTAACTTGCGTGTTTGCAGGTAGCTGGATGGTAGGGGGCTGCGGACGTTTTCTTGAAGATAATCACGCAGCCGTTTCTTGGCTTTGACGGTATTGTACCGGACTCATCCAACCAAGCGACCGCTTGATGTGCCCGTGGCTGTACCACTGGATGTAATCGTCTATCAGGACGAGCACCTCGTCGCGGGTGCGCTCCTCCCAATGCCCGGGGCAGACGGACTCCGTCTTCATACGCCCGAAGAAGCCCTCCGCGGCCGCATTGTCCGGGGAACAGACCTTGGCACTCATTGACCCCGCGTCAGGTCGTACCGTTCCATGAGCTCCAGCCATCCGGGCCACCGGTAATGGCACCCACGATTGGAATGCACCAGGGGCTTCGCCCCCCTCCGGCAGCGTCTCCGCGGCCTTGACGAGCATTCCGTTGGCGAGCTCCACGTTGGGACTGAACCCGGTCGCGTACGCGACGATCCTGCCGTCATGGCAGTCGATCATTGGCGAGAGGTACGCCTTCCCGTCCCTGGCCTTGATCTCGGTGATGTCCGTGAGCCGTTTCTCGTTCGGGGCCTTGGCGGTGAAATCGCGGTTGATGAGATTTCCCGGCGCGGGCGTGGTCTCGCCCTTGTAGGAACTGTAACGCCGACTTCTTGGCACGTGCGCGACGAAATCGCCCTCGGCCATGATCCTGCGGATTACCTTCTCCGAGACGAGGGTTCGGAGCATGGCCTTGATCTTGCGGTATCCGTACCTGCCCTTGGACGAGGCGAACGCCTCCGCGTCATCACTGATGGCTACGGCATTCCGGCTTCGCCGCGGCGCGGGCTTGTTGGCATGACTGGCGTTCCTGTTCCTGGGCTGCAGCGCGGCCATTCCGCCTTCGCGGTACGCCTTGACCCAGTTGTGGATCGCTCCGATGCTCACGTCGAGCCGTTCGGCGGCTTGCTTCTGCTGCATGCCGCCCAGCACCAGTTCGATCGTCTTCGTTCTTGCCTCCGGTGGGATGATGGGTTTGGCCATATGGCCAGCATACCGGTGATCCGCCGCCAGCCAGCGTTCCAGGCACTGCCTGGTCGGATAGCCCAGGTGCTTCATCACCTAGGTCGTTGTCATCGGCGTGGTGAAATACAAGTCCACCGCACGCTATCGTTCCTCGGGGCTGAACATATGATAATCCTTTCATTCAGTCTCCAAGAAAACGTCCGCAGCCCCCCCACCTCATCTTCCATCAAGTTAGGGAAAATGCAAAACAAGAATTAGTTCAAATCAGAGTAGCTCACGCTAGAATATAAGGCAAGTTGCGGTAAATCAATAAGAGAGGCGACATGGCCAATAACCAGCTACAAACATTCCACTACGTTGGCTTGCAAAATGGTGAAGACCCCAAGAAGGACCGACTATTTATACTGGACGCCAATGTCGTATCCAATCTCTCTACCTTGCGTAAGAAAGGATGCCGTCCAGACAACACGGATTCTATAAGGACCGTTAACTTTTTGCGAAGAAAATCGGAAGATAGGGGTTCCGAGGTTTCTGGGGTCTTGGCAACAATTGAATACTCTGGTTTCCATGCTGGCGAACTTCAAATCAGCAATATTCGAGATTGCGTTTTGGCGATTGCCTTAACGTCATTGAGTCGTGAGGATTTAGACAAGTGGTTGAATAGTCATGAACCTTACGATCTCGGGCAAGAAGTAATCAATCAGGAAATTGAATCCACAATCAATGACGCAAAGGAAAATTTATGGAGTCTTTTTCTTCCCTCATATATTTTATCTTTATTGGTTCATGTTCAAAAAAATGATTCAAAAAATAGAATTACTCACATGAAGAATATTATAAAACATTTTATAAATGTTAATTACATCCCTCCTATGGTCATTCCTGTAACAATTCTTCTTTATTGTGGTAAAAATAAAATTCGCCAGCAGCTTGAAAGGAGATTTTTCAAGCTCGATTCGCGGGACACACGTAAACAAGTTTTGTCCGGGGCATGGGATATTGCATATCTCTCACTGCTTAGATATCAAGAGCTTATAAGCCCCGAGAAGAATACAGTATTTGTAACAAATGATAAAATACTGGCCGTTCTCGCTGAAGCAACGAGAATGATTCGTAGCACGATTGATGACAATTCAATCAATCTTAATGCGCTGCTCCAAAATCAGGTACATGACAATTCCATTATTGGTCTTACGCGGTATTGCGATTCCGAGGCTCTTGACGATTTCAGAAAAATATATGAGGAATTGTTAACTGACAGAACATGCGAAGATGTGCGCCTGCCCAGCAGGGCAGACTTGTCATCAGTTGCCCGCTCTCTGGAGGATCAGCTTGGAATCAGCCATCTTCAATTCAATATAGACCCTAGTTCCGATACGCTTACGAACTCTGATTTTCGATACGGCGTATATCTAGTAAAAAGGCAAATTCTGAATAGGCAGAAGCCATCATTCGTCAGTTTCAAAGATTTTACAATCTATTGTAAGATTATGAATCTTCTTCTGCGAGATTTCACAAAATTTTATAATGGCAATAAACAAGATATCATTCAAAATATGAATGACCCTACAAATAAATACGACTGTATCACAATTCTCTCAAGTGATTTTATGCAATTCCCGATTGCATTTGATGCAAAGATTCATGATCTATATTGTCATGAGAGGTCTATAAAAATTGCTGAATCATTAAATTATATCTTTACGAATTGGAATTTAACTCAAGGTACCGATATGGAAGAATTGATTAATTCTTTTGAGAATGCAATACCAAATGATATGAACTGATTTTTTGTTCTGCATTTCCTTTAACTCGATCGGAGGTGATGGAACCATGGCAAAGGGCGCGAGGTACACGGGAGAGTTCAAGGAGAAGGCCGTCAGGCTGCCGGCGGAGGAATCGCGTTCCCTGTATTCACCGGGGGCGAACGCGATAGTCGCGGTAGCAAAGGATCTGGGGATTGCTCCGGAATCACTGCGATGCTGTCGCTGTCTTTCGTTAAATAAATCTGCGTGTCGCGAGGTGATGACGCTTTCTTGGATTCCCTGATTGGGAGAAACAAGTATGTCCGAAACATCGTTGTGCGTTTTATTCATGCCTGTACTTCTAAAAGAGATGCGCTGTCGACTGGGTATGGATTTATCAGCGATACTCTTTTCCATTTTCTTTGCGGAGCGTTGCAAGCGTCTTGTCCTTGCGCGCTTTCCGCCCGTCCTTATTTCGAATGGTGCCGGTTGGAAGGTCGTGCTTTTTCTCATACGTGTCAACGGTGCAGTCGCTTCTTGTCTTACGAACTTTGCCGAACATGATCTGTCTCCTTTGGCCTCAGGTTATTCTAATTGTTAAGCTTGCGCATCATTATATTACCTATTGCTCGAGCGGTGGATAGCTGCATATCGAAAGAGACCCTTAGATCAAGATATACGGAATGATTCCATCATTAGGGTTTGATACGCTGATATTCCGCACCTAGGAATATTCTGAAATATTCTTGTGTCTTAACGTTGATGTCTTAGCGGAGGGAGAATCGCATGGCGGGCTCGTACGGTGCGGAAGCGATGCAGGGGGAGCGGTACCGGCTTTCCTTCACTGTCGGCGGACTTCTTGCCTCGCAGGGCCGGGCGCTTGCGGAAATGTATCTGAATCATCTGAATCATGCAGGCGGCGGCGATGCTGAGTGTTCTTCTCAAACCGAGGTGGGCAAGTCCATTGCCGCGATTCGCCAACAGGCCATCGAGGAAAACGTTCTTGCGATTCGCACGGATTCCGCGAACAGGCGCGTTGTGGCGGAAACTACTAGGCGGCTCAGTGCGCTCACGGTTGGGGAGCTTGCATATTTGGCAGGCCCGGATTCCTCCATATCCGATCGCGAGGCACTTATGTGGATCGCGATGTGCCGTTATTACGCAATCGTCGGGGAATTCGCCGGCGAAGTACTTAAAAAGCATTATCTTACCGGCAATACGCATCTGGACTTTGAGGATTATGATCGGTTCATTGCGGACAAAGCCACATGGCATCCCGAACTGGAAACCGTAAGCGAGGGTACGGCGAAGAAACTCCGGTCCAATCTGTTCAAGGCCATGGGGGAGGCACATCTGTTCGATAAAAATTCCGACACGGTGGTTTCTTTCCTACCCAGTCCCTCTTTGGCGGATATCCTTATGAAGAGACCGGATTCGTTCGGGTTTTTCCCGATGCGTGAATCATCCTTGTGAGTACGAATGGGGGATAGCATGACCGATTTCGTCTCAGGCGTTGAAGCTGCCGATGAGCACCGTGACATTGATGCTGATTTCGCTCATTTGCGCGAGATTATGGAGTCCCGTTCGTTCAGAACCAATAGTGGATTGGCCGGTGAGCAGCCTTATTACATTTATGACTATCCGCCTAGGCAGGAGCTTGAGGTCGCCGAACATATCAGGCAATTGGTGAGTCAGCTGCAGACGATGACGCCGAAATATGATGGCGATTATGCTCCGCAGGTGCTCACGCTGGATTTATTCGATGTTGTTCTGGAGATTCTTGGTAATCGTGGCATTCTGGATCGTGTGCTTAACAGGGAGGCAAAACGCCACAGAAAAGTCTCGTCGGATGCGCATACGGATAAGTTTTTAGGACTGCTCGATAATGTGTTGGGCGCGGATACGGCTCAGTTGCCTGATACCATTCGTGATCATTACGAGCAGGCCAAGAGCGAAGGCGGGGCCGATATCGTGTTCATTACGGGAATCGGCAAGGTTTACCCGTATATTCGTGCGCATACACTGCTCAACGCGTTGCAAGGGCGTATCGATGATCGCCCGCTGGTACTGTTTTATCCGGGTACGTTCACAAGAAGCGCTACTTCAGGATCGGTCATGTCGCTGTTCAACTGTTTGCCGGGAGACAATTACTATCGTGCGCAAAATCTGCGTGAGATGAGTGTGCAGCTGGAAGCATAGCGGTTTAAAGGAATGTCCTGTCAGCTGCAACATGACACGAGGCAGGATTTGCAAGTATTCGTTCAAAGAAGAAGGGAACACAAATGAACGGGGAAAGCGGCATCAGCTTCAAGGAGCTGTTCAATAAAGACATTGACCGCAACATCAATGGTGTGATCAAGGCCAATGATGAGAAAAATCTTAACGATGAGGTCAACGAGTATGTGCTGACGGAGGAGATTTGTCGCAATCTGGCCAAATTCCTTGACGTATACAACGACCCGTCGAACCACGAACAGAATGGCGCATGGATTTCCGGTTTCTTCGGTTCCGGTAAATCGCACCTGTTGAAGATGCTGTCGCATATTCTGGGCGAGGTCCCGGCTGAACTCGTTGACAAGGGCAATAAGCCGACCATGAGTCGCGAACAGATTGTTCATGCCTTCATGGGCAAGGCCGAAGCACAGGATGACCAGATGCTTGCAGGTCAGCTTGAAAAGGCTTTGACGATACCAGCCACGTCGATTCTATTCAACATCGATCAGAAGGCGGATAAATCCAATGCCTCCGACATGCTGCTGTACGCTTTTGTTCGCGTATTCGATGAGGCGCGTGGTTTCTACGGCAAGAATCCATACGTTGCGAAATTCGAACGCGATTTGGCGAGCAATGGTTATTTCGAGGATTTCAAACAAGAGTTCGAGCAGGTGGCTGGCAAACCATGGAGCGAAGGCCGTGGTGAGGCCGTGCTATGGGATGATGAGATCTGCGAAGCCTATGCCGCGGTGACAGGCAAACCGGAGCAAGACAGCATCATCCAACGGTACGAGGATACGTACACGATGACGGTCGGCGACTTCGCAGACGACGTGGACGTGTGGCTGTCCCGTCAGGAACCGAACCGCCGCATCCTGTTCCTCGTGGATGAGGTAGGCCAGTTCATCGGTGAGAACAGAGAACTCATGCTGTCACTGCAATCCATCGCCGAGGATCTTGCCGTCAAGACCAACGGGCATGCATGGGTGGTGGTCACTTCCCAAGAAGACATGGATACCATTGTTGGCGATCGGACCAAGCAACAAAGCTATGATTTTTCGAAGATCCAGGGCAGGTTCTCCATCAAGCTGAAGCTCAACAGCGCCGACGTGGTGGAGGTCATTCAGAAGCGCTTGCTGACCAAGAAACCGGAATATGAGCCGGTGATGAACGAGCTGTGGGATGAGCAGAACGCGAACCTGCGCACCATGTTCGAATTCACTCGTGAGACTTCGAAATTCAGTAATAACAAGGCATACAGCAAGGACGATTTCATCGCATCGTATCCGTTTGTGAACTATGAGTTCGAGCTGTTCCAGAACGTGCTGCGGGAAATGAGCCGGTACAACATGTTTTCCGGACGCCACGCATCTGTGGGTGAACGGTCCATGCTGTCCACCATCAGCAGCACGCTGCGGTCCAGCCAGAATGAGATGGTCGGGGCCTTGATGCCGTTCGACAAACTATATGACGGTATTGCCGACGCCATCCAATCAACCTCGAACTTCCGCATCAACCAAGCCGAAAAGAGACTCGGCTCCGATATAAAGGAGCTGGGCGTGCGCCTGCTGAAGGTGCTGCTGCTGGTCAAGCATGTCGACGGATTCCCCACCACACCGCATAACCTGCGTATTCTGCTGACCGACCAGTTCGACATGGATGTGATGGAACTGGAACGGAACATCAAGTATGTTCTGGGAGAGTTGGAAAAAGACACGTATGTGCAGCGTGTGGGAGATACCTACAATTACCTGACCAACGAAGAGCAGGATATCGAGCAGGAGATCAAAAGCACGGACATCGACTCCAGCAAGGAAATCGACGAGCTGAAGAAGATCCTGGTCAGTGACGTGCTCGGCAAGATGACCGTGGCATACGGCGAGCAGCGTGCCCAGTTCCGCTATGGTTTGCGCATCGATGGGGTGCAACAGTCCGCGCAGCAGCTCATCTGGCTGAACGTGGTCACATCGACCAATGCGCAGGACCGTGCGGACGCCATTCGCATGGGCATGGGCATGCGCGACACCATCACTTTGCTGTTGGATATGTCCGACAGGACACTGTTCGATGATCTGCGCATGTACGTGAAAACCTACACATACCTCATGCGCACCGACAAGAACAGCCAGTCAGAAGTGCGCCAGCAGATCATCTCCCGCAAGAGCGTCGCCAATGAAAGGCTTTACACGGAGCTGCGTACCCGCATCGTCAAAGCCGCGGCCAATGGCGAGTTCGACTATAACGGCGGAAAAGTGGAAGTGAAATCCACCGAGGTGCAGGCGCGTATGGCGGAAGGGCTTGGAACGCTCATCGGCCGGTACTACACGAACTTTTCCCTACTTGGTGGGCAACGATATGAGGAAACGGATCTCGCTCGCATCATCATGAACGCTTCGCAGCACCAACCTGGCATGCTTGACGGCATGAACGCAGTGCAGGACAAGCTCGACGTTCCCGCCGATGATGTGTTCGCCGCGGTCAGTCGTGACAAAGGCAAAGGCATGGTCGCCACCGTCAAGAGCCTTCTTGATGCCTACGGCAGCGTTCCCTATGGTTGGCCGTACGCCGCCACGCTCGCATGCATCGGCCACCTGTATGGTTCCGACAGAATCACGCTGACGCTGGACGGCAAGCCGGTGCAGCGCAGCGAGGCCGCCCGTTTGCTCAGGGAAACGAAAAAGCAGGACTCCATTCGTGTGGATCTACCGCGCGTATTCGACACGAGAAAAGTTTCACAGCTGCGTGACTTCGCCAGGGATTTCCTTGGGCTCACCGCCGCGGACCTGCCATCGAACGCGATTGATCTGGCGGAGGCCGTTACCACGCGACTTAAGCGGGAAGCGGAGAGTCTGACCCAGCTGCGCGTGCGCAATGCCCGATTCGGCTTTGTACAGCAGCTCGACAAGGCCATTGAGAAAATCAACTATGCCTCCGGAATGGGTGAGGACTGGCTGCTTGGCGATTTCACCGCACAAGAAACCGAAAACGGTTCCGAAGAACTGCTCGAGTTTAAAGAAGACGTAATCGACCCGATTGTCGCTTTCCTCAACGGTTCCCAATCCAGGATTCTTGCAGACGGATTGGAATGGCTGAAAAACAACAAGCCGAACATCGACTATGTATCTGGTACTACGGCAGCAAGCCTGTACCAATCCGCGGAACAGCTGGCAAACGACCCGAACATCTTCCGCAAAACCAATAAATTCAAGACTGCCATTGACGACTTGCGTGAGGCAACAGACGCAACCATCCAAACCGAGCGCGCCAACGCGCTTAAAGACGTGGAAAATATTCGCGCCAGAATCCACGATTCCACCGAATATCAGCACGCAACACAAGCCGCGCAAACCAAGGTCGAGACAGAACTGGACCAAGTGGCGGAACGCATGCAGCACATACCGTTCATCTACAAAATGTGCGAAAGCGTACACGAACTGAGCGAACGCACTTACCCGCAACTCATCAACGCACTAGCAGCCTCCGCACCGAGACCGAAGACCGCGCTCGCAGGCGAGGCGCAGGTTCCAACCGCTATGACGACGGATGCGGACATTCCTGAATCGCGGCAAGAGGAGACCCCGCGCGTGGCCGTGTCGTTCGCTACCATCAGCAGACCTCACACCAAGGATGCTTTGGAAACCAAGGATGATGTGGATGACTTCCTTGATGCCTACCGCCGTGAGCTTATCGCCGCCATTGTGAATGGAAAGAAGATCCTGCTATGAACACGTCGAAACTGCAAGCCTTCGCAACGGATGCGCGCCGCCAGCTCATGAACGCGGTGCAGGCCCGGCTTGACTCCGCATTGGTGCCGAATTCCGACGCCCAGGTTGACGATCCGCGTGCATTCGATTTTCTGCAGCGTGAGATCGAGCAGGCCGGTGGCGGCGTAGAGGGCCGCAGACATGTGGTGGAACGCTATGCGTACCGATGGTTCAACCGCATCATCGCGTTCCGTTACATGGATGTGCACGGGTTCACCGGCACGCCGGTGGTCTCTCCAGCTGGCCTGACCAGCACGAATGGCCTGCCGGAAGTGCTTGCAGCCGCGAAACGAGGCGAGTATGACAGCAGGGTGTTCTCGTTGCGGGTGAATGATAAGGCCAAAGAGCGTATCGAAGGTTTGCTGAGCGGTTCCATCTTGGCGGATGATCCGCAGGGCCTGGCTTATGGTCTGCTGCTGCAATCCGAATGCCGGTTCTGGAATC
>ERZ791865.1283-NODE-1283-length-25512-cov-6.278784_pt1 | contig 25512 bp, 16 predicted proteins | sample MGYA00509942_ERZ791865 | MGnify/ENA primary metagenome ERZ791865 (study PRJEB30046, sample SAMN00792098) | human gut metagenome | study: EMG produced TPA metagenomics assembly of the A metagenome-wide association study of gut microbiota in type 2...
TTCAGACCAGTTGGTGATCTCCCCGGTGAACATGGCGGCGACGCAGGCCGCCCCGCTGTTCGCGCTGCTGCACGCGTCTCTGGGCGTCGCTCGCGGAACCGACGCCGGGGCCCTTCTCGCCCGGCTCTTCCGGCATGTAACGCGAGACGCGAATGCTGTCTCGCCCCCCGCGACCCTTGTAGTTGTTCTCCCTGTTTGCCATGAGCCATCACCAATCCGATCGAGACCGCCCAACCCGGCCTTCTCGACCTTTAAGGATAGCAAACGCCGTGGGCTACAATTGAACCCTACGTGCCCGCAAAGGGTACGCAGGCACGCAACGGTCTCGTGGAGAGGGGCGTCATGCCCAAGGTAAGCATCATCGTTCCCGTCTACAACGCCCGGGAGACGCTGCAGAGGTGCGTCGACAGCATCCTGGGGCAGGAGTACCGCGACTTCGAGCTCATTCTTGCAGACGACGGCAGCACGGACTCCTCGCCCGCCCTTTGCGACGAGTACGCCGAGAAGGACGGCCGCGTGCGCGTGCTTCACAAGGCCAACTCTGGCGTCTCGGACACGCGTAACAAGGCGCTTGATGTCGCACAAGGCGACTACGTGCAGTTTCTCGACTCGGACGACTGGATTGCCCCCGAGGCCACGCGCCTTCTCGTGCGCGCCATGGAGGACAACGACTGCGACATGGTCATCGCGGACTTCTACCGCGTGATTGGCAGCAAGGTCTCGCGCAAGGGCGACATCGACGCTGAGGGCGTCCTCTCGCGCGAGGAGTTTGGCGACTACATGATCCAGAACCCCTCGGACTTCTACTTTGGCGTGGTGTGGAACAAGCTCTACCGTCGCGACATCATCGAGAAGTACCAGCTGCGCATGGACGTCACACTCAGCTGGTGCGAAGACTTCATCTTCAACATGGAGTACGAGCTGCACTGCAAGCGCATCTACCCGCTGCAGGTGCCCGTCTACTACTACGTGCGAACCAGGGGCTCGCTGGCCAGCCAGGGCGCCAACCCCGCCAAGGTCGTCCAGATGAAGCTCAACGTGATCGAGTACTACAACGACTTCTACAAGCAGGTCTTTGACGAGGAGGACTACCGCGCGCGCCGCCCCGACATCTACCGCTTCTACATCGAGTCCGCCGGCGACGGCGACATCATGCCGTGGCAGCGCTCGGCTAAGCTGGGCGAGGAGCGCGTGCCCGTCTACGTGAACCCCGAGATGGAGGCCGATGCGCTTCTCGGCCTGTACTTCGAGGAGAAGCTGGTCGAGAGGAACCTCGAGCTTGTGGCTGCGCGGTTTGACCTCACCCCACGTGATGTGCGGCTCCTTGCCTTTGTGCGACTTGGCACGGTCTTCTCGGGCCGAGAGGAGCTGGCGGACTACTGCGGCTTCTCTACGCTCCAGCTGGCGCGTACGCTGCAGCGTTTGCAGTCAAAGCGCCTGGTCACCGTGGAGACGCGCGTAGAGCGCCCAGATGCGGGCGACGAGGCTGCGGCCGTTGTTGCCGCGGCCCCCGGTGCCATCGCGGCCACCGGGGCAGCGAAGACCAAGCTACTCCTGATCACGCCCACCGAGCAGGCGCAGCCCGTGATGGAGGCCATTGTGCAGGCGCTTCGCGACTGCGACCGCGTGCTCTGCTCGTCCATGGACGAGGACGAGGCCAACCGCTACAGGAGCGACCGCATGAAGGCGCTCGAGAGCATCCGGCGCACCCTGGCGTAGGGCGTCGGCACTTCTCGGCGCGAGGCTTTTATCGGCACCGTTACGGCTCGGGCCGGTCGCGCGGGATTCCCGCACGGCCGGCCCGTTTGCAACACATTCGGCTCGCCACACATTTGGAGTGCGATTGTGTATCAACCTGCGCGCGATACAACTTCGGGTGCGAATCTGTATCCGCGCGCCTGGCGCAACACGTCATCCAGCGCAGCGCCAGGCGCCGAGAGGCCCTTCCCTACTCCTGCGCGGGAACCTCGGGCATGACCTGGTCGACGTAGCCGCGGATGATCGAGCAGGAGTTGCGCATCGCGCGACGCTCGTCGTAGGAGAGGTCAATCTCGAGCACGGCATCAATGCCGTTGGACCCCACGATGCAAGGCGTACCTGCGGAGATACCGCTCTCGCCGTACTCGCCCTCGAGGTGTACCGAGAGGGGCAGCATGCGCTTCTCGTTGTGCAGGACGGCGGTGATGATCTCGGCGACAACCGAGGCGATGCCAAACTCGGTGCAGCCCTTGCCGCCCACGATCTTGCTGCCAGACTCCTTGACCATGCGCTTGACCTCGTCGAAGTCGATGTTGGTGTTGGAGTGGTAGTCCATCGCGAGGTACTCGCGCAGCGAGATGGAGCCAACGGTCACGTGCGAGGTGGGGATGAACGACGAGTCACCGTGCTCGCCCATGCAGAAGGCCTGGATCTGCTTGGCGTCGACGTCGATGATGCCAGAGAGGATGCGGCGCAGGCGCACGGAGTCGAGCGCGGTGCCGGTGCCAAAGACGTGCTCGCGCGGCAGGCCGAGGTTGCGGTACAGGTACTCGGTCACGATGTCGGCGGGGTTGGAGACGCTCAGCACGATGCCGTTGAAGCCGGAGTCGCGCACGGGGCCAACGATGCCCTCGAGCACCTTCATGGTGCCGCCGAGCATGTCGAGGCGCGTCTCGCCGGGCCTGCGGCTGCGGCCGGCGGTGAGGACGATGAAGTGGGCGTCCGCGCAGTCGGCGTAGTCACCAACGCGGATGGTGAACGAGTCGCCCATGCCCGAGGCAAGGTCTTCGAGGTCCATGACCTGGGCCTCTGCGGCCTCGCGGTTCACGTCGAGAAACACGATCTCGTTCACGAGGTGGCGAAACATCAGGCACAGTGCAACGTGGCTGCCAACGCGACCGGCGCCGATAATGACAACCTTGCGCGTCTGGTATGGCTTCTCAATAGGCATTGCTTTCCTCCTTGATGGACGGACAACTACTGTGCAACTACTCACCAAGGGGAAATGATACGTCACTAGAAAGCGAGCGGGCGGCCTCGCGACCGTCCGCTCGCCGACATGTTTGAATGAGTCGGGGAACCGCCCTTCTGGCAGCCCGCGCATGAGACAAAGGGAAACTAAAGGGAAACTCCCTTTGTCTCATTAGTCGCGGGTGAGCTTGCGGTGCAGGCGGTGGGGCTTGGATGCCTCCGGGCCCAGGCGACGCTCGCGGTCGGCCTGGTAGGCCTCGAAGTTGCCCTCGAACCAGTGCCAGCTGCCGGGGTTCTCGTCCGTGCCCTCCCAGGCCAGGATGTGCGTGGCCACGCGGTCGAGGAACCAGCGGTCGTGGCTCGTGACCACCGAGCAGCCGGGGAAGCGCTCGAGGGCGTCCTCCAGGCTCTCGCTCGTCTCGGTGTCGAGGTCGTTGGTGGGCTCGTCCAGCAGCAGGAGGTTTCCTCCCTGGCGAAGGGTGAGGGCAAGGTTCAGGCGGTTCCTCTCGCCACCGGAGAGCACGCCGGCAGGCTTCTGCTGGTCCGTGCCCTTGAAGCCAAAGGTCGCCACGTAGGCGCGGCTGGGGATCTCCGTGTCGCCCACGGTGATGTAGTCGTTGCCGTCAGAGACAACCTCCCAGACGCTCTTCTTGGGGTCGATGCCGGCGCGCATCTGGTCCACGTAGGAGAGCTTGACCGTCTCGCCCAGCTCCAGCGTGCCCGAGGAGGGCTGCTCCTGGCCAACGATCATCTTGAAGAGCGTGGTCTTGCCCACGCCGTTGGGGCCAATCACGCCCACGATGCCGTTGCGGGGCAGGTCAAAGGAGAGGTCGTCGATAAGAACGCGGTCGCCAAACGCCTTGGTGAGATGCTCCACCGTAAGCACCTTGGCGCCCAGGCGCGGGCCCACGGGAATCTGAATCTCGGAGAAGTCGAGCTTCTTGGTGGCCCTTGCCTCGGCCTCCATCTGCTCGTAGCGCTCCAGGCGCGCGCGGTTCTTGGCCTGGCGCGCCTTGGGGCTCTGGCGCACCCACTCGAGCTCGGAGCGCATCTTCTTTGCGCGCTTGGCGTTCTCGCGACCCTCGGCCTCCAGGCGGGCGGCCTTCTTCTCCAGGTAGGTGGAGTAGTTGCCCTCGTAGGGGTAGAGCTGGCCGCGGTCCACCTCGCAGATCCAGCCCGCCACGTCGTTCAGGAAGTAGCGGTCGTGCGTGACTGCCATGACGGCACCGGGATAGTTGTGCAGGAACTGCTCGAGCCACAGCACGCTCTCGGCGTCCAGGTGGTTGGTGGGCTCGTCGAGAAGGAGCAGGTCAGGCGCCTCGAGCAGCAGGCGGCACAGCGCCACGCGGCGACGCTCGCCGCCGGAGAGCTGGGTCACCGGGGCGTCCGGGTCTGGGCACTGCAGGGCGTCCATGGCCTGCGAAAGCTGAGAGTCCAGGTCCCAGCCGTTGGCGGCGTCGATCTCGTCCTGGAGGCGGCCCATCTCGGCCATGAGGGCGTCAAAGTCCGCATCCGGGCTGGCCATCTCCTCGCCAATCTGGTTGAAGCGGTTGACCTTGGCAATCACGTCCGAGAAGGCCATCTCGATGTTCTCGCGCACGGTCTTGTCCTCGTCGAGGGGCGGCTCCTGCTGGAGAAGCCCCACCGTGTAGCCCGGCGTGAGGCGGGCCTCGCCGTTGGAGACGTCCTCGAGGCCGGCCATGACCTTGAGAAGCGTTGACTTGCCCATGCCATTGGGGCCAACCACGCCAATCTTGGCGCCGGGATAGACGCCCACGGTGACGTCGTCGAGAATGACCTTCTCGCCCACGACCTTGCGGGCCTTGTACATCTGGTACACGAACTCTGCCATTGCTGCTCCTGTCTGGGGCCAAACGTGCCCTTGGGTGGGGGGTGCCACATGCGGCGAGAAGGGCTCGCCACGGGCGTGCGTGTGCCCCCATTCTACGGGAGGGCGTGCGGGCGGCCCCGCGGACGGCGGCGCACGGGACCGCGCCCTTCAACGTTTATGCACAATCGGATGCCGCTGCATGCCCAAAACCTGCGGTTTCGCCCATGCGTGCATCTTTTCTGTTACTACCGGTGGCACAATCGAGGGGGATGGGATACACCTGTACGGCCGCGACCGCTCTGGCGGCGGGCATGGTGCAAAGAGAACTGAGGGGGATTCATGCCAGAGGCAATCCGCAAGGTCAACGTTATCGGCCACTTGCATCCGGACACGGACAGCATCTGCGCCGCCATTTCCTACGCTTACCTCAAGAACCAGATCGACGAGCCGATCTACGAGGCAAGGCGCGCAGGCGCCCTCAACCGCGAGACGGCATTTGTGCTCAAGCACTTTGGCTTCGAGGAACCGCCGCTCATCACCTCGGTGACGCCGCAGATCAAGGACATCGTGGTGCAAAAGCAGCCTGGCATCGACGCCGAGATGAGCCTCTTCGCCGCCTGGAACATGATGCAGGACACCAAGGTGGATACCCTCTGCATCACCGATGAGGACAAGCACCTCGAGGGCCTCATCGCGGTGAAGGACGTTGCCAACGCGAACATGGACATCTTCGACACCGCCATGCTCTCCGAGGCCCAGACCTCCTACAAGAACATCATCGAGACGCTCAACGGCACGCTGCTTCTGGGTGACCCCAACGGCCGCGTGACCAAGGGCAACGTGCGCGTGGGCACCACGCCCGAGATGATGGAGGACACCATCAAGGCCGGCGACATCGTGCTGGTCACCAACCGCTACGAGACACAGCAGTTCGCCGTCGAGTGCGACGCCGGGTGCCTGGTCATCTGCTGTGGTGCCAACGTGTCCAAGCGCGTCATTGCCTCCGCCGAGCGCCACGGCTGCACCATCATCACCACTCCGTACGACACCTTCGCCGCCGCGCGCCTCATCGGCATGTCCGTGCCGGTGCGCGCCAAGATGCTGCGCAAGGGCATCCTGCAGTTCTCGGTCAACACGTCCGTGGACGACGCGCGCAAGATCATGGCAAAGTCGCGTCACCGCTTCTTCCCCGTCATCGACGAGGACGGCTCCTACTTTGGCCTGGTGAGCTCGCCTAACCTCATCAACATCAAGCGCAAGCACGTCATTCTCGTCGATCACTCCGAGCGTTCGCAGGCCGTGGACGGCCTTGACCAGGCCGAGATCATGGAGATTCTCGACCACCACCGCATTGGCACCATCGAGACAAACGCACCCGTCTACTACCGCGCCGAGCCCGTTGGCTGCACCTGCACGATCATCTACAGCGCCTACGCCGAGGCCGGCGTGGAGATTCCGCCCAACATTGCGGGCCTCATGCTCTCGGCCATTCTCTCCGACACGCTCACGTTCCGCTCCCCCACCTGTACGGCCAAGGACCGTCACGCTGCCGAGGAGCTGGCCAAGATCTGCGGCGAGGACATCGAGACGTACGCCGACTCGATGTTCGAGGCCGGCGCCGACCTCACGGGTCGCACCGCCGAGGAGGTCTTCCACCAGGACTTCAAGGTCTTCAGCCGCGGCAACGCCAAGTTTGGCGTGGGCCAGGGCAGCTACATGACAAAGAATAGCCGCGTGGCTGCCGAGAACCTCGTGCGGCCGTTCCTCGCCGAGGCCGCCAAGGCCGAGGAGCTGCCCATGATCTTCTACATGTTCACCGACGTTAAGTCGCAGAGCACCGACCTCATGATCTATGGCAACGGCGCCGAGGACGTGGTGGCGCAGGCCTTTGACGTCACGCCCAAGGACGGAATGGCGCTGCTCAAGGGCGTTGTGAGCCGCAAGAAGCAAATCATCCCGCCCATCATGGCAACGCTCCAGAAGATCGACGAGGACGATTAGCAATTCTCGCCTGCGCTTGATGCCGCCCCGGCCGCCGATATGCTGGCGACCGGGGCGGTTGCTTTTCTCGGCGCGAGGCCCTTCTCGGCGTGAGGTCCTTCTCGGCACCCGAATGTGTATCAACCTCCGCGGGCTACACGTTCAGCAACGAGTGTGTGTCGGGCACGCCGCCCTCCGGCGCCGGTGCTCCGGCTGCCGTAGAATGGTGAGTGGTCCTTTGGCGCCGCACCCGCGGCGCACCCAGCCCACACCCAGCATGAAAGGTGGCCTCGATGGTCTCGCGCATCTACGTTGAGAAAAGGGACGGATTCGACGGGGAGGCGCGGGCACTCAGCCACGAGCTGCGGCACATGCTGGGCATCTCGTCGCTCACAGGCCTGCGCATCATCAACCGCTACGACGTCGAAGGCATCTCCGAGGAGCTCTTCGAGCAGTGCGTGCCCGTTGTCTTCTCCGAGCCCCAGACCGACCGAGCCACGCGCGAGATGCCCGAGGTTGCGGAGGGCGCGCGCGTCTTTGCCGTGGAGTCCCTGCCCGGCCAGTTTGACATGCGCGACGCCTCGGCGGCCGAGTGCATCCAGCTCGTCTCTCAGGGCGAGCGTCCCACGGTGAGAAACGCCAAGGTCTACGTGCTGGAGGGCGAACTCACCGACGACGACCTTACAGCCATCAAGCACTACGTGATCAACCCGGTCGAGGCGCGCGAGGCGTCGCTCGAGAAGCGCGAGACCCTCGCAACCACGTACCCGGAGCCCGCAGACGTCGAGGTCCTGGACGGCTTCCTCGACCTGGACGATAAGGGCATCGAGGACTTTGTGCGCGACCGCGGCCTGGCGATGGACGTGGCGGATGCCAAGTTCTGCCAGGGCTACTTTGCGCGCGAGGGCCGCGTTCCCACCATCACCGAGATTCGCATGATCGACACCTACTGGTCCGACCACTGCCGCCACACCACCTTTGGCACTGCCCTCACCGACATCCAGTTCGACAACACCCAGGCAGCGGCCGCGTTCCGCCGCTACATGGACATCCGTCACCAGCTTGGCCGCGATAACAAGCCCGTCTGCCTCATGGACATGGGCACCATCGGCGCCAAGTGGCTCAAGCACACGGGCCAGCTCACCGGCCTCGACGAGTCCGAGGAGATCAACGCCTGCACCGTGAAGGCCAAGGTCGACGTCAACGGCCAGGACGAGGATTGGCTCTACCTCTTCAAGAACGAGACGCACAACCACCCCACCGAGATCGAGCCCTTTGGCGGCGCGGCCACCTGCATTGGCGGCGCCATCCGCGACCCGCTCTCGGGCCGCAGCTACGTGTACCAGGCCATGCGCGTGACCGGCGCAGCCGACCCCACGGCGCCGGTTTCGAGCACGCTTCCCGGCAAGCTCCCGCAGCGCAAGATCTGCCGCACGGCTGCCGCCGGCTACTCCTCCTACGGCAACCAGATCGGCCTTGCCACTGGCCAGGTCTCCGAGCTCTACCACCCCGGCTACGTGGCCAAGCGCATGGAGATCGGCGCCGTGGTGGGCGCCACGCCCGCGGACCACGTGCGCCGCGAGTGCCCTGCCCCGGGCGACAAGATCGTGCTTCTCGGCGGCCGTACCGGCCGCGACGGCATCGGCGGCGCCACGGGCAGCTCCAAGGCGCACAACGTGGAGTCGCTCGAGAAGGACGGCGCCGAGGTCCAGAAGGGCAACGCACCCACCGAGCGCAAGCTGCAGCGCCTCTTCCGCCGCGGCGACGCGTGCCGCCTCATCAAGCGCTGCAACGACTTTGGCGCCGGCGGCGTCTCGGTTGCCATTGGCGAGCTTGCCGACGGCCTTCTCATCGACCTTGACCGCGTGCCCAAGAAGTACGACGGCCTTGACGGCACCGAGCTTGCCATCTCCGAGTCGCAGGAGCGCATGGCCGTGGCGCTGGCCCCCGAGGACGTGGACGAGTTCCTGGGCTACGCGCGCGAGGAGAACCTCGAGGCCACGGTTGTCGCCGAGGTCACCGAGGAGCCCCGCCTGCGCATGACCTGGCGCGGCAAGACCATCGTGGACGTGAGCCGCCAGTTCCTCTCGTCCAACGGCGCGCCCAAGTCCACCTCGGTGCGCGTCTGCGCACCGCACGAGTACCACCACGAGTGGGCCGGCGACACCTTTGCGCAGAAGATGGTCTCGCTGGTGAGCGACCTCAACGTGGCGTCCAACAAGGGCCTGGCCGAGAGGTTCGACTCCACCATTGGTGCCGCGACCGTGCTCATGCCGTTTGGCGGCAAGACGCAGCTCACACCAGCGCTTGGCATGGCGGCGAAGCTCCCCGTGGACGGCGAGACCACCACGTGCTCGGGCATGGCGTGGGGCTACAACCCCTACCTCATGAGCGAGGACGAGTACACCGGTGCCTACCTGGCCGTTGTTGAGTCCGTCTCCAAGCTCGTGGCCATGGGCTTCGAGCACAAGAACTTCTACCTCACGTTCCAGGAGTACTTCGAGAAGCTCCGCGACGACCCCAAGCGCTGGGGCAGGCCCACGGCCGCACTTCTCGGTGCGCTCATGGCCCAGCTCGACCTGGGCATTGGCTCCATTGGCGGTAAGGACTCCATGTCCGGCTCGTTCGAGGACCTCGACGTGCCGCCCACGCTTGTCTCGTTTGCCACCGGCCTGGGCAAGGTCGACCGCGTGACCTCGCCGGAGTTCAAGCACGCCGACGACCAGGTGATCGTTGTGGTGCCTGAGTACGCCGACGATGGCATCACGCCCACGGCGGAGTCCCTTCTCGCCGCGTTTGACTACGTCGAGAAGCTCATTGGCTCCGGCGTCGCGCGCGCGGTGAGCGCGCCAGGCTACGGCTGCATGGCCGAGGCCATGTTCAAGATGTGCGTGGGCAACTTCATTGGCCTGCGCGTGCGCCCCGAGTTCACCCAGGAGGCACTGCTCAACCCCGCGTACGGCAGCTTTGTGATCGAGCTTGCGCAGGGCGCCAGCCTGCCGGAGGCACCGAAGGGCGTGACCGTTGCGGCGTTTGGCCAGACGCTTGCGGAGTACGCGCTCTACGCCTGCGGCGAGCGCATGTCCATCCTGAACGACCTGCAGAAGCCCTGGGAGAACGCGCTCTCTGGCGTGTATCCGTACCTGGGCAAGGCCGAGGGCCCGGCGTGCGCGCCCATCTCGTTTGATGCCGAGAAGGCCGGCATCACGCCCACGCGCCACACGGCCGGCGCCAGCTTCGCCAAGCCGCGCGTGGTGATCCCCGTCTTCCCGGGCAACAACTGCGAGTACGACTCCGCGCGAGCGTTTGAGCGCGTGGGCGCCGTGCCAAAGACGGTCATCGTGAACAACCTCACGCCGCAGGCGGTCTCCGAGAGCGTCGACGCCATGGTGCGCGCCATTCGCGAGAGCCAGATCGTCTTCATCCCCGGCGGCTTCTCCGGCGGCGACGAGCCCGACGGATCGGCCAAGTTCATCGTGGCATTCTTCCGCACCCCCGCCGTCACCGAGGCGGTGCGCGACCTGCTCCAGGCTCGCGACGGTCTCATGCTGGGCGTCTGCAACGGCTTCCAGGCCCTCATCAAGCTTGGGCTCGTTCCCTACGGCGACATCGTGGACGCGCGCGAGGACTCCCCCACCCTCACCTTCAACCCCATTGGGCGCCACCAGAGCCGCCTCGTGCGCACACGCGTAGCGTCGACCATCTCGCCGTGGCTCTCCAAGTGCAAGGTGGGCGACGTGCACAACATCGCCATTAGCCACGGAGAAGGACGCTTTGTGTGCACCGCCGAGGAGCTGGGGCGCCTCGAGGCGGCGGGACAGATTGCCACGCAGTATGTGAACGCCGACCGGGTGCCGTCCATGAACCTGCGCTCCAACCCCAACGGATCCTTCATGGCGGTTGAGGGCCTCACCTCGCCCGACGGCCGCGTGCTGGGCAAGATGGGCCACACCGAGCGCAGTGGCGCGGGCCTCTACAAGAACGTGCCCGGCAACGCATACCAGCCGCTGTTCGAAGGCGGTGTGAGCTACTTCGCGTAAGCGCAGCCAGAGGGGGTTACCGCAGCCGGCCTCCCCCGATGGTCGAAGAACATCAAGGACACGACCCTCGGGGGAGGCCGGCTGCGGCCCCTCCGGGGGTCGCTTCCTTACCTGCTGACGTGTCTGGCGGAGCTTCCGGAGGCTGCGGGGCTGCGGGGCTCGTTTTAGACATTTTCGAGAGCTTCTCGGCCCCAAAACGTCTAATTTCGGCCCCACGGCCCTGCACGCGCTGTCTGCGAACGACAAGTACGCCGCGTATACTGGTTCGCCGACTACGCGAGAGGAGCAGCATGACACGAGAAGACAGCGCGGAGTTCCGGATGGGCGAGCGGCAGGAACGCTTCCTTACGAGCACGTGGGGAGCCCTGCTCGCGGCCGCGTTCTGCTGCCTTCTCTGGGGGTCGGCGTTCCCTTGCATCAAGATTGGCTATGCGCTGTTTGGAATCGCGGGCACCGACACCGCGTCCCAGATGCTCTTCGCGGGAACGCGCTTCCTTCTTGCCGGGGCGATGGTCATCGTCTTTGTGAGCATTGCCCGGAGAAGGCCGCTGGCGCCAAAGCGCACAGACGTAGGCGCCATCTGCCTGCTTGCGCTTTTCCAGACCTTCGGCCAGTACGCCTTCTTCTATCTGGGACTTGCGCATGCTGCGGGAACCACGAGCTCGGTCATCGAGGCGAGCGCCAACTTCTTTGCCATTCTGCTCTCGGCGCTGGCGTTTCGCCAGGAGCGGCTTACCGGCAAAAAGGTAGCGGGTTGCCTGTTGGGATTTGCGGGTGTGGTCCTCATCAATCTTGGTGGGAGCCTGGGCAGCTTCTCGTTTTCCTTCTCTCCCGACGGCGAGGGGATGATTCTTCTCAGCGCACTTTGCTCGGCAACGTCATCATGCCTTATCCAGCGGCTCTCAAAACGGCACGACCCGGTGCTGCTCAGTGGGTGGCAGTTTGTGGTGGGCGGACTTGGCCTCATGGCGATGGGTGTGGCAGGCGGCGGAACGCTCTCGCCGACGGGGCCAAGCGCACTGCTCCTTCTCGCATACATGGCGTTTATCTCGGCTGCAGCGTACAGCGTATGGTCGCTCCTGCTCTCTGTGAACTCGGTCTCGCGCATCTCGGTCTATGGGTTCATGAACCCTGTGTTTGGCTTCGTGCTCTCTGCGGTGCTTCTCGGCGAGTACCAGCAGGTTGACCCCGTGCGCTCCATCTGCGCGTTGGTGCTGGTGAGCGCCGGCATTGTGGTAGTCAACCGCGTGGGCGCACGTGCCGGGAGCGCAACGAGCACCCCCGGAAGCGAGAAGCACTAGGGGCCAGCTTCCGAACCCGTACAAACCCTTCCGTTCGCCGGCTCGCAGGCGATTCCCTGGGACTTCTCTACGTATAATTGAGTTACGCAATGCGAAGGGAGTCCCCATGGAACGCCTCGTTAAACGACGCACTGCCCTCGCCCTCCTCGGTATGCCCGCAGCGCTCTCGCTTGGCTCGGTGCTCACGGGCTGTAGCAAGAACGCGCAGGATAGCGCGCTAGCCATCTCTGCCACGGACCTCACTGCAGACGTAAAGGACGCTGCGCTCACGCAAGAGCCCATCGCTAATGCCCTTACAGATCAAACGACAACGCACGCACTCTTTGACTTCACTTCTCGCCTGCTTCAGGGCACCTATCCCACAGACCAGCAGACAAACGTGCTTGTCTCTCCCCTCTCGGCGCTCTTTGCCCTGGCCCTCGCGGAAACCGGTGCCGCAGGCGATACGCTCTCTCAGCTAGAGACCGCAACGGGCATGGATATCGACTCGCTTGCGACCTATCTAGGTGCTTACGCCCGTCGCATCTCTGGCGAGGACCTCTACGATACGCAGCAGAAGGGCGACGTCCTTGCCCTTAAGTGCGCTAACTCCATTTGGCTGAGGTCGTCAGATGACCTCAGCGTCTCGGATGTTTACCTCGCCACCTGCAAAGGCACCCTTAACGCGCAGGCGTTCTCGGCACCGTTCGATTCCACCACCGCCGACGATATCAATAACTGGGTCAGTTCCAAGACTGATGGCATGATTGACCAGCTTGTGGATCGCATCACCGCAGACGATCAGCTCTTTCTCATTAACGCCCTGGCCTTTGACGATGCCTGGCAAGAACCGTATGAGGAAGGAGACGTCCAGGGCGACACCTTCACGACCGAGGAAGGCGACGAGCAGAGCGTTCGCATGATGCACTCGTACGAGACGACCTACCTCGAGAACAACCTTGCAGAGGGCTTCCTGAAGCCCTACAAGAACTACAGCTTTGCCTTTGTCGCGCTACTCCCCAAGCAGGGCGTGCATCTCGCAGACCTCGTGGTGTCGCTAGACGGCACATCCCTGCATGACCTGATTGCGAACCCAATCTCCAACATCGAGGTCTCCGCCGGACTCCCCAAGTTCTCGCTTGATTACCAGACCACGCTCAACGACCAGCTGGCAGCCATGGGCGTTCGCGATGCCTTCGATCCAAAGCTCGCCGACTTCTCGCGCATGGCTACCCTCAAGGACGGCAACATTGCCATAAGCACCGTGCTACAAAAGACCTTCATCGACGTAAACGAGACAGGCACAAAAGCGGCAGCGGTTACCGCAATTGGTGTGTCCTGTTCAACGGCAACGCCTGACGAACCCGAGGTCCGGGAGGTCATCCTAGACCGACCCTTCGTTTATTTCATCATTGACAACATGACCCTAACGCCACTGTTTGCAGGCGTAATGGCAAGCATGGGGTAGGCGCTTGAGCCTCGCCGGCGCGACTCCCACATTGTCCTCGGGAATCACTTGTAGCCCCGGCAAACGAATGAATGAGCAACGTGGCGATCTTCAATTGCATCGAACTCGCCTTCGTTACATGAATTGGTCCGCGATTGCATCGAACTAGCCTTCGTTGCACGCCAATTCTGAGGAAATGCCCGTCTGGCAATTTACTTTGATAGTTTATGCATGGCTCTACCTGCGGATTTTCATGCAGCGCAGCAGACGACTACTCAAGGGGTCCGCGAAATGGCGTGCAACGAAGGGCAGTTCGGCGCACGAAATCCTCTCGATGTGTAACGTAGGGCAGTTCGATGCAGCCATCAGACGAGAATGGCGACTCCGTAACCCAAGGAGAGACACCTCCGCCAGAATAACGTGCAGCTTCGTCACGAAAAGAGGGCGGACCGAAGGCCCGCCCTCTCAAATCCGTTCGTTCGAGTACTCGAACGCCCGAAGCTAAATCCTCGCAACCCCGCTCTTGCGCGCAGCGTCGGCCACGGCTGCAGCAACGGCGGGCGCAACACGCTTGTCGAAGGCACCGGGGATGATGTAGTCCGCCGCACGGTGCTCGTCGTCCACCAGGCCGGCGATAGCGTAGGCAGCGGCCTCCATCATGTCGTCGTTGATGTCGCTCGCACGCACGTCAAGCGCACCGCGGAAGATGCCGGGGAACGCCAGAACGTTGTTGATCTGGTTGGGGAAGTCCGAGCGACCCGTTGCCGCCACGGCCGCGCCGGCTGCCAGCGCCTCGTCGGGCATGATCTCGGGCACGGGGTTCGCGCAGGCAAAGATGATGGGGTCCTTGGCCATCGAGCGCACCATGTCCTGCGAGACCAGGTTGGGCTTGGAGACGCCCACAAAGACGTCCGCACCCTTGAGGGCGTCGGCGAGCGAACCCTGGACCTTCTCGGTGTTGGTCCAGGTGGCAACCTCCTGCTTCACCGGGTTCAGGCCATCGCGGCCCTCGTAGATAGCACCCGTGTGGTCGCAGATGATGATGTCCTTCACGCCCATGCGCTTCATGAGGCGAGCGATGGAGATGCCCGCGGCGCCGGCGCCCGAGAAGACCACCTTGACGTCGCCGAGGTCACGACCGGTGAGACGGCACGCGTTGATCAGCGCGGCGCATGTCACGACCGCGGTGCCATGCTGGTCGTCATGGAAGACGGGAATGTCGCAGGTCTCCTTGAGGCGACGCTCGATCTCGAAGCAGCGCGGCGCGGAGATGTCCTCGAGGTTCACGCCGCCAAAGCTGCCGGCGAGCAGCTGCACGGTGCGCACGATCTCATCCACGTCGTTGGAGCGGATGCACAGGGGGAAGGCGTCCACGTCGGCGAAGGTCTTGAAAAGGGCACACTTGCCCTCCATGACGGGCATGCCCGCCTCGGGGCCAATGTTGCCCAGGCCGAGAACCGCGGAGCCATCGGTCACAACGGCAACCAGGTTCCAGCGACGGGTGTACTCGTACGAGAGGCTCGGATCCTTCTGGATCTCCAGGCAGGGAACGGCGACGCCCGGCGTGTAGGCCACGGCAAGCTCCTCCGGCGTGCTGATCTGGGCCCTGCTCACGACCTCGATCTTGCCGTGCCACTCCCTGTGTGCGTCAAGTGCGTGCTGCTTTGCATCGTCAGCCATCTTGGCTCCTTTGACATTCGAGGACACTTACACGACCTGTCTATCTTAAGCCTTCGCGCGGCGTGCCAACTCGACCCCCGCGGCCTATACTCCCAAGAGAAATCACTCGACCAAAGGGGTTGCCATGGCACAGAGCGTCCTCATCAAGGACACCACGCGAGAGGAACGCGAGGAGATCGTGCGCCGCGGGCTGAGCTTCTGCGGCGACGGCTCGTGCGAGCAGTGCAGCGGCTGCTCGATGGGCGTGGGCTCGATCGGCGCCATGTACCAGCCCTACATCGACGGCAAACTCGAGCTGGCAGAGGTCAACATGTTGCACGCCGCAACCACGTTCACGCTGGGCGGCGGGCGAAGCGCGGACGCTGCATCCACCGAGCCGCCAGCGTCCGCATCCAGCACCGAGACGAGCAAAGAATAGTCGAGGCCCCATGCACGCACGCACACCCAAGCACTTTGTCCTCGAGGAGCGCCTCGAGCGCTACGCGGACTTCATCGAGCCTGCACCACAAGACTATGCTGGCCGCTGGGCGGAGGCCTGCTACCCCCTGGGCGGCACCTCCGCAGCAGGCGGAGCGGCGAGCGCCGGGCGCTTTCGCGAGGTCCGCCTTGACTTGGGCTGTGGCAAGGGCGCCTTCACCGTGGAGTCCGCCCGTCGCGAGCCGGACGTGCTCTTCCTCGGCATGGACGGCGAACCGCTCTGCATGGCCTACGCCGGTGGCCTTGCCGCAAAGAGCGGCCTTGAGAACGTCGTCTTCCTCGCCTGGGACGGCCATCGCGTAACCGAGGCCTTCGCCCCCGGCGAGCTCTCGTGCATCTACCTCAACTTCCCCACGCCGTTCCCGCGCAAGCGCCAAGCGCGCCGCCGCCTCACGGATGCCACCTGCCTCATGGAGTACCGCCGCATTCTTGCACCGGACGGCACGCTGCGGCTCAAGACGGACAGCCGCCCCCTCTACCTCTTCACGCTCGAGGAGCTTGCCGCCGCAGGCTATCAGGTGCTCTGGACAAGCGAGGACGCGCGCGCAGACTTCCCCAACGACCCCACAAGCGGCTACGAGGAACGCCTTGCTGCCAACGGCGCCAAGGTCTTCGCGCTGGAGGCGACGCCCGGACCAGAACCCGCGCACTTCTCGCCCACTCCCCAGCGCGGTCTGGTGGAATACCTCCCCCAGGATCTCGAGAAGCTCGACTACGTGCCCCTGGGCATGGAGGCCACAGTGTGGAACATGCGCAACCGCGAGGCAAAGCTCTGGGCAAAGGGCCACAAGGGCAGCGGGACTGCTGGCAGTGGCGAAAAGGCCAACTAACGAGAAACGCGCCGCCCTGCAGCAAGCAAGGCGGCGCAGCTAGAAGTCCGTATCCTTGGCGCCTTTATGCCGTGGGGCTGGCCCAGTGTGCGGCTACGCAGGACTGCGGCGCGGGCACAAAGCCCTCAAAGATTACCGGCGCACCCTCGGCCTCGGAGGCCAGCATGTCTCGCTCGCTGCGAATGGTCCACGTGACGAGCTTGCCGCCGAGAGTCCCGCACACCAGGCGCACCGCGGGCTGCTCGCGGTCGTCGAAGCGGTACGCAATGAAGTCCGGCTTGGTGGCCACGTTGCCGAGAAGCGCGGTTGCCCCCACGCGCAGCGGCAGCGGCAGGGCCTTGGCGCTTGCACCGGCGTCGTCCGCGAGAAAGTCCATCGAGAGCTGCCCACGGATGACCTCGGGGCGGTTGCGGCGCAGCCACACCAGCACGGCGGGATCGAAGCTCTCGATGCAGTAGCGCACGTCAAAGGTGTCCAGGCACTCCATGACGCGACTGGTGAGAAGGTCAGCGTTCTCGCAGTAGGTCTTGATTTCGATGATGAGCGGCGCGGGCATGGATCCCCTACCGTCCCACTCGAAGATGCGCAGGACCTCGCCAAGCGTGGGAATGCCCTGGTCGGTCCCGTTGAGGCGGTACTCCTCGAGCTGCGGGCGCGTAAGCTCCTCGACGGTGCCCTCCTTGCCCGTCATGCGCTTGAGGTCGGAGTCATGGATGACAACCAGGCGGTCGTCAGCGGTGAGGTGCACGTCAAGCTCCACGCCAAAGCCGTACTCGCGGGCGCGCCTAAAGGCGGCAAGCGAGTTCTCGGGGGCGCCAAGGGAGTCGTCGTGGAGGCCGCGGTGCGCGTAGCGGTAGCGCGCAAACTCGTTCCAGCGCTCGTCAACCGTCTTGTTGCCCGTACGGGGTGCCATGCCATACACGGCAGCAGCCCCAAGACCTGCGGCGATGCCGGCAGCGAAGAGCGCCGGATGCTTGCGAATGATGCAGTTTGCCATCGACAATCCTCCATCCAGGCGTCGACAACGCCAGGCACGCCGAGCTGGCGGCACGCTAGTCGACATCGAACGATTCGAGCCCTCTTTTCTCGACCAATTTCGAGTCTCCGTGGTGCACGAACAGCATTGTAACGAAGCTTGCGGCAACAAACACCGTGGCGTAGATGAAGAGTGACCGGTAGCTCACGTTGTGCATGAGCCAGCCCGCAGCGATGGGCGTGACAGTCTGTGCGGCCATCGAGAAGGTGTAGTAGAGCCCCGTGAACTTGCCTGTGTCGGAGCCCTTGCACATCTCGACCACCATGGGCAGCGAGTTCACGTTGATGCCGGCCCAGCCCATGCCAAGGACGATCATCACCACGTAGAGCGCGGGCGAGAAGCCCATGCCGGCAAAGGTCCAGGCAGCGCAGAACGCAAAGCCTCCGCCGAGAAGCACAATGCCGCCCTGGATGGTGCGCTTGCGTCCCACGCGGCTGGCGATGGCCCCCACGGGAATGTACGAGACAATGGCGCCCACGTTGGCCACGATGAGGCAGCGGCTTGCCTCGCCCAGCGCCATGCCCCACTCCGCCTGCGCATACGTGGTAAACCAGGTCTCCATGGCGTTGTAGCCAATGAACCACAGGGCAATGGACGCGAGAAGGAAGCCCAACGAGCGCTTGACCGGCGCGGGGAGCACCTCCTTGCCCGTGGCGGCGTCCTTCTCGACAAGGTTCTCCTCGGGGTGCTTTGCCTCGTATGCCGCGACCTCGGCCTCGAGCTTGGGCTCCTTTACGGTGAGAAACACGATAGCTACCGAGACCACCATGATGGCAGCCACAATCACAAAGAGCGGCAGGTAGTCCACGTGATCGAGGCCAGCAGTGCGGCCCTTGTTGTAGAGCACGGAGGCAATCCCCAGGTAGATGATGCCGCCCACGGCACCCATGAGGTTGATGATCGCGTTTGCGGGCGAGCGCAACGGCTTGGGCGTGCAGTCGGGCATAAGCGCTACGGCTGGGCTGCGGTAGGTGCCCATGGAAACAAGCACAAAGAGCAGAACGCCAATGAATGCGGCGAGAAGGGCGCCCGAGCCGTCCGCATAGTACGCGTTGTTGATGATGGGCAGGAAGATCATGCCAACCACGGCAAGCGCCGTACCCACGAGGATGAAGGGCATGCGGCGGCCCAGGCGACTGTGGCAGCGGTCCGAGAGCGAGCCAAAGAACGGCAGGAGGAAGAGGGCAAGGACGTTGTCGGCAGCCATGATCATGCCCGAGAAGGTCTCGTCTAGGTGGAACGTGTTCGTGAGCATGAGCGGAATCACACTGTTGTACATCTGCCAGAACGCGCAGATGGAGAAGAACGCAAAGCCGATAAGGACGGTCCTGCGCACATTGAGTTTCACGGGTTCCTCCTAACACCGGGGTTGCCGCACATCTTTGATGCTAGCTGGCAGGAGGGTCGGTGGTGCCGTCGGCCGCCGGCGGTCTGGCAGGCGGCGCGCTCCTCGCCCGGCGGCGCCCAAGGGGCCCTTTTGTACGGAATCCCTGCGACAACTCACGCTCCGGCGCCATTTTGACGCCGGAGGGCGCGTCTCGTACGGAATCCCGTCTGAAACCCACGTCCCGGCGCCGTTTTCTCGCCCGAGAGAAGATTTTCTCCGCTCTCGTCGGCGCAAGCCCCATCCGCGCCGAATCCGCTGTGCGCCGACACCCGCGGGTGATACTGTAGAAACTTGCAAACTCAGGCTCCCACCCAGGAGCTCTTAAAGGAAGGCCGTAAACGATGCCCAGAATCACACCAGGAAACAGGCTTTACCTGTACAAGCTTCTCTCGTCCACCCTTGGGACCAACCACCAGGCACTTCTCTCGCGCGTCGAGGAGGTGCTTCTGGAGGACGGCATTGCGCCGCAGGACCTTGGGCAGGAGGACATTCAATCGCTTATGGAGGCGCTTCCCGAGTTCGTTCGGCTCACCGTCTTCAAAAAGGGGCGCGTCTACGCAACGATTGTGCCCAACGAGGAGTACGACGGCTACCTCGAGCGCGCGGGACAGTCTGGCTCTGGCAACGCAGGAGAGAAGGGAAGCAAGAGCAAGCCGTGGAAGCGTCGCAAGGGCTCGCACGACCCCAAACCGACAAAGCCACGCCACGTTGAGAAGCCCGAGGCCAAGCCGGAGCCCGCACCGGAACCGGAAGCTCCGGCCGAGCCAGAGCCGGCATCCGCGCCGGAGCCGGAGCCTGAAACCGTAACCGTGCCGGAACCCGAACCGGCGCCAGCACCTGCGCCGACGCCGCAGCCCTCCCCAGCCGACGAAACCCCCAAAGAGCCAAACGAGCCACAGGCAGAGGCCACTGGAGCCGAGATCCGCGAGCAGCCGGCGCCCGAGACGTCCGCCAGCTCTGGCATCAACCTCACCATCACCTATGACCCCTACGAGGACATGGAGGCGGACCTCGCAGCCGCTGCCCAAGCACAGCCCACGGCGCCAACACCGGCTGCAGCCCCGGCGCCCGTCGCTCCGGCACCGGCCCCCGCACCGGTAGCCGCCCCTGGACCCGCCCCAGCCACGCAGCCCCTCCCCCACCAGAACCTCCCCGAGCTCTTCTCGGCAGAGGTCCACTGCAAGGACGAGCTTCTCCGCGTGCTCTACCAGAAGCTCCCCATCGACGCCGACGTCACCCGCACGCTCGATGAGGACTGGCGCGTTGCCCGCTCGACCGGGACCCTCTCGGGCACGAGGAGCCGCGTCACCTTCCCGCTCCGCTACCTCCACGAGGATGGCTCCGGCCCGGTGGAGGTCACAATCCGCCGCACGTCACGACCCTTGTCCGGCAAGCAGTGGAGCCTTGCGTTGGTAGATGGTGACGACGGTACCGGCATGGTCCACGAGCAGGTTGGCCTTGAGGGCCTTCCCGCGGCCGACGAGGGCGCGTGGAGCGACCTCTCTGGTGCGTCGCTGCAGGGCGTGGGCACTTCCATCGTTAGCCCGCTTCGCGAGTTTGCGCAGTTTGCGGTTATCGGTTCCTGGGAGCGCACCCTGGGGACGCTTGCCACCATGGTGGCGCCCGAGCGCTGGAACTTCCCCGGCGAGGGCGTGGGCGCGCCGTCCCGCTATGGCGTCCTGCGCGAGTACCTCACCGTAACCTTCCATCGTGTCGTTGAGCAGGACCGCGTTGCCACGGCGGCAGACGGCTCGCTCGCAGCGTTTGACACGGGGCTGCTCACTCCCTTTGGCGAGGACGTCTACGCGGTCTTCTCGCCCAACGTCGGTGACATTGCCTGGAAGCTCGACGGATTTGCCACGGCAGGCTCGGGCGAGCTTGGCGCCCGCCTTGTGGCGACGCTTCCCGATCTGCCCCAGCCGGCCAGCTACCTCGAACGCGTTGAGGACGTCGTCTGCCAGCCCGGTCGCATGCTCATCCTGGACACCGAGGCACTTCTCGGCGAGCAGGTCGGGCGCCTGCCACGCGCCTTCCTCGCCGACCAACTTGCCGACAGCCCCGAGGCGTCTCGCCTCCTGCGCGAGGGCGTGGACGCGGGCAGCGGCCGTCTGGGACGGGGCGCATGCAGGGACCTGGCGCGTGCAATAAAGGCAGACCCCAGCCTCTACCGACGCATGGCCAGGGCACTGCAGGATGCCACGTCCCTCTCGCTGCGCCTTGCACAGGCAAGCTTCCGCATGGCAGCGCCGGCGTTTGATCCCGCCACTGGTACCATGCGGCTCCTGCTGCCGCTCTGCCTGGTGGACGATGGCGTGGCCGACTGCGCCATGTCGCTTGAGCTCATGCCGTCCGGTGCATACCGTGGCGCAGCGATCCTCTCGCTGCCGCGCGCGTATGCTTGTGCGCGCGTAGTGAGCCGTGACCAGTCCGCATGGCTCTCGCCGGAAATCGTCCTGTAGCCTTGGTCGACTAGACTGGAACCACAGACTAGGCTTGGGCCGCAAAGGCAACGAAGGTCCGTAACAACACCCCGCTGGAGGCACGCATGTCGAAGATCGAAATGAAGACCCCGCTCGTCGAGATGGACGGCGACGAGATGACCCGCATCATCTGGCAGATCATCAAGGACGAGCTTATCTGCCCGTACGTCGATCTTAAGACCGAGTACTACGACCTGGGCCTTAAGCACCGAGACGAGACGGGCGACCAGGTGACCATCGACTCCGCCGAGGCCACCAAGCGCCTGGGCGTGGCTGTCAAGTGCGCAACCATCACCCCCAACGCCCAGCGCGTGGAGGAGTACCACCTGCACCAGATGTGGAAGAGCCCCAACGGCACCATCCGCTCGATGCTCGACGGCACCATCTTCCGCGCACCCATCGTGGTCAAGGGCATCGAGCCTGTGGTCAAGTGCTGGAGGCGACCCATCACCATTGCCCGTCACGGATACGGCGACGTGTACAAGAACGTCGAGTACCGCGTGCCCGGTGCCGGCAAGGCCGAGCTGGTCTTCACAGATGCCGATGGCCACGAGGAGCGCCGCCTGATCCACGACTTTGACCAGCCCGGCGTCATCCAGGGCATGCACAACGTGGACTCCTCAATCGAGGGCTTCGCGCGCAGCTGCTTCGAGTACGCGCTCTCCACGCACCAGGACCTGTGGTTTGCCTCGAAGGACACCATCTCGAAGATCTACGACCACCGCTTCAAGGACATCTTTGCCGACATGTACGAGGCCGAGTACAAGGAGCGCTTCGAGGCAGCCGGCATCACGTACTTCTACACCCTCATCGACGACGCCGTTGCTCGCATCATGAAGAGCGAGGGCGGCTTCATCTGGGCGTGCAAGAACTACGACGGCGACGTGATGAGCGACATGCTCTCATCCGCGTTTGGCTCGCTTGCCATGATGACCTCGGTGCTGGTCTCGCCCCATGGCCAGTACGAGTATGAGGCTGCTCACGGCACCGTTCAGCGCCACTACTACAAGTACCTGCGCGGAGAGGAGACGTCGACCAACTCGGTGGCCACGATCTTCGCGTGGACCGGCGCGCTTGCAAAGCGTGGAGAGCTGGACGGAACGCCTGAGCTTGTCGACTTCGCAAAGCGCCTGGAGCGCGCGACCGTCAAGACCATCGAAGATGGCCGCATGACCGGTGACCTCGCACGCATTACAACGCTGAAGAACCCGACCACGCTCAACACGCGCGACTTCATCCTCGCCATCCGCGAGGAGCTTGAGGCCGGCGCGTAGGAGACGCATCCCGGGTGCCAATATCGCGCGCGGGGGGCGAGGCCGCAATGGCCTCGCCCCCGCTTTTCGCTCGCCAGTCGACCATGAGACAAAGGGACTGTCCCTTTGTCTCACTACCTTACCGTCGCCCAAGGTCCGCGAGTGCCTCAGCGACATCGTCCACCAGCACATCGGCACCCGCCCGAACGACCTCTGGCGCACGGTTGAACGTGTACGCCACATCTGCCTCACCAAGAAGTGGCAGGTCGTTGAACGAGTCCCCTATGCCACCAACCAGTCCCAGCCCAAAGCGCTCCCGTGCGATTGCCAACCCCGTGCCCTTCGAACACCCCGCAGGCACCACGTCCACGGAGTCGAGGTTCTGAAACGCCGCAACCCTCCCGCCAAGCCGCTCTCCCACCCCGGCAACAAAGCTCGCAGCCCTTTCTTGGCTGGCAAAGCCCAGCGAGACAACCTGGACCGATTCGCCGCGCTCCCCTGGCTCAACCGAGAGCGCCTCATCAACGGAGCTCACGACCCTCAGCCGTTTAAGAAACGCCTTGGGCAGCCCGGGAATGCTGCTCTCCCCAAGAACAAGATAGCCTGATTTCACAGCCAGGAATGACGGTCGCGACGTCTGCCCATGCGCAACGTCCAAGACCGCCCGCACGTCGTCATTAGGTATTTCTCGCGAGAACAGCGTGTTTCCCTCGGCATCACTCACGCACGCTCCGCTGCTCGTGACGGCGAAGTCAAAGCTGAGGGCGTTCCCCGCATCGTCGAGAACGGCACCGAGCGGGCGTCCCGTGCACACGCCAAAGAGGCCGCCCTCCACTCGGAACTCCTCGATAGCGGCGAGGTCACGAGGGAGAAAGCGATGGAGCGGATGGACGCGACCGCCAATCCCAAAGAAGAGCGTCCCATCGAAGTCGCTCGCCATCGCCTTTCTCGCATGTCCAAACCCCGCCATCGAGAGCCCCTTCCACTTGCACGACCAGGCAATCATGCTGTGCCACAAGCGCCGTCGCTCGTTCCGAGCGACGGCGCCCCGTTAACCCAGATTACGCGAACTTGGCCCTAGAGGTTTAGGCTACCTCTCGGCGTCGCGTTGCTTCCAGGCCTCCTCGTTGCGCCAATCGTTCCCGTCGAGATGCCAGTTGTTGAAGTCGGAGACGTCCCCAACTATCTGATACTCAAGCAGGTCATAGTCACGCTTGCCGTCGTGCGTAAGCATGCAGTAGGTGCGCAGGCGATCCGCGGGGTCATGTCGGTCCTCAAGCGCCACGTTGAACTCTCCGTAGTGGTCGAGAACGTCCTGCGAGGCGCCCATGCCCTTAAGCATGGTGGCCTGAAGGTCCTTGTGACTGGCCGGCTCCTGGGAGATTGCGCAAGGCGCTGCGTCGGCGCCAGCGTCCTGTGCAGGCTTCACGAAGATGATGGGCGAGGTGGGCTCGGTAAGGGGCTCGTCCGTGAGGTACCACTCGCCATGGTCCGCCGTCACAATGATCGTAGACTGGTCATAGACCCCAAGCTGCTTGAGCTGTCTCAGGTACTCGGAGAGGATGTGGAACGTACCGAGCGTCTGGTCCTCAAGGCTCGTGCCTTCCTCGTTGAGGTTGCCCTGCGCGTCCATCGTGTAGGGCGTATGCGTCCCCACAAGGTGAATGAAGCGGAACGAGGCGTCCTCGCTGTTGATGGAGAGGCCTCGCTCCCTGAGCTTTTGATAGTACGCCGGGTCATTCATGACATAGGGCGTGCTTGAGGGGTCATTCTCAGCTTCGCTCGAGAACATGGCATTGTTGATCTGGTCCGTGTAGTACCAGAAGAAGGGCTTGAGTGTCCATGGCATGTCGCGATAGAGCGAGCACTGGTAGAGAATCTCGAGCGTGCCCCGCTTGTCGAGCGCCTTCGATGCATCAAGGGGATGCACGTTGATGGTGCGCGTTTTGGCATAATCGGGACTAAGGGAATCGGTGTAGATGCCCGCCGAGTAGCCCTGGGCGGAAACATCGTCCAGGAATGTGCTACCCGAGTAGATACGGCCAAAAAAGTCGTTCCAAGTCTCCCCTGCCTTTGGATAAGAGCCCGTGAGCAGGAATGGAATCCCGTATCGCGTGGGTATCATCGAGCCGGTGCTGTTCTGGTACCACGTGAAGCCCGTGAACTCGTCGAGCATCTCGGGGTAATTGTCGTAGACGGCCTTGGTTTTGAGCGAGTCAACGGTATCAACGACAAGCACGATAACATTCTTGTTCTTCGACACATCAAACATGCCCTGCTCGGTGGTGTAAATCCTCTGGGTCTGGATGCTCGAGCCATCCGGGGGCGAGACCCACAGGCTCACCACGCCCACCAGCTGAACAAGCACGAGAGCAACGCTCGCCACCGCCGCGACTGCCCTACCGGCCTTCTCGCGCGTAACGGCAAGCGTCACCAAGGCAGCAGCAATGGCTCCCCAAACGAGAAGGTTCCCCACCATTTCCCCGGTGTACTTGCTCCAGTCGATGAGGTTGCCGTCGGCAACCGTAAGGCCCCCATTGAGAAAGAGCATCTGCACGTAGGAGCCAATGCCAACGGCAAGCGCCAGGGCGAGAAGCACGTCAAACGCTCGCCCGCGGAACACTGAGAGGACAAGGGCGCAGACAACGCCAACGAGAAGCCCCGCCACGAGGATGAGCTGCCACACGCTGTCCAGGCCAAAGACAAGCGACGCAGAGTTTGCGGCAACGAGCTCGTAAGGAGCCACGACGAGAACCGTAAATGCATCGAACAGGCAGACGAGAAGCGAGAGCGCGAGGCGGCGGCGCCAGGGGACGCCCGCCGGGCGGCCCGTGGCGGCCCC
>ERZ791865.1286-NODE-1286-length-25463-cov-3.880156_pt1 | contig 25463 bp, 2 predicted proteins | sample MGYA00509942_ERZ791865 | MGnify/ENA primary metagenome ERZ791865 (study PRJEB30046, sample SAMN00792098) | human gut metagenome | study: EMG produced TPA metagenomics assembly of the A metagenome-wide association study of gut microbiota in type 2...
AGTTCAAGCTCGAGGGACAGCTGGTGGCCAGATGTAGCTGTCAATGGCTGCGGTCTCGATTGGCGTTAAGCCGCCGGCGTGATCTGTATTGCTCTTCGCCTTGACGATGTCATAGGCTGTGCCGCCAACGGTTCTGTCGTAATACGCATTGCCGCTGGATGCCTCCGCCAGAATGATTACCTCGTCTGCATCCTTGTACAGGTTCAGTGTGCTGATGCCTGTTGCAGTCTGCACATACAAATCGCTGTCCTTCGTGATGTCATTTCCCATTCGGAATTTCGTTGCAGCATAACCCTCCGGCATTTCATTCAGACTCAACTGATAACCTGCCAGATAGCGCTTGCCGCCGATCTCCACAAATGTGGGCAGATTGTCGAAACGATAGTGTCCGTCACCGGATACTGTTGCAGTCGGTGTTCCGGTTGCCACTGGTGTACCTGTTGCTACCGGCGTTGCCGTTGCGACTGGTGTACCCGTTGCCACCGGTGTACCGTCTGCCACAAGTGCAAAACTATCGTCCGGTTTCCACTGCTTGTCAGCGTCGTCGTAATACTTCCGGGTCAGCTTGACGGTTGCCGTTGCGATACCCACTTCGTCCGCATCCTGGATGCCGTTGTAATTGGCATCGTTCCAGATGTAGCCGTCAATGGATGCGTTTTCGATCTTCGTCAAACCGCCGTTATGCGATGCGATGGATTTCGACAGATCCGCCGGCGCATATGTTACATCGCCGATGGTGACAGTATGTTCCGTCACGCCTTCTGTTGCCTTAGCTGCCAGAATAATATGTGATTCGTCCTCTGCCATCAGACTGCCGTCCTCAGGATCCAGGAAACTGTTCAGCTGATCCCGATCCGGTTTTGCGTACTGCTTGGTCACCGCATAGGTATCCGGCACAGTTGCCAGATCCAGTTCGATATAGTAACCATAGATGCGGTCCTTGTTGTCCGCAGCGCTGCCGTCAGACAGATCTCCCGGCACATGAACATCCAGACCGTCAAACTGATACGAACCGTTGTCCACGATCTTGGAAACTTCGCCGAATGTATCATCCGGTACCCATTTTCCATTCTCATAGATGTCACGTTTCAGTATCACACGAACCGAAGTCGCCACCGGCACTTCGTCCAGATTGTACAAACCGTCATAGTTCTTGTCGTCCCAGATCGTGCCACGGATAACACCCTTGTCCTGCTGCTTGAGTCCGGCATCATAATGTCCGGTATTCTTGCTGCGGACCAGGTCTACCTGGTACATCGTACCGTTTGCATCCGGCACTTCCCGTACGGATGCACGGTTCTGGTTTCCGTCGGCATCGCTGTACGCATCTGCCGCCGGTACAATAAATTCATTTGTGCTTGTCAGATATGCGCTGTCCAGTCTGAGGTCGCTGTCCTTGGTGCGGTCAGTTCCCACACGATACTGTGTCGCCAGATAGTTGCCGCGGAGTTTCTCCAGACAGAGCTGATAGCCTGCGGCATAGTCCACATTGCCGATTCTCACCCAGGTGGGCAGGTTCGACAGCGTGTATTTGCCGTCTGCATCTGTGCTGTCTGTATACGCCTTGTTGGTCGGCTGCCACTGGCTGCCGTCGTAGTAATACTGGATTGCCTTGACGGTGACGTTTGCGATTGCCGCCTTGTCCTCTGCGGTATTGGCATCATCATCCGACTTATCCTGGATGCCGTTGTAATCATGGTCGATCCAGATCCGTCCGGAGATATCCCCGGCTGCTAGGCTTGTAAAGCCGGCATCATAACCGAAAACATCTTCCTTTCGGAGAATGTCTCTGCCGTCTACGGCATAATCCGTATTGTCCGTATCCGCAGCCGCACAAGCAAAATAAGTGCCTGCCGTCAGATAACGGCTCTCTGCATCCAGGTCGCTGTCCCTTGCGGGATCATCGCCCTGCTGATACCAGGTAATGGTGTAATTGTCCGGCACTTCGCTTGTCATCTTCAGCTGATAATAGCAGAGGTAGGTTTCGCCGTTTGCATTACAGAACGTATCCACATTGTCAAACCGATACTCGCCGTTGGCATCAGACTCCTTCTGGGAGGGGTTGCCGGTAGGCTGATAGTTGCCGTTGGCATCACGGTAATACTGCTCCAGCGTAATTTCTACGCCGGAAATGTTTCCCTCGCCGTTATCCTGCAAGCCGTTGTAATTCGCATCGTCCCAGACACGTCCAACGATCTGCGCCTTTTCGACCTGTTTCAAACCGCCGTTCCAGTTTGCCTGGTCTGCAGCATCCGCAATGTCATAGTCGCTGCCGTTGTAGGTCTTTCGGTATTCTGCATCTGTTTTTGGCTGTGCAGCTGCTGCCAGAATCAAGTATTCATCCGGTGCTGTCAGATAGAGGTTCTCGCTCTGATACGGGTTTTCAAGTCTTTGGAACTTGCTGTCACCGCCTGCCTTGGTAATGCCATAGGTGATCTTGCCGTCAGCGTCCTTCGGCAGTGCGTCCAGTTTCAGCCGATAGCCAGCCAGATAGCGTTTGCCGTCGACCTCCACAAATGTGGGAACATCATCAAACTGGTATTCCCCGTTGCTGTCGGTTTTTACGGTTGCGGTGTAATTCGGCCGTGCGGTCGGTGTCCATGATGTGCCGTCCCAGTAATACTGTTCCAGCGTCATCGACAAGCCTTCCATGCCGGTTTCACCAGATGTCATATCGCCGTCATAATCCGCATCGTTCCAGATTCGTCCGCTGACGGATGCGTTCTGGAATGCCCGGATACCGCCATGGTACTCGTTCTTGCTGTCACGGTTTTCCGTGATGTCATAGATCGTATCTGTACCTGGAACTGCACGGTAAGTGCGGTCATAGTACTCGTTGTACTGCGGCGTACTTCCGGTATACTCTCCGGTAAACGACTTTGCCTCTGCTGCAACGATCAGATACTCCTGCTCGCCCATCAAAGTAAGTTCGCCGTTGTCCCAGTGCAGCTTGTTGTCGTTGGCGAATACGGTAACCGCATTGCCGTCCGGCAGTGCATCCAGATGCAGCTGATACCCAGCCAAATACCGCTTGCCGCCGACTTCCGCATAAGTTGGGATGCCGTCAAAGTGATACTGACCGTTGCTGTTTGTCGTCGCCTGTTTCTTAAATTGTGTCTTTTTCCATGTCGTTCCGTCCCAATAATATTGGTACAGTGTCAAGTTGAGATTGCTGCAGCCGCTTTCGGTCAAATCCATCGTGCCGTCATAATTGAGGTCATTCCAGATTCGTCCGTCCATTGCCGCAGTCTGAATCGCTTTCAGTCCGCCGTTGTATACGCCGTCGGAATCCACCGCAGTGACAATATCATAATCGACATTGTTGTACTTCCGTACATAGTAACTGTGGAGTCCCGATTCAATGCTGCCAACGCCATGCGCCGCCTGCTTTGCCAGCAGGATATACTCGTCCGGCTTGTTGAAGTCTACCGTCTTACCTGCATTCGTTTCCTGAGATGCTGCCAGCAGGTCACTGTTGATGCAGTTTCCTGTGGAATCCAGCACCTGGTACTTGGTCACCGCATAGCCATCCGGCACGGCATTCAACCGCAGACGGTAGCCTGCCAGATACATCTTTCCGTCAACCGTCACAAAGGTCGGCTGGTCAGAGAACTGATATTTACCTGTGGCTGCATCTGTCTGAACGGAACCTGTCTTGACAAACTCCCACTGTCTGGCATCGTCCAGATAATACTGGTCGAGATATACGGTCTGCTGTGTCGGCATTGCCGATTCACCGGTTTCCTGCAAGCCGCTGTAGTCCTTGTCGAACCAGACAGTGCCTTGAATCTTTCCGGTCTCGAACGCTTTCAGACCACCGTTGTAAACGTCGATCACGTCCGCATTCAAAATGGAATCGTATTCCTTGTTTGTGACAGCATCAGTCAGATCATAGGGAGCATTGCCCTGTGACGGCTGTGCCGTCAGGAAGTAGTCCCCGTTGCCCGGTGCAGTCAGATAGTTGGTCACTGCGATCCAGTCGCTGTCTGTTTCTGCGTCACTGGTTGCCTGGCGATACCGTGTCACCGCATAGCCCTCCGGCACATCCGCACGAATGCGGTAATATGCCAGCTGGTCTACGCCGCCGATCACAAAGTGCGTCGGCACCTTGGTAAATTGATATACGCCATCCTTGTCAGTTGTGACTGTTTCGTCTGCACCCATCTTGACAAACTGCTTTGCATCGACATCATAGCGATACTGTTCCAGAGTGACAGAAACGCCGCTCTTGCCCTTTTCGCCATTGTCCAGGATACCGTTGTAGTCCGTATCTTCCCAGATCGTACCCTTTACCGTTGCAACGCCACGCTCTTTCAGACCGGCATTCAGATCAGCATAATCTCTTGCCTTCACCAGATCGTAGTACTTCTGCTGTGCGGTGTTCGGGGTGTCGATGTTTTTGATGTTCGTGCCGCAGACATATGCCCAGTTGTAATCGATATACGGTTCTGTACTGTTGGACTGTGTGCCTGCCTTTGCCTCCTGTGCCAGAATTAGCATTTCGTGATTGCCCTTCAGCACAGTGATCGGCAGGTCACCTGTCCGCTGACTGTCCTCGGTGCCATCGTCGGCATCGGTCACATACAGCTTGCTGTAAACCTTTGACGGGTCTGCATTGCTCCAGTACTTCGTTGCCGCATAATCATCCGGCAATTTTTTCAAAATCACCTGATAACCTGCCAGATACCTTACGCCGTCCTTTTCCACATAGGTGGGGAGATTACTGAACGTGTACTTGCCGTCTGTCTTGGTTTCGTGTATCCGAAATGCTGCACTTTCCGGCACCCATTCGTCATTGCGATAGAAATACTGCTGCAAGTGTACGACTGCCGGATTTTCGCTGTCATAGTATGCTGCTTCATCGTCGTCCTGGACACCATTATAGTTGGTATCCTCCCAGACCACGCCGCTGACAGAGGCAGTTTCAAATGCTTTCAGACCGCCGTCATAGCCGTCATAATCCTTTGCCTTGATGTAATCGTAGGCATAATCATGATTTCCGTTGTTCGCTGCCGCATCATCATAGAGAATGTACGGTTCAAAATAGGTTTTTCCGTCAATGCCCGGCGCTGTCTCCGGCTGAGACTTCTTTGCGGTGATGAAATAGTCACCGTCCGCCGGAGAGGTCAGATAAGACGCAATGTCATAATCGGTGTAGCCTGCGCCGTGCTGCTCGTTCTGCGAGATCAAGTGGCTGTCCACCACCTGGGTTTCCGCATCGCCGTTCTGCCGATAGCGGGTAACGGCATAGTTTTCCATACCGCTGGGCAGCGACAGCAGTTTCAGACGATAGTGTGCCAGCACCTTTTCCCCATTGATTTCCGCATATGTGGAAACATCAGAGAATGTGTACTTGCCGTCTGCATCGGTTTTTACCTGGTAGGTGTGAACCAGCTGATAGCTGCCGTTTTGCAGCACATACTGTTCCAGCTGAACAGTCGCTCCGGCAATTCCCTTTTCGTAGAATTGGGTCGTGCCATCCTCTGCGGTCACCGTGTTGCGGATACCGTCATAGTCAAATGCCTCCTTGTATTCCCCGGCTGCATTTTTACCGTTGTCCTCCCACAGATAACCGGTTACTTCAGAAGTCTGAATTTCCGTAAAGCCGCCGCTGTAATCCAGCAGACGCTGTGCTTCGCCGGTATCGTAATGGGTTTCCTTATAGTCAATGACATTGGTGTTCTGGTTTGTCGTCTCGCCGGCAATGATAATGATATTATCTTCTGTGTCATAGTTGTGGTGCGTTGCTGTGACAGTGCCGTTTGCGTCATACTCGAACCAGTCATCGCCAATGAGATAGTACTGCATATCGCCGGTATATTGCAGGTCACTGTTTTCCGCAGAGCGGCTGCTCGGATACTGCTTATACTTGGTGATCGCATACTTTTTGTACAGATCAGCGTTCTTCTCCGGATCGACATACAGCCGATAGCCAGCCAGGTACGTCTTTCCGTCCTTCTTGTAATAAGTCGAAACATTCTGGAATACATAGGAACCGGATTCCGAGGTTTTGATATCCCGGTCTTCACCGGTAATCGCTACCCATTTTCCAGTAGCGCTGTCGTAATAGAACGGTTTCAAGGTCACGGTCACACCCTCGATACCCTTTTCAAAAGTATCCCGGATGCCGTTGTAGTTTTCATCGTCCCAGATCCACTGTCCGATAAATCCACGGGAGCCGTCCACGAATCCCAGAGAAATGCTCTTGTTGATCTGGAAGGTCTGTCCGTCATTTTCAAACAGCGGCTGCTGGTTTGCGTCATAAGGCACACCGGTCTGGAACGGCCGTGTGCGGAAGTTGTTCACTGCCTTGGTCAGATCGTTGTCATCCGCAGCCTCCAGCGGATCGTTGTGCAGCACAAACGGAGAAGGCTTATACGGGGTAGATTCACTGCCCTCATACTTTGCAATTGCCACATAGTTCTTGTTCGGATAGAGACGGAACTGATAATAGCCGTCATCCCCAGTGTGGAAAATTGCCGGATTGCCATCACCGTCTACCGCAGCTTTCGATGCGATATTGCCGTCTGCATCGACCTCGTGCATTTCCACCGTCACATCTTCCAGTTTCTTTTCGGTTTCCTGCATGATGCCGTCGCTTTCGATGGTGCCGTTGTTGTCTGTTTCATCGACCCATGCCCAGCCGCCGTAGGTATAACCTCTGGAGACACCCAGCATATAGGATGTCATGGCAGTGTCATAAGCCTGGTGCTTTGCCGGATCTTCTTCCACCGCATCAACGTGAATCAGTGCAGTCTGTACGACAAGCTGATTCACAGACGATTCGATATTTTCAACGCTGTTGGTATTGGAAATTACTGCATCATCTTCAGCATGACTCATACCATTATAGATGACCTTTCCGTCACGGTAAACCTTGAGCCTTGTCTTTGACTCGCCAAGTTCCCGTGTGGTAACCGAATACTGGTCGTATCCCTTCGGCAGCGTGTACCGCAGCCGGTAATCACCCGGTGTCAGATTCGACAGGATGAAGTAGCCCTGGTTGCCGTAATAGTCGCTTTCGGTGGTATAAACAACCGGACCTTCAAACGTATACTGATAGGAATTGGTGTTGTTTTCTACAATGGTCTTTGGCTGACCGGTCTCCTCGTCAATGACAATATAACGAACCTTTTCCGGATTCGGGTTGCTGTCGGGGTCCAGATCGGCAATCACTGCCTCACCGTTGACGTTGACAGAGTAGCCCTTCTTGGTCAGCAGCTCTACCTTTACGCCGTTGATACCCGGATCGTCCGGCTTTCCGTCGAAGTCAATATCCGTTGTCCACTTTCCGGTAGGCAGCAGCCGTCCGTTGGCAGACATCTCATATTCCGCCTCGTTGCACTGACCATCATAATTGAAGTCGCTCCAGACATAGCTGCCGATATAGCCCTTTCCGCTGGGTGCGGAAATATAAGCGCCAGCCTGTTTGTTTTCAAATACATGGTAACTCTTGTCGGCAGATGTCGGAGAGCTGTAACCGGAAGCAAAGGTGTTCCACTGAGTTACACCCTCCACTTTCTTTTTGATCGTTTCGGTGGACAACGCATTTTCGTTTTCATCATCTACTGTCGGCGTACCCACATATTTGGGCAGATTCAGCGGTGCGTGCATCTCATAGTAGAGTTCCATACGACTCTGCTTGCTCAGCATGGTATCCGCATTATTCATCTGCGCCCAGATTGCACGAATGCCACGCACCAGCTTGTCATACTCTGCATCAGAGATCTTGCCGTTTTCATGGTCGCTCATCAGATCCGACAGCTTGACAAAATACGACTCCTTTTTGTTTATGTTTTGATACAGGTTACGATAAAATTCATTTCTCTGCGTACTATCCAAACCGTCTGCTGGTTTCGGGAGTGCATCAACATCCTGTAGTTCATAGCTGCCGTTCTTCTTGGTAATCGGTCCGACCCAGACTGTATATTCTGACGGGTCAACCTTAGAGGATGACGTACCGCCGGACGAGGTCCTTTTCAGCTGGACAGACTCCGGAATCAGATAGCCGTTCCACTTGGATTTACGCTCGGTGTCATCGGTTGCTTTGGTGTCGTTTTCATAAGGCAGCACATCATAGAACAGCAGCGTTGTATATTCTGCATTGCTGGTCGAGGCATTCTGCATAGAGGCAGAGTACGAATAGTTGCCGCCTTCCTGTACACGAACCGGAACATCCGCTTTCACGGAATCCAGATCAGAAGTCGATGTTTTCATTTGTGTGACATTATCAATGGCAAGCAGAGCAATCGCCTGTGATGTGATCGTCAGTGTCATATCACCGCTGCTGCCGTTGTCGTTGACATCATGGCTGTCTACTTCGTAAGCAACCATTTTCTGTGTCTTGCCCTGGTCGTCCGGAATATACGGCCGGAATGAACCGTTCTTGAATCCGTATGCCTTTGCCTGCATCAGTTCCGTAGACACGATGTTGTTGTTGCTGATATCCAGCGGCACCATCAGTTCTACTACAATGCGCTGACCCGGCTCCAGTGTTCCGGAGAACTTGAAGTTGACGATCTTCCGGTTCAGTACGTTGGTGGAGATCGGTTTTGTCACAAAGTAGGGGTTGGGATTCTTTTCCTCATCCATGGCAACATCGGTTTGTTTTACGTCTGCATAGGTTTTTGTCTCTACATCTACATCAGCCAGTGAAACATCACCGGCTTCTTTCAGAGAAACAAATTCTTCCTTTTCATTTTCAATATGCCATGTCCACTGCGGCGTCACATCATCCAGATTCTTTGCTGGCGTTACCACTTGGTTGTCGCTGTTCTTTTCCGCAGTGCTGGTATAGTGATCGCCGACGAAATAGCCGTCAATGCTGCCATTGGAATCATCCTGATAGTTCACATACTGGAAATTATCCGCAGAGAGAGACTCCAGGTACGGCAGTGCCAGAGAAACCGTCGGTTCCGACAGCTTATCGGATTCCGCACCCTTTCGGTTATACGTAGTTGTTTCCAACAGCTCCTGGCTGAGATTCTTATACGTAATCGTATACTTCAGCATCTTGCCAGTACTGCTGCTGATACCGCTGGTATTGGAATCCCACTTGTATGCTGTCTTTGCAGCGCCGCTGAAATACTTGGCATCAATATCAATGCCCAGCCACGGCAGCTGCGGATCCAGATAAAAGCCCACTCTGGAGACTTCTCCGGAAACCGCATACTTAAAGTCATCGCTGCGCAGGATCACGCTTGCGAAATGGTTGTTGTGTACAGAGTTTGCAATTGATGTATCATTCGGCGCAGTGGTAAACGCAACATGAGGACTGTTTTCCTTGATACTCTCGCTCAGAGATACCAGACCATAGTGATCCTTGTCCACATCATTGCGGTCCTGTCTGCCCTCTTCTGCATCGTCTGCGTCTGCATTCATATACAGCCCCTTCGGCACCGGGAAATACCGGGGTGCCTCTGCGTCGGTCAGTTCGACCTGGGTTCCGGAAATTGTCTCCGTGAAGCCCTCTGTCCGGATGACCCAGCGCACCTGGCGAATGGATTTGTTCAGATTGATCTTGCCGGATGTGATTTCTTTTTTCAGCTGCTCATTGGTACTGTCAAAATGCAGTTTGCCGGTCTCCAGCGAAATGGTCTGGTTTGCATCCAGTGCGTAACCATTTTCATTACCGATGCGTACCCACCAGCTGGTTCCCTTGCCGTTGTTTGCATAAGCGTTGGAATAGATACCGTCATCCTGCTCCGTCTCCGGTGCAAGGAATTCTGCTTCATTGGCAGGGTCCGTACTGATAAGTACATACGGATACACTTTCAGATGATTTTCCAGAATGTCATGCACCTGGTCTGCATATTTAGCATATTCGGTTGCCAGCGCATCTGCCGACGGAATCGCCCAGTTACCGGTAGAGATCTCCGTCACATTCGGATAAACCAGCTCGGAAACGTGCGGCAGAACATCCGGCTTATTGACCGGCGCAACCTTGGTCGTACCACGCAGTGTCGCATAGTTCGCCAGGTTATAGTTCACCACAAATTCGTTTACCGATGCAGTGTCATTAGACACCTGGTCGATGTAGCTGACCGTCTTATAGACCTGCTTGATATGGGGATCTTCTGCGATGGTGATAGAGGAGTTCGGGTCATTGACACGCACACGCTCATAGTTCAGATCCGCACGCACCGTGGTATCCGGCTTTATAACAGCGATCTTTGCAGAGGATGCGATCAGATAGATCTCACCCGGCACAACGCCGTCAAAGGGTTCGATCTCCTTAATTGTGCTGTCCTTTGTGCCATTTTCATCCTTCACACGCACTGCATTTTGCAGCTGCATTCCCTCCATGGTCTGCCCGGTGAAGTTGAAGTCATAGGTATCATACACGATATCACTTGCCGGAACTTCCTGCCGCTGTTTCTTCTCATAGACGATATTGCCGTAGTCGTTATAGACATAGCCGTTTTCGTCCTGTTTCGGCATGAGACAGCCGCCACGAGTGTAGTACTTGCCGTCTGCGTCCCGTTCTGCAAACAGACCATCCTTTGTGATGGCAAACTTGCCGTCTGTCTGTTCGAAGGTTACATAGACCTTGGAGTAATAGTCCTCCCAGCTGCTGTCTGTGTCGTTTTGCAGTTCCAGGTTGTCGATCCGGGTCTTGATCTTAAAGTTCAGCGTGCCGTTGAAATAGCCTGCCGGGTGATAACCTGCAACATAGGTCTTGTCATCCTTACAGTTGAAACCTTTTTCTGCCGGCGTAGTAATCTCGAACACCAGCGTCTCGCCGCCACGCTTGGTGGCAGAGTACGCCCGTGTCAGTCCGTCTGTTGTATTTTCTGCCGGTGCAACATCTCCAGCAAAGTACCGTTGTGTCAGCTCAATGCCCCAGCCGTCATCCCTTGCCTGCGCCATGGTCAGTGTCTGCTTGGCGCCAGACTTATCTGTGTATTCCAGATAGTAGTCGTCCATTAGGTCGTCCTCATCCCAGTACCGTACATTTTCCGGCAGCTGGAATGTCACCACCATCTTGGCGTGGAAAATACTGCCACGATAGCGGTAATCCGCCTCGGACTGGCTGGAAACCTTGGCGCTGTACCAGAGGATATCGCTGTAGTCAAAGTCTTTTCCGTTGTTCTGATACTTCTGACGAGTTTTCACTTCGTCCAGATTCTCTGTATCTCCGGTAAAGCCCTTGAGACCTGTATCTGCCTTTTCCGCAGCCACCATGTTCTCCGCCTTCAAAGACGGTGTCTGAGTGCGGATCTTCAGCGTGTTCACAACGCCGGCATCCTGTATGATATTTGCAGAAGTGATATCCTGGAAAGTCATATCGCTGCCGTTGTCACGCAGTGTCACATCCCGGTTCAGTGCAGAACGGATGCGTTCATACAGCGGCTTGTCCTTCCGGTATTCGTCCATTTCCATGGAATCGCTCTCGGCATACCGGCTCATGCTGCCCAGCATATAGCTGCCGTCTTTTTCAAACTTATGTTTCAAAATAACATAGGAATCCGGAATGGTGGTCGAAAGTCCGTCGTTATCTGTGTCCGGACACATGGGCAGGGTATCTTCGGATTTGTAATAATAAACACCGCCATAATAATGACGAGTCACCTTTGCAGTTGCAGCAACTGCATCTTTTCGTTCGTCTTTTTTTCGGAACGCATAGGTGGAATAGTAATTGATAATTGGTGTAATCACTGCCGCCGAGCAAACCTTGTACGGATTTCCGGAAATGTCATTGTCCGTGATAAACCGGTAAGCGTTCACTCTGCTGGAAACATAAGAATAGTTATTCAGATAGTTTTTCAGCAGGTCTTCCTCTTCCACGCCGTTTATCACATCGTCCGGCTCTGCATAGGTAAAGGTCTTGATGCAGAAATTATACAGACTGCCGTTGCGGATTGCGGCATCCTTTTTCTGCTTTTCTGCCAGTTCAGCTGCCGTCATTGCCTTTTCGGTGTCGTTTTCTTCCTTGGCGAAAATCTGCACCACATAGCGCTTGGTAGAATCGTCATAGTAGACCTCAGTATCATAGAGTGCCATTTGATCTGTCAGCTTAGTGGTAGCATCCTTGTCGTACAGCTCCCAGTTCAGAGGCTTGTTGTTTTTGTCGTTGTCCGTGGTATAGCGAGAGCCATCCGCCGCAACCGGAACGATGCCATAGGGCAGAATGTTGGTGATGACCGGCAGCGAGAGCGAACCCTTCTGACCGCCGTCTGTACCATAGCTGTGCAGCGATTTTTCGTTGTTGTACCCTTCAGTACCGGCACTGCCGCTGTAGCCGTACTCATCCCAGTAATAGTTGTTCTCCACATGGACGTTGATCCAGTTGACTTCACCCTGTGTCTCGGTGTAGTACTGCTCTACCGTCTTGCCATACATCTCGGTTTCATCCTTGCCGATGGTCTCGCTGATGGTTGCCCAGCTGCGCACCAAAGGCTTTCGCTGCACGGCTCTTGTACCAGTTTCGGCAAAGAACATGGTCGTGCCGCTGGAATAGCGGCCGATGCTGTCGTTGTTGGTGAAATGATAGCTGCCGTTTTCCTCTACAGTTTCCTTGTTCTGGATATTGTAACCGTTTACTGACGGCATATTCGGAGAGGATGCCAGATATTTCAGACTATCAAGCTGTTCATTTGCCGTATCACAATGGAAATACAGCGGACTCCAGAGATAGTCCATACCGTACAGCTGGTTGTGCTTGGTCAGCGCCTTGGTGGAACCGTCCCAATGGTCGATGTCATAGATCTGATAGTACAGATGATTCTGACTGCCCTCTGCCACATAGGGCTGGGTGAGAACACGGTCATACCAGGTGCCGCTTGCCGTATCGGTGTATACTCTTGCCGGAAGTGTCACCCGTGTAATATAGCCGAAGCCGCTGCCTCTGCCGTACCACTTTTTCAGCGGCTGCTTTACAGTGATCTTCACCACATACGGGGTATACTCGTCTGCGGTGTAATATCCGTCTGTGCCGTCTGTGATGTTTGCGTTCTGTGCCGCATCCCGCATTGCCTTTGGTGCAAGATACTGCGGATTTTTGTCTCCCGGTTTCTGAATGATCTCTGCGGTAACATATGTCCCGTCGATCTGGGAGAATGTATTTGCTTTCGAGTCGCCGGTGTTGGTGTACGCCAGTATCTCAGATGTATCCAGCGTCCCGTCTGCATTCATCACCGGTTTCATGCCATAGGCATAGGTATACAGGAATGTCACACCGTCCAGATCCCAGTCGCCGTAGTTGTACGCCTGAAGCTGTACCTTGACATCTTCATCATATTCCAGCGCAGCCGCACCAGAGCGGTCTGTCACCTCATGTACACTATTGTAATAGGAATCCACTCCATGACCGTCGGAATATGTTCCATAATACGGATAATTCGGGTCAGCCAAAACATTATTGGTGCGGTCGCCGTTTGTCTTTTCGTACTGGATATTGCTTGTCACAAATTCCGAGCTGGTGGCAAGCCATGCCTTTTGCAGGTGGAGACGTGTCTCGCTCCATACCACCGGTGTATTCTTTGCGGCCTCCAGATTTGCCCAGTCTGCATAGTCCTTGTTCCGCTTGCCCATTGCCAGCCGGAACCAATCTCGGTTTGCACCGCCTGCCATGTACTTTACCGTCTGCGGCAGCTGCGACAGCTGGTCGGCAGTATCGATTTTGGAGCTTGCATTGTACTTCACCGTCTGCATATTCTTTGCAGTCTGGGAATCCTCATCCAGCAGTGTGTCATTCTGACCGCCAATGGTAGCATCTGTAGAACCGGAACCCGGAATGTGGGTAATGGTCTGATCCAGGAATTCCCACATATCCACCTGGGTATTCTTGTCCGCACTGAAACCAATATCGTGCATCAGATAGTCCATATCCATCTGGATATTGCTGTTCTGTACCTGCTTGAAATTATTCCAGGTATTTCCGTCACTGGAGAATCCGCCGGTCAGCGTGGGATAAAGTTTGCCATATGTCGTATCCCAGGAATAATGGTGATTAATACGCTGCTGATAATACTCACCAATGCGGGGGAAATATGCCGGGTGCAGTCCGCTGCCGTCCACAGTGGATGCGGCGGTATCGTCTGCATAGGTAGACGCAGTATACACCATAGGTAGATCGTTTTCCCGAATGGTCGCCGAGTAGCAGAACTCGATCTGCTCACCCGGCTGTAAAACGAAATCCTCATCCGGAGCATCCTTATAACGCAGGCGCAGTTCATACACGGTAAAGGAAATCTGATATGTGGAATTCTCGGCCGGTTTCAGATCGTTAAATGCCTTTTGTGTTGCATTGGTTGACTTGAACCCGTCTGTATAGGTCATTTTTCCGCCGTAGTCATACCCATTTTGTGCGGTTTTGTTTGCCAGATACAGCTCAATATTGCTCAAATCTTTCTCGCTGCCGTTTGCATTCAGCAAACGCAAATGAAAATTTATGCTAGCGCCGACCCCATACGAATCGTACAAAGTCTCGGCAAAATATTCCGGCACCTTATCATAGATGACCGGGTTAATGAGTCTGCCCTCCTCGCCTGCCTGTTTGCCGCTGCTCAGCGCCGCCAGGTTGTTTTTCAGTGTCACTTTCTGCCAGATGGTGTCTCCAGGACGATAGCTTGTCTTTTGCGTTTTCTTTTCGTCATACGCAGCCGATGCGTCGCTCTCGGAAGAAAATGTCTGGGTGTGGAACGATGCAATGGGGTTTTCCCGATAAACGCTGGGGTTCAGAACTGTGCTGTCCGTCAGTTTCACCGTGTGTTCGGTAGGTGTTGCTGTAGATGCCGCACTGCTGCCACTTTCGGTCACCGTCACTGCGTTTTCGTTTTCGCTGTGGATGTGTTCATAGGTGTTGGTGGCTGTGAAATACTGCTTATAGGTATCCGCTTTCACGCCTGTGCCGTCTGTGACATCCTGGTATCTGCCGACACCAGTCAGCGTCACATTTTGCAAAGCGACCTTTGTCTTGGAAGTGCTGCTGTACGCAGTTGTGGTGTCAAAGCCCCTGAGGTCATAGTACACCCAGCGAACGCCAACCACATTCGGCAGGTCGTCGTTTGTCATTTTCGCTGTCGCTGCCTGGTCTGTAGTGATGGACGGGTCATATTCATAGGACTTCCAGGTCACCTTTACGCCGTTCTCATCCGTCTTGAATGCAATGTTTTCATCCTCTGCAAACCGTGGGTTTGTACTCGGCTCTGCAACGGCATAGAGCATTTCCACTCTGCCGAACTTGTCTGTAACTGTGTAGGGTTTCGTCAGTTCAAAGCCTCGGTAGAACACATCGCCGCTGTCCTTGGAACGCTTTTCCAGGAAGGAAACGTCTATGGTATAGGTGTCGCAGTAGTGTCCGGTCTCGTTGTACAGGTCGCTGACCGTCAGCACAGCACCCTTGCCGTCGTAATTCTGCTTGGCATCGTTTACCTGGTAGGTAAGCTTTACCGGCGCAACAGACTGATAGGTCAGTTCATTCTGCACGTGTGCATAATACTGGGTCTGTTTGTCTGCATCAGCCTCGGTATAACGATAGTAATACGAATATCCGGCATCGTCTTTTACTCTCTTGTTCCAACGATAATTCTGCCTGTCTGTATTCGGCGTATAATTCGTACCATTTGCCGTATCATAAATAGAATACTGCGGATAGCCGTGCTTGGGTGCGGCATGGATCTTGAGATCCGGCGTGCCGACAGTCACATTATCATAGCTGCCGCCGTTTTCTGTCAGCTGTGTGGTCACACGCAGGTAAACCGTTTCACCCGGCTTGATCTGGTCATCGGATTTTGCGCCCTTGCCCAGTTCAGCCACCAGCCGCTGGTATGCGGTTTCTTCCGGGTCTGCATCCGACTTGGCAAGCAGTGCGTACTTGACACCCTGTGCCGCCTCGATCGTTGTGCCGCCGTCTGACAGTGTGGCGTGGATGTCCGCAGCCGGAATGTTCTCTGCAGCGTTGCCGTCTGTCTTGATGTTTCCATTTGCATCTACCACATCCCAGCGAACGATCCGCTGTCCCTTGGGAACAGAGAAGTCCACTGTGGTATGCTCCAGCGGAATCAGTGCGTTGCTCGGCGCACCCACCTGGATGGTATACTCTACGTAGTCATACGGCGTCAGATGGAGATAGTCCACCTTATCGATGTTGCCGGTCTTGGAATCCTGGTCGTACATCCTGGTGCGAGTAACTACCGCATCCAGCGTGCCGGTCAGATTCTTGACGGTATAGGACGCCTCTTTCTTGCTGCCCTTTGCCGTACCGTCTGTGTTCTTATAAACATAGGTATTGGCATTCGGGTCAACCGATGTGAATGTCGCCGAAAGCTGGTTCTTGGGTGTCTGCTCCGGATAGCCGTTGGGGGATTTTCCAAAGGACGGCGTTGAGTTGGAATTCCAGTCATCCTTGGTGAAATCGTCCGGTGTACGGTCTACATAAACGCCGTCATACAGGAATGCGCTCTTGTCCTTGCTTTTGCTTGCGGACAGGTATTCCCCGTCGCCCAGCACAGTACTGCTGTCATTTCGGTCTGCCTTTTTCGCCTTGAGATCCAGCTGGAAACTGCTGACATATGCCTTGACATAAGTTTTCTGGTTGGTGGAATTGGTATAAGTTCCGAGAACGCTGGAATTTGCCTGATACAGCTGGCGCAGAATCTGTTCCACATCAATGGTATAAACTTCTTCGCCCTGTACGTTCTTTGTTGTATCAACGTGAACCACATAGATACCGTCCGCCATACCGTCTACGCCAATGCCTTTGACCACGTTCACCGGAACGTCCGTACTGCCCACACGGAGCGTCAGATTCTCCACGCCGAACCAATCCCCATCCAGGAGGAATGCCGGCAGGTAGATATGCTCCAACCGATAGCTGCCGTCCATGGTGTTGGTAGTAGCGGCGCTGTTAATGCGTGCCGCCGCATCCTGTCCGGTCGCATTCTGCTTGTCCTGGTTGAACAGTTTCACCTGGAACAGACCACGATTCGGTGTGTTGTTGTCTGTCTGGTCATAATCGTAGTACAGCTTTTCCGATGTGGTGCCGCTCTTTGTTTGCAGCGCATAGTCAGCCTTGAAGTCGATCAGATAGCCCATGATGGTGGCATTATCCGACTGGCTGTAGATTTTCTCATCCGGGTCATAATCCGTGGAAACGCTGGTCTTGGCAGTATTTTCGCCGTACATATCCTTATCTGTCTTGTTGATGGCATACGGCTTGCCCTGTACCAGAATATCCCAGGCATTCTGGTTGTGATAATCTGCCTTTTCCTTGTCGGTCAGTTCCGCAGAATAATCCCCTGTACCCGGAATGTCATACATAGTCATGCTGTAGTCCGTCACAAAGGTATCTTCGCCCAGAACTACCACATACTTGCCGTCGTCTGTTTTTAAGGTATAGGTCGGTTCGATCTGCGGCTCGTCTGCACCGGTGTCCGCATCATCCGCATCTTCTTCGGTACTGCCGTCTCCATCGTCTCCGCTATCTGTATTGTCCTGCTGTCTTGGCGTGTACTCGAAATAGATGTTCCAGTCCTCAGTTTCGCCGTACATCTTTCTCAGTTCAGACACCGGAACAGAAATGGTCTGTGCAGACCCGACAACGTCATTATTCGTGTTCTTTGCATTTATGGTGAAAATGATGTTGTCGTCATCCCGGAAATACTGATAGATCTCCTTCTTGATCTGAATGCCCGTAGTCAGAAAGCCCTTGTATTCATAGTCATCATCCGGACGAATCTGCGGCAGGCTGTCCGACAGCACAACCTTATCCGTAAAGGAAAGTTTGTTCACCCAGTCGTACTGGTCGGTACGAACATACGGGCTGCTCATTGTCCAATGATATTCGTTATTGTTCGGTGCAGAACGGCTAGATGTACTATATCCTGCATTCACTTTAGAGGTGGGAACACTTGTGGTTCTGCCCTGCCGATAAAACCGAATTGCAAAACTATTGTCCTGTCCAAATTCTGCATTGCGATTTTCTGCCGTTCCGGGTGTTTCGCCGACACCCTTCTGTACGTTGTCCTGGTCATTGACAATATGCACACGTGTGCTGGACTGCAAATGCTTTGCAGTATAGTCGAATATCTCATAAGTCCAGTAATGACCATGACTATAGCTATGATTCGGTGTCCAGGCATAATACTGATCTGTGAAAGACCATTCCGACTTTTCCTTGTCCACACCCGAATCTGTCCGCACCTTACTTCTGTCGTCAGTGGTGTTGCCCACGGTCACATCTGCGTGTGCTTTGGCAACTGCCTCGTCCATACGGTAGAAACGTCCGGTAACCTCGAACATTCCCTGTGTAGAAGAATCTGTCTGGTCATACCATGTGCCGTAGTCCGGCGACTTTGCCGTTTTGCCGTCATTATTGACAGTCTGGTAGCGGTTGATGTCGATGGTCACAACTACCTGTTTTACCGGATTTTCCGGTTCTTTTCCGTCATAGCTCTCCGGCTTTTTATAATAGTTGGAATCGTCCTCAGAGAACATATCCGCATCACTGCCCAGCAGATTCAGCCGTGCAAAGTTTCCGTTTGTATTGCTCTCGTTGGCTTCATAGAGAATTTCCTGTCCGGAACAGATGCGCTTGGTACCGTCTGCATAGATTGCCGTAACGGATTTGATATAGTCCTTGGCACGAGGATCAATTTTCAGATAGTACGCATCGAAAGTATTCGACGGCAGATCCAATGTAATATCCACAGTTGCCGCCGTATTCAGAGACGCATTGCGAACGTAGTCATACGACTGGTGTTCCTGTCCGGCAAGGGTCGGATTTGCCTTGGGCAGATTGTTCCCTGTGTTCAGATACTGGCGGAAGTCCACAGCGAAAGAACCGATGGATTTATAGCCGATCTCCAACTCGGAGTTATCCGCACTATCTCCCCACTTCTCTTTTTCAGAGAACAGATAACCGTCTGCGCCGTGTATATGCTTATCGCTTCTCCAGGAGCAAGTCGTCATATTTTCTGTGGGCTGGGCATACTTCTTCCGCAAATGCTCCACCGCACTGGCTGCTGCAGTGTACTTCTTGTCTCCGGCGCTTGCATCTTTATAGAATGCCATCACGGTGGTGTCGAAATACATCTTGGAAACGTAGATCGCTGTGGTGTCTTTCTTCGTGACGATATACTTGTCCTTATCGTATGGTTCTGTGACATAGCCCTTGGATTCCCGGAAACCGTCCAGATAGTTGTGTGTCTCCACTTCCAGTGTATCGGTCTTTCCGAACAGGGAATCGTCATAACCGTCAAATTCGATATACCGCTTTTCCGATGCGGTCTTGTCCACCAACTTTACCAGTCTGCCGTTCAGTTCTACCTGCGTCAGATTTTCGATACCGAACGCCGGGAACAGCCGTGTGTCTGTGTCTCTGGTGAATGTCAGCGCACCGTCTGTATAAGTATAAACAGTATCCGGCGCATCCTTTGTATAGAAACCGGTGAGCTTTCCGTTCTCGTCGGTTTTCGGCAGCAGAGTTACGGTTTTCTCCAGGTTATCCGCATCCTTACCAGTCAGAATGATATTGTCAAATGCACCGAACTGGTCGATCAGATCCTGGTAAATACGCAGTTCTGTCGTATGGAAACCGGTTTTTTCTTCCCCCTGCTTTTCATACGGAATCTTCGCAATGATCTGAGTGTCATCCAGAACCGAAATGGTCTCATTGGCAAACTCCGCACGCAGCATGAAGTCACGGTCATAGGGAACGCCGAAAATGGTTTCATTTCCGTCCGTGTTGCCCGATGCCGCACGTGTGGATTCTTCCTGATCATTATAATAAATGTGTGTGTTGACGCTGAGTCCCGGACGGTCTACGTGGAATGTCACAGACGCAGATTTTGCCTGATCTTTCATCAGCTCATGCTGCGGTGTCACTGTCATTTTCGCCGTCAGATCGTCGAACCAGTCGCTTGTACCGTAGATACGCAGTTCCGGTGCATTGCCCTGCGCCGCAGAGAGATCACGCTCCAGATCGGCATAGGCGATTTCGATATTCGCAAGGTATATGTCCCGTGCTTTCCAATCGGACAGGTCCATTTCCAGTTCCCCTGCCGCATTCTTGTTCTTTTCCAGATCTTCCAGGGTAAAGGTTTTTACCTGTTTCGGACCAGAAACGCCCTCCGGCAGGAATGCGGTCAGCTTGACGCTTTCGATCACGCCGCTCTTGGCGTAGTTGGAAGAGATCGTCACCTTGTCCGTCAGATAGCCCTTTACGATCTTGGCGCTGTCCTTTTCTGTTTTCACACCTACGCTCTGGAGGTCAACGGAAATCAGCGACTTCCCAGCCTTGGAGTAGCAGTCCGAAGTTGCCCCATTCTCCAGCAGGAAACCATAGTACAGACCATTTGCCTTATTCGGCACAGTCAGACTCTTATTATCGCTTTCCTGTGTCTCCGGACGATTGGCAGAGGGTGTGATTTGGAGGTTGGTTTTTGCCACCTGCATGGTCGCCTCAGAGGAAGTCTTGGAAGCCTCGTTGATGCTGCCAATGACTTCGAAATGCGCCGATGCTTTCAAATCCCCTGTCCAGTCCGTAGAACCATACAGTTTCAGATTCATCTCCTTGAGATTGTCCAGATCTGCATTTCCGTAGATGCGGGAGAAGATGATGCGCACACTCCGCAGGCGCTTGATATCGTCGGGAACGGTATATGTAACATTGCCGTCTGCATCCACCGTCAGGGCATCAGAATCGACCGTCAGACTAGGCTTAATATTTGCCTCGTTGTCTGCGGTATATGTCGTATTATCCCAATCAAAAAGTTCAATTCTATCGATCTCTGCCGCCCGTCCTGCACCGATGCCGTCCAGAACGATCTTCCGGGTATCAAAGCCCTCCACATCCTGGAGACAGTCGATAGGCTCATTGCCGACGCTGTCCATATTGACTTGCAGCAGCGCATGAGAGCTGGTAGAACGGGAGTTGTTGGTCAGCAGGAACTGATACCAGGTCTGTTCCGTTTCGCTCCGGTTCGGCACAGCCAGTGTCGGATAAACGGGATGAGCGTTTCCGTTTTTGTCATAGCTGACAGACTGTTCCTTGTACGCTTCTGTGCCGTCCTTGCGAATCGCATGAACGCTCGCTTTCAGTTCCGGCAGCACCTTGGACACGTTCAGTACGACGATATCCTCCACCGTCTGATCCAATGCAGTCTGGTCGTGTTCGCCAAAGCTATAATCGGTTTTCAGCACGCCGTGAGGTGTGATATCCTTTTCTGTGGTCGGCGTGCCGTGAATCTGCACATAGCAGTTCCCGTCATCGTTGGCATCCGTCAGCGGAATATTGTCGCTGATGCGCTGGAAGTACACGGTCATACCAGTGAGATAGGTCAGCTTACCGCTCCACGCAGACTTCGGAATTTCCAGGTCTCCGTTTGCATTTGTGCCATAGCTTTCCAGCTTATCCAGTGTGATGTCCAAATCTGTCAGCGTACCCCGGTTGTTCACCTTTCCGTGCAGCACGATCTTCTCGATCGCTGTCTTTTCCAGCAAACTCTTGCTGAGCAGGATGTTGGATGCAACGAGTCCGCCGGCAGTGTAATCCTCGTCCGGGTACAGCCCGGTGATATCCAGTGTTGCCGGGCTGATCTCGGAAATGCTGTCGTTGGAAATGACAAAGCGAGCCGCCGCAGTATCATCATTCAGAGAGACTGTCTGCGGATTGCCTTTCTGTATCAGATCGCCGATGGAGTCATCATAAACGCCTACGCCGGTCAGTGCCGGTTTTGCCTGCTCCGTTTTGATAACTGCATTCTTTTCATCAATATCTTTCGACTCCGAAACCCACTTGCCTTCGCCGTCTTCCGACGCTGTCGGCGGCTGGTAATAGTGAATCTCATAAGAGGTGTCGATCTTGTTGTCATATGTCCACAAGTGCGGAAATGCACCACGCATGGTGATAAGACCGTTGAAGTTGGTATAGCGTGGGATCTCCTCCCGGAACACAAACTTGACCTCATTGCAGAATGTCAGACCAGCCTGTGTGGTCAGTGCGTCGCCAATGGCAAGCGTCCAGATCTTTTCGTCTGCTGCGCTAACATTGGCATCCTGTTTCAGACCCAAGCCCAATTCGTCGGCAGTTTTATAGATCACATCACCGTTTTCATCGGTAAAGCCAAACTGGATAAACTGATTGAGGTCTGTTCCATCCACCTTGAACCAGTCTTTCAGCTGAATGTTCGGATAGTGTATCGCATCATTCTGCAAATTGATCTGGATTTCCTGCAGGTCAAAATCTTCCGGCACGTGGTCTGTTGCAACGGCATTGAACACCGGGATATTGCCGATGCTGTTGAACCCATCCAGGTAATATTCATCCACCGCACCGATGCCAACCGTCTTATCTGTTACTTCTTTGCCGTCTGCGTCCTTGACATATTTGTGATGCGCAAAGTTATCCCAGGTATGGGGCGTGAACTCTGTAGTGTCCGAACCTTGTTTCGACCAGTGAATGCTGCTGCCGCCGCCGAACGAAATTGTTGTTGTCAGTCCAGAAGTGTTTTTGAATCCGGTGTTGCTGTTAAAGTTGTTCGGATACGGAATCGCAACCATGTACTTCCGGGCAGCATAGTACTTTCCGTTGGGGTCACCCTGGTTCAGTTCCTCCGCTTTCTCCTTGGAATACAGCATATGGGATTTGTCGGTAGCTTCTCTTTGCAGAATGATCGTACCTGTACCGGAATAACCATACGGTATGGTTTCGCCGGGAATATTGGTGAAATTCTCCAGATCCCACTCCGTTTTCCAGTCCGGTGTATCGGTGACATCATAGATCAGAACACCGCCCTCATTGGGCTTACCGACAAAGTCATGATGCTGATAAAAATCAGCGGAAATATTTGTGTTTGGCGTGTTCGTATCATCCTCGCACCAGCGAAGAATATCCTCATCCAGGATACTCCGCATTTTGTCCGGGTTATACTGCGCCTGTAATGTAATCAAATAGTTGTCGATGGTGCTTTCTTTTTCTGTAGAGTCGTTCTGCACTGTGACTTCGTATACCATGTAGTTATACTTCTGCCACATGACCGCAGTACTTTTATCAGTACTTGCACTGTCCAGCTGCACTATCGGAACGCTTTTGATGCTTGTACTCCACTCCAGGTTAGAATTGACAAAAGTAACTGTACGTGCCTGTTTTTCCTGCTCAGAATCCAGATCATCTGTAGACCAGCTGCCGCTTAATTCATTGCCGCTGTTGTCATAATACTTGTCATATGAAAACTTTACGTTCAGCGTTGCGGCTGTATTTTCCGGTATCGTTACTTTGTCACTTGCTGTATAAAACCGGATATCGAATTGCGGCGTGCAATCCTGGGAAAGTGATTCATAAACATTTTTCAGTTCTATTTTTCCACGAGCATATTGACTGCTGTCAATTCTATCACCATTCTCATTATAGATATCAGCTGAATTACCAAATATACTCATATTATTCAGCTTTGCCTCTATGCCGATATATTCTCCGTTTTCTTTTTGCGGACTGGGAATCTTGTCAAACGAGTTCACTTGAACCAGTACATTTTTTTCATCCCAATACAAATACGGCAGTGTGATCTCCAGATCCTGCCCCTTGACGTAACCTGTTTGAAAATCAGGTCTGATATTGACAGTCATCAATGTCTGCTGCTGCTTGGTAATCATGTAGAAACTGCCGACACCGTCATTGGTCTGTGCCGTCAGTGTAGCACCGCCTGACAGCACTGTTCCAAACCCAACTTGAAAACCGCTGGGATTCCCCAACGCTTCTGCTGCGATGAAGATCGTCCCCCAGTCGCACGAAGTCAGCACCATCACTGTTGCTAATATACCATAAATGATTCTCTTCCATATGCTTATTTGTCGATACATTACAATTCCCCCTGCCATACGGCACATCTGTTTCGTGAATTAACAATTTTAATAAACATTTCCGCTTTTTTTCAAGCATCTTGATGAAAAAGCGTTTTTCTTGGATTTCAGCAGTTTTATTCGCTGAAATCACTAGTTTTTTATTTAAGCTTATATTTTGCATTGTGCTTTTTGCACATTATTCTGCGATTTTACGCTTAATTTTATTATAACATTTTTATGTGGAATTGTCAATACACAATCCCACATTTTATGGCAAAAAACATCCAATTTCGAGGAAATAAAAACGAGATATGTCCGCAGGGAAAGTGCCTTTGTTTGCCGTACAGATACAAAAAAGCTGTAGAACTGATACGTCCTACAGCTTTGAAAAAATGCCTTATTTCATTATGCTTTTTTCGTCTCTCTGTCCGACAGGAACAGGCTCACCAGCAGCAGCACCGGAAAGACGATCGCCGCCAGGATGCCGATGTGCAGGTCATTCTGAAACGCACTGGACACCAGCCCGGCGAGTGTGGGACCGCCGGAGCAGCCCACATCCCCTGCCAGTGCCAGCATGGCAAACATCGTCGTGCCGCCGCCTTTGATGGCAGCAGATGCTTTGCTGAACGTTCCCGGCCAGAGGATTCCCACAGAAAAGCCGCAGACCGCACAGCCGAGCAGTCCCACAAACGGCACGGGAACAAAGACGATACACAGATACGATGCCATGCACAGCACACAGCTGTACTTCATAAAACGGTCCAGGTTCAGCCGATCGCCGAACTTGCCGTAGATCAGTCTTGCCGTTCCCATCAGCAGGGCGAACGCCATCGGACCGGCGAGGTCGCCCACGGTTTTGGTGACGCCCAGACCCTGCTCTGCAAACGTAGATGCCCACTGGCTCACTGCCTGCTCCGATGCGCCGGCACAGAGCATCATCAGCAGAAAGATCCAAAAAATCTTCCGCCGGAACAATGCCCCCAGAGACAGCCCTTTTTCGCCCTCTTCGTGGAGCGAATACAACGGAACAGTTGCAAAGAAAATCGTATTGCAAACCGGGACCAGTACCCACAGCAAGGTGAGAATCTTCCAGTTTTCCACGCCAAACAGGGCGAAAAACGCCGTAGACAGCAGTACCACGCCCATATGTCCCCAGCAGTAAAACGAATGCAGCAGGCTCATCGCCTTTTCCTTGTTTTCTGTGGGACACGCCTCCAGAATCGGGCTGATGAGGACTTCGATCAGACCGCCGCCGATGGCATAGACTACGACCGACAGCACGATGCCGGCATAGGCGTTCGGCAACAGATCCGGGAGGAATGTCAGCCCCAGCAAGCCGGCTGCCGCAAAAATATGCGCCATGATGACCGATGCCCGATAGCCGATCTTGTCCACGAACCCGGCAGAAAGCATATCCACCAGCAGCTGGACGCAGAAGTTTATGGTAATCAATAGTGTGACTTTGGAAAGTGAAATGCCATAGCTCTTTTGAAATGTCACAAACAAAAGCGGCACGAAATTATTAACAACTGCCTGGACGATGTAGCCGATAAAGCAGGCATACATGGTCTTTTGGTAGTTCTGTTTCATAAAAGTTATCGCTCCTTCTGGATCAGCACCGCCGGCACTTCCTGCGCCATTCTGGCATAGGCGGCCGCACTGGGGAGCAGATGGTCGCC
>ERZ791865.1310-NODE-1310-length-24958-cov-9.377143_pt1 | contig 24958 bp, 17 predicted proteins | sample MGYA00509942_ERZ791865 | MGnify/ENA primary metagenome ERZ791865 (study PRJEB30046, sample SAMN00792098) | human gut metagenome | study: EMG produced TPA metagenomics assembly of the A metagenome-wide association study of gut microbiota in type 2...
AGCGTTGATGAATGGTGTATTGAACTTCTCTGTCTTAGACGGATGGTGGTATGAAGGTTATCGCGAAGGTGCTGGTTGGGCATTGACAGATAAGCGTACTTATGAAAACCAGCAGTATCAAGATCAGTTGGATGCCGCTACTATCTATCAGATGTTAGAATCAGAAATAATACCAACCTACTATGCTAAGAATAGTAAAGGTTATTCTCCTGAATGGATTCAATACATCAAGAATTCAATGTCTCAAATCGCTTACAATTATACAATGAAGCGTATGTTGGACGATTATATTGACCGTTTCTATAAGAAGCTGGCTACTCGTTCAGCAGTCCTGGTGAAAGACAATTATGCTAAAGTCAAGGAAATAGCAGCATGGAAGGAAGAAGTTGCTGCTCATTGGGATTGTTTTGAAGTAACTTCATTTACGAGTGATGCTGAATTTGCTGCTAACGGACCTGTAGTAGGTAAGGAAAGTACATTCAGCTTGGTAATTGATCGTCATGAGTTGTCTGGTATGTTGGGCGCTGAAGCAATCATTACTAAGGAAGATCCGGAAAAACATCAGACGGTTATCATCGAGAAGAAAGAATTCGAGCTTAAGAAAGAGGAAGGTACAAATATGTACTTTGAATTGAAGATTACTCCGACAGAAGCTGGTAATCATAAGTTAGGTTTCCGTATCTTCCCGAAGAACCCGAACTTACCTCACCGTATGGACTTCGCTTTTGTACGTTGGATTCAGTTATAATTGACGATATAAAGCGTAATTTCGTACTATAAATACATAAAAAGAGTACATCTTTTGGAAGGTGTACTCTTTTTTGTATGATCTGATTTGATAAAATCGGATATTTTATTATCTTTGCTTTGTCGGAAAAGGGGTATTAGCTCATCTGGCTAGAGCGTTAGACTGGCAGTCTAAAGGTGATCGGTTCGAGTCCGATATACTCCACTGTTTTATATTACTTTTCGGAATGATTATTTATAACATCACTTTTCATATCGAGAAAGATATTGTACCAGAGTGTTTGAATTTCCTGAAATCCATTTATATTCCATTGGCTACGCAGAGTGGTTTTATGCATTCTCCTTGTTTACATCGTGTTTTACCTCATTCTGAAGAAGAAGAGGGATGTAGCTTTGCTGTACAGTTTCGGGTAAAGAATATTGATACATTAAACTATTGGATAGAGCGGGAAGGTCAAAACATTTCTCGTCAGTTAATTCAACAATTCGGATCTAAGGTTATCGGATTTACTACGGTTTTGGAGGAAATAGAATTGTAATGGTGAAGGAACGTGTGATATTGGGTATAGATCCAGGTACCATTGTAATGGGTTATGGGGTGTTGTTGGTTTTGAACAATAAGCCATATCTTCAAACAATGGGTGTGCTTCAGTTGAATAAATATGAGGATCACTATTTACGTTTGAAGAAAATCTTTGAGCGGGTATTGGGGCTTATTGATCAGTATCATCCGGATGAGTTGGCTATTGAAGCTCCTTTCTTTGGGAAAAACGTACAGAGTATGCTGAAGTTAGGACGGGCTCAGGGAGTAGCTATGGCGGCAGCGATGGAACGAGATGTACCAATCTTTGAATACGCTCCATTAAAGATCAAGCAGGCAATTACGGGAAATGGAAATGCTTCAAAGGAACAGGTTGCCGGAGTATTAAAGAGCTATTTGCGGATTAAAGAGGAAAATATGTTACCGCAATTGGATGCTACAGACGGACTAGCTGCCGCTGTATGTCATTTCTTCCAGAGTAGTTCGCCTGTCCTTGAGAAAAAATATACCAATTGGGGAGATTTTATCCAAAAAAATCCTGATAAAATACATAAAAAATGACAGTCATTGTATCTGTTATTCAGATAATGACTGTCATTCTTTCAAATAATTTGTTGGTTATACTGTGTTGTATTTATACAATACCTTGAGCCATCATGGCACGAGCTACCTTCATAAATCCGGCAATATTGGCACCTTTCACATAGTTGATGTATTCACCTTCACGGCCATGTTCTACGCATTGGTGATGGATATTGCTCATGATTTGATGCAAACGTGCGTCAACTTCTTCTGCACTCCAAGAAATATGCATTGCATTTTGTGTCATTTCCAAGCCTGAAGTGGCTACACCTCCTGCATTAACAGCCTTACCCGGAGCAAACAGCTGCTTATGTTCGATAAACATGTCAACAGCTTCAGCTGTACATCCCATGTTGGATACTTCTGCTACACATAAAGTATTATTTTCAATCAACATTTTTGCGTCGTTAGCATCCAATTCATTTTGAGTTGCACAAGGTAATGCTATGTCAACTTTTTGTTCCCAAGGCTTACGTCCAGGATAGAATGTTGCGTTTGGGAATTCTTCAACATAAGGGGCAACTACATCGTTTCCAGAAGCACGGAGTTCTAACATGTAATCTATTTTCTTACCGGATATACCTTCCGGATCATATACATAGCCGTCAGGACCCGAGATAGTCACTACTTTAGCTCCTAATTCTGTTGCTTTTGTGGCTGCACCCCAAGCTACGTTTCCGAAACCAGAGATTGCAACTGTTTTACCTTTTATGTCGATTCCGTGTTCATCTAGCATTTGATGAACGAAATACAAAGCTCCAAAGCCTGTTGCTTCTGGGCGCAAAATAGAACCACCGAATTCCATTCCCTTACCAGTAAAGGTTCCCGTATTCTCACGAGCCAGTTTCTTATACATTCCATATAGATAACCAATCTCACGGCCTCCAACTCCAATATCACCGGCTGGAACATCTGTATCCGGACCTATATTACGCCATAATTCCAATATAAAGGATTGACAGAAACGCATTATTTCGGCATCACTCTTTCCTCTGGGAGCAAAGTCTGAACCACCTTTTCCTCCACCCATAGGTAATGTTGTAAGCGCGTTCTTGAAAGTTTGTTCGAATCCTAAGAATTTCAGGATTGATAAATTAACGGATGGATGGAAACGCAGACCACCTTTGTACGGACCGATCGCATTGTTGAACTGAACACGATAGCCTAAGTTAATCTGAACTTCTCCTTTATCATCCACCCAAGGTACACGGAATGTAAATATACGATCCGGCTCTACAAGACGTTCTATTATTTTAGCTTTTTCAAACTCTGGGTGCTCGTTGTACACCTCTTCTATTGATAAAAGAACTTCTTTAACGGCTTGCAAGTACTCTTTTTCTCCCGGGTGCTTGGCTTCCAGTGATGATAAAATAGCTTCTGTTTTCATATTGTAATCGCTTTAAGTCTAACATTATGTTTGCAAAAATAGCGATCACATTGGAATAAACAAGATTTTAGCTTACAATTTGAAAGAAATTCGTTATGTTTTTAAGCATACAACAATTTGATGGATAAACTTGTTCTATAAGAAGTTTACCAAAATTTGTTTTGACTTGGATTGTACTCGAATCCTACAGATTCCAACTCTTCAACCAGACTTTTTTTATTTACATGCATATCGTCGCATAATTCATCCAGCGATTTATAATGATCTCTTAAATTTGTATTGATGAAGCTGAATAGGATCATCGGATCTTTGGGTAATTCCATTTGCTTTTACGTTTATTATAAATATGATAACCTTATTATTCGGGGTGCAAAGTTACGATATTTTTCCCTGAGTTGTTTAGTTGTGGTTCGTTCTTTAAAGTAAAAATACCGGAGAACAAGTTTACGTTTCATCAACGGTGTAACTTGTTTCCGGTATTAGAAATTGTTTATTCAAATGTATATAAATTAATCAGAAGTGATGTTTTTTATTTCGACATCTTTTTTCTGCGTTCCATTTCAGCTTTCAGCATCCGAAGTTCACGTCCTGTTTGTCCCGCTACAGATGTATTTTCTTCGGCTCGTCTGATTAGATATGGAAGAACATCATTAACACGCGCATAAGGAACATATTTGGTTACGTTATATCCCTCATGAGCCAAATTGAATGAAATATTGTCGCTCATTCCTAATAGTTGAGCGAAAAATATCCGAGGATCATTCTTTTTTAATCCTTTTTCTTCTATCAATTTAGCTAATTTGTAATTACTTTCTTCGTTGTGAGTACCAAGGAATAATTCGAAACGGTCGATATGTTCGACAACAAAACGTACCCCTGCATCATAGTTCTCATCTGTTGCCTGTTTGTCTTTGCAAATAGGATCCGGATAACCCATAACCGTTGCCCGGGCACGTTCTTCTTCCATGTAAGCTCCGCGTACGAATTTTATACCGGGAATATAATCTTTTTCAAGAGCATCGGCATAGATTTTCTCCAGATAAGCCATACGGTCGTGCCGGTACATTTGCAGGGTCGCAAAAACAATTGCACGTTTCTTGTTGAATTTGCGCATAGCTTCATCTGTCAATTTATCTATGGCATCCTGGAAGCAGTAATCTTCTGCATCAACCAGGATACGTACATCATTGTCGTATGCCCGTTGGCATAAGGCCATGAAGCGCTCTTTAAATTCCCTAAAGGCTTTTACTTCCTCTATTGTTAGCTCACTGTGTCTTTCCGAAGCTTTAGCAAGCAATTCATCTGTTGTAATGGTTGAAGGTTTGAAAACGGCATAGGCTAGATTTTTGTTTTCTTTGGCATAGTCGATGGAACGAATTGTTTCTTCAAACGTTGCCTGTATGCCTTCTGGGGTTTGTTCTCCTTCAGCCGAGAAATCAAGTGTTGACATCACATTGAATTCTTTCAGATGATTGATCGCTTTTTCACAATCCTGCAAGGTTTCTCCACCGACAAATTGTTTATATAATGTAGGCTTTACAGCCCAAGCCAGTGGAAAGTGGATCTTCAACGCGATCATTGTTCCCCATTTCGCAAACTTAACCAATCCGGGATATTTGATCGTATTGAACAGAAGGTAAGCATTTTTTAGCTCACCTTCACTTTTTGCCGAAAAGGCAATTTCTGTATTATTAAAATCAAGCATGATTGTCTTGTAATTACAAGGTTAACGACTCTAACTTTGATTTTATTCTTCTCCTAAAAACGGATAACCGTAACTGGTTGGAGGAACTAATGTTTCTTTGATACAACGAGGATTTGTCCAGCGTATTAAGTTCAATGGACCACCTGCTTTGTCGTTTGTACCTGATGCACGAGAACCACCAAACGGTTGTTGAGCAATAACGGCTCCTGTCGGTTTGTCATTAATGTAGAAGTTACCGGCAGAATAACGCAAAATATTAAATGCTTTATCGATGGCATAACGGTCGTATGCGAAGATTGATCCTGTTAAACCATAAGGAGATGTACGATCGCAAAGTTGTAATGTTTCTTCGTAATCTTTGTCTTCATATACGTAGACGGTAATAACCGGGCCAAAGATTTCTTCAACCATACTCTTGAACATCGGATTGGTTGTTTGGATAACTGTCGGCTCAACAAAATAACCTACAGATTTGTCTCCGTGACCACCAAACAGAATTTCAGCATCAGGTGATTGCTTTGCATATTCGATATAACTCATGATATTATCGAATGAAGCTTCATCGATAACGGCATTGATGAAGTTTGTAAAGTCGCGTACATCACCCATCTTGATTTCTTTCAGCATATCGCCTACATATTCTTTTACATCTTTCCATAAAGATGCTGGAATATATGCGCGAGAACCTGCCGAACATTTTTGTCCCTGGTATTCAAATGCCCCTCTTACAATCGCAGTTGCTACATCTAGTGCAGAAGCAGATGGATGGGCAAAGATATAATTCTTACCACCTGTTTCTCCAACTATTTTAGGATATGATTTATAATGACCTAAGTTTTCGCCGATTTGACGCCATAAAGTATTGAATGTTGTCGTTGAACCGGTGAAATGGAATCCAGCCAAATCCGGACTAGCCGTGATTACTTTACCGATAACACTACCTTGACCCGGGATGAAGTTGACAACACCGTCTGGTAAACCGGCTTCCTTGAATACTTTCATCAAGAAATAGTTAGAATACAAAGCTGTTGTAGAAGGTTTCCATACAGCAACGTTACCCATCATGGCAGGAGCCATATTCAAGTTAGAAGCAATGGATGTGAAGTTGAATGGTGTTAGAGAAAAGACAAAACCTTCTAATGCACGGTATTCCATCCGGTTTAAAATGCCTTTTTCTGAATAGGGTTGATCAGCATAAACCTGGCTGGCGTAGAATGTACTGAAACGAAGGAAGTCAATCAATTCGCAAGGAGCATCAATTTCTGCCTGAAATGGATTCTTACTTTGTCCTAACATAACAGAAGCATTCAAAATATAGCGGTACTTGGTTGCCAAAAGCTCTGCAACACGTAACATCAGAGAAGCACGTTCTACCCAAGGCAGATCTGACCATTCTTTGTGTGCCTTCATTGCAGCATCAATGGCCATTTGTACTTCTTTTTCACCAGCTTTGTGATAGGTTGCCAAGACATGGTGATGATCGTGCGGCATAACGACATTGCCAGTATTACCTGTGTAAACTTCTTTTCCACCAATAATAAGAGGTATTTCCCATTTTTCTGAAGCTAATTGTGCCAAGGCACTTTTTAAAGCTTTTTTCTCACTTGAACCGGGAGCGTATGATTTTACCGGTTCGTTCTCTGGCTTGGGAAATCTAAAAATTGCATTATCCATAAGGTATTAATTTGTTTAATGGTTATCTTTTTAAATTATCTCCGTAAACATAGTCAAATTCTTTCAAATGTAAATGATTTGAAGCGTTAAAAAAACACTACAAAACAAATTCGTCCATTTTATTTAAAACTGGTATAATTGGATCGGGATTTGAGTCTGATAAAAATGTGTTTCCAAACTATAAAACAGTTCTTATATAATTATGTATAGGAGCCTTGAAAACACTTCTCGAGAGTTTTGATTTTAATTCTCGTGACTTTTATTTTTGATTCTCGTTAGTTTTGTAACGCTAGGAGCGGAGAAGGGATGGACGTTATTTATCTGTATCGTTAGTCGGAAAGATAAACAATTTAGGGGTGATGAGGATTCATTGTTGAAAATAACCCGGAAGGAAAATGTGAAGTGATTTTTATGAAAAAAGACTTTGTCGGATATAAATATCAAATTTCCTGAAAATATATTGTTTTTCTGAAATATATTGAGTAATATTGCCGCTGAAAGAGCAAAATAATAAAATAAAATGAGAAACCGATTGCGTACCGACAACATGTATCATACATGGGCTTTAATGACCCCTTGGGGGGTTAGTATTTGACACTTCCGTTCGAGTGGACAAGATTTGTTCCTGCATTATTAGGAATACCGAACGTAAATTCTTGCTCGTCCACATTTAATTTTCAGTTTTATTCATTTAGTATTAATACAGGAGAATAATTTCGGGGGAAACTTTGTCTTCTTCTTTACATCAGAAATTATTGTCCGCTAATTCGATATAAGGATGAAAGTATTAAAATTTGGAGGTACTTCCGTTGGTACAGTTGAAAGTATTTTAAGTGTAAAGAAAATTGTAGAGGCGATTGATGAGCCTGTAATTGTAGTTGTTTCCGCTTTAGGTGGTATAACCGATAAATTGTTGCAAACTTCAATGATGGCTGCTCAAGGAGATGTAGCTTATGAAAAAGAATTCTCTGCCATTATTACTCGTCATTTAGATGTTATAGAAGGGGTTATTCCAGATCTGGAGACACGGCGCGGTGTACAACGGCGTGCCATGGGATTATTGGACGAATTAGGAAATATCTTGAGAGGTGTATTTCTGATCAATGATCTTTCTGTGAAAACTTCCGATACAATTGTTAGTTATGGAGAACGACTGTCTTCCTTGATTGTTTCCCATGTGATTAACGATGCTCAATTATTTGATTCCCGAAAATTCATCAAGACGGTTAAACAGTTTAATAAGCATGTTGTGGATTTTGAACAGACGAATCAGTTGATTCGGGAAACTTTTAATCCACTGCCAAAGGTTTCTCTTGTTCCTGGTTTTATATCAACTAGTCGGGATAATGGTGAGATCACTAATTTAGGTAGAGGTGGTTCTGATTATACGGCATCTATCCTGGCAACTGCTTTGGATGCTTCTGTCTTGGAAATATGGACTGATGTAGACGGCTTTATGACGGCAGATCCGCGGGTTATCAATTCTGCATATGTAATAGACCGGTTGAGTTTTACAGAGGCAATGGAGTTGTGTAACTTTGGTGCTAAGGTAATTTATCCGCCAACCATTTATCCGGTTTATCATAAGAATATACCGATCCGTATCCGTAACACATTCAATCCGGATGCTCCGGGTACTTATATTTCTCGGGAGAAGGAGAAATATGATGGTAAGGCATTGATTAAAGGAATATCTTCTATTAATGATACATGTCTGATTACTGTACAAGGTTTGGGTATGGTGGGAGTAATTGGTGTGAATTACCGTATCTTCAAAACTTTGGCCAAGAATGGAATCAGCGTGTTTATGGTTTCTCAAGCCAGTTCAGAGAATAATACGACTTTCGCTGTCCGGAATGCGGATGCAGATCTGGCAGTTGAGGTTTTGGATAAAGAATTTGCTGCCGAACTGGCTCAAGGGGATATGAATGATACGGTGGCAGAGAAAGATCTGGCAACGGTGGCTATCGTAGGAGAAAATATGAAACGGACTCCGGGTATTGCCGGTAAATTGTTTGGAACGTTAGGACGTGCAGGTATCAGTGTGATTGCTTGTGCACAAGGAGCTTCCGAGACGAATATATCGTTTGTTATTAAACATAAATATTTACGGAAAGCCTTGAACTCCATCCATGATTCCTTTTTTCTGTCCGAATATAAGGTCTTGAATTTATTCGTGGTTGGTATCGGTACCGTAGGTGGAAACTTATTGGAACAGATTCGTTTGCAACAGCCTAAGCTGATGGAACAGAATGGCTTGAAGCTGAATATTGTTGGTATTGCCAATTCGCGGAAAGCGTTGATCTGTCGGGATGGCATTAACTTGGATAATTACTGGGAAGAACTGGAAACTAATGGAATGGACAGTACGCCGGAAACATTATGCGAACAGGTCTTGAAGATGAATATTTTCAATTCCGTATTTGTGGACTGCACGGCTAGTCCGGATGTGGCCGCACTTTATGCCCGTTTGATGAACGGAAACGTATCTGTTGTGGCTGCAAATAAAGAGGCCGCTTCTTCTTCTTATGAGAATTATCAATTATTAAAGGAAACAGCCCGTCATCGGGGAATCAAATTTTTGTTTGAAACCAATGTAGGAGCTGGTTTACCTATTATTAATACAATGAACGATCTTCGTAACAGCGGAGATCATATCTTGAAGTTGGAAGCCGTGCTTTCGGGTACCTTAAATTTCATATTCAATACGATTAGTCCGGAAATCCCGTTAAGTCAGGCAATACGAATGGCGATGGATGCAGGGTATGCTGAGCCAGATCCTCGTATAGACTTAAGTGGAAAGGATGTCATTCGTAAATTAGTTATCTTAGCTCGTGAAGCAGGATATCAGGTGGAACAGGCGGATGTAAAGAAAGAACTCTTTATTCCTGATTCTTATTTCCAGGGGTCTTTGGATGATTTCTGGAAGAATATTCCACAAATGGATTTGGAGTTTGAAGAAAAGAGAAAGCACCTGGAAGAAGAACATAAGCGTTTGCGTTTTGTTGCCAAAATGGAAGATGGCGTTTGTCAGGTAGGCTTACAGGCATTCGATAGTCATCATCCGTTTTATGAATTGGAAGGAAGCAATAACATCATTATGATTTCAACCGAACGCTATCATGATTATCCGATGATTATTAAAGGTTATGGAGCGGGTGCAGATGTGACAGCTGCAGGTGTCTTTGCTGATATTATTTCGATTGCGAATATTCGTTGATCTCAAGTTAATATAATAGGGCTGCTTATGAAAACACTCATCATTTTAGGAGACGGAATGGCCGATGAGCCGATAGCTGAATTGGGAGGGAAAACACCGTTGCAATATGCTAATACACCAGCAATGGATACGTTGGCTCGCTTAGGAGTTACCGGCCGATTGAAAACTGTTGCAGATGGTTTCCATCCGGGAAGTGAAGTGGCTAATATGGCTGTTTTGGGCTATGATTTGCCAACTGTTTATGAAGGAAGGGGTGTCTTGGAAGCAGCTAGTATGGGAGTTGAACTGCAACCCGGTGATATGGCTATGCGTTGTAATTTGGTTTGTTTAGAAGGCGACTTGTTGAAAAATCATTCGGCCGGGCATATCAAAACGGAAGAAGCAGATCTCTTGATACAAACCCTGGATGCTGAATTAGGATCAGAACGGATTCGATTTTATACAGGTGTATCTTATCGGCATTTGTTGGTGATAAAGGGAGGCGACAAGCGATTGGTTTGTACGCCACCCCATGATATTCCTATGCAACCTTATCGTCCGAATCTAATCCGGGCTGAAGTAAGTGAAGCCGAAGAGACTGCTACTCTGCTGAATCAGTTAATTGAACGGTCGCAAGAAGTCTTGAAGAATCATCCTGTAAATATAAAGCGAATTCAGGAAGGACATGATCCTGCTAACAGTATTTGGCCGTGGTCTCCGGGAGTACGCCCGGCAATGCAGACATTAAAGTCTTTATATGGCATTCAGCAAAGTTCGGTTATCTCGGCGGTCGATCTGATTCGGGGAATCGGCGTTTATGCCGGAATGAAGGTCATCCATGTAGAAGGTGCTACCGGATTGTATGATACCAATTATGAAGGAAAAGCTGCTGCTGCTTTGGAAGCCTTAAAGACGGATGATCTAGTTTACTTGCATGTGGAAGCTAGTGATGAGGCCGGACACGAAGGTGATGTTCGTTTGAAAATACAAACTATCGAAGATCTGGACCATCGCATTGTTGGTCCGGTGCTTCAGGCTTTGCAAACATGGGAGAAACCGGTTGCTATTGCTGTTCTGCCTGACCATCCGACACCGTGTTCTATCCGGACACATACGAATGTCCCGGTACCTTTCCTGATCTATCGTCCCGGTGATGAACCGGATTCGGTAACAGTATTCGATGAGTTTTCTGTCGAAGGTGGAAAATACGGATTGCTGGAAAAAAATGAATTTATCAAACTGTTAATTAAATCAGAGAAGTAATTATGAAATACTATAGTACGAATCGGCAAGCGCCGATGGCATCTTTAGAAGAAGCCGTAGTGAAAGGGTTGGCAGGAGATAAAGGCTTGTATATGCCGGAGCGTATCCCGTCGCTGGATCAATCCTTTATCCAAAATATGAAGTATCTTTCTTTTCAGGAAATCGCATGTACAGTTGCGCAGGCTTTCTTTGGAGAGGATATTGAGAAGGATACACTTCGGCAGATTGTTTGTGATACATTGTCTTTTGACACGCCGGTAGTAAACGTGACGGAAAATATTTATAGTCTGGAGCTTTTCCACGGTCCGACATTGGCATTCAAAGATGTTGGTGCCCGGTTTATGGCACGATTGCTGGGATATTTTATCCGGAAAGAAGGACTGAAGCAAGTAAATGTATTGGTAGCTACTTCTGGAGATACGGGTAGTGCCGTAGCAAACGGTTTTTTAGGGGTGGAAGGAATCCATGTCTATGTCTTATATCCAAAAGGTAAGGTAAGTCCGATTCAGGAATGTCAGTTTACTACCTTGGGACAGAATATAACCGCTTTGGAGATAGACGGTACTTTCGATGACTGCCAGGCTTTGGTGAAATCGGCTTTCATGGATGAAGATCTGAATGCACATCTAAAGCTGACTTCTGCCAATTCTATCAACGTGGCGCGTTTCCTGCCGCAGTCGTTCTATTATTTCCATGCTTACGCGCAGTTGGATAAATTAGGGAAAGCTGATCATTTAGTATGTTGTGTTCCGAGTGGAAACTTTGGGAATATAACCGCTGGTCTGTTTGCTCAACGCATGGGATTACCGATTCAGCATTTTATTGCAGCGAATAATCGGAATGATGTTTTCTGGGAATATTTGAATACCGGTATTTATACGCCACGGCCTTCGGTACAGACCATTGCTAATGCCATGGATGTCGGAGCCCCCAGTAATTTTGCTCGTATCTTGGCCCTATATGAAGAGAGCGAAGATGTACATGCGGAAGTCTGCAAGCATATATCAGGGGCTCATTATACCGACGAGGAAATAGCCGAAACGATCCGGAATGCCTATCAGCAAACAGGCTATTTGTTGGATCCGCATGGTGCCTGTGGCTTCCAAGCCTTGAAGGATTATTTACCGGAAGACGCTTGTGGTGTATTTTTGGAAACCGCACATCCAGCCAAATTCAAGGGAACTGTCGATAATATCTTGGGAAGTGATATTCCTATTCCAGAAAAACTACAAAACTTCATGAAAGGAGAGAAAAAAAGCATCGAACTGACAAGGAATTTTGACGCCTTTAAGCGGTATTTGATGAAAGTGGAGATAATATGAAAGATTTGAAATAGATGAATATATAAATTGAGAAACATGAGAAATGTATTTTTAACTTTGATGTCGATAGCCTGTTTGGGGGCTTGTGTTTCACAGCCAGAATAGAAATCGGATTTAAAACTTTGGTTTTCTACTCCGGCAGATGCAACCGTGGCAGATAGTCCTAATGGATGGGATGATGACAAGGAATGGGTAAAAGCTTTACCTTTGGGAAATGGCTCTTTGGGAGCGATGGTTTTTGGTGATGTAAATCAAGAAAGGATTCAATTAAATGAAGAAACGATGTGGTCTGGTAGTCAACAGGCGTGTGATAATCCGGATGCAGCCCAACATTTAGACAGAATCAAGGAGCTGTTGTTTGCTGGAAAGTTTAAAGAAGCAACAGAACTGACTAATCGGACTCAGATATGTGAAGGCTTTGGTTCAGGACATGGAAATGGCTCAACTGTTCCTTTTGGATGTTATCAGACACTGGGAGATTTGTGGATTGATTTTGGAAATAAAGGAAAATTTTCTGATTATCGTCGGGAATTAGATTTGGTGAATGCGATAGCAAGGGTTACTTATAAACAAGATGGTGCGACTTACCAGAGAGAAATATTTGTGAGTCAACCGGATCAAGTCTTGGTTATGAAACTAACAACTGATAATCCGAACGGACTCTCTTTTACTTGTCGAATAAATCGACCAGAATGTTACCAAACACATACAGAAGAAGATCAACTAGTTATGTCTGGATCGTTAAATGATGGAAAAGGAGGAAGCGGTTTGCAGTATATGGCTAGATTAAAAGCTATTACATCGGATGGAAAAGTGTTGTATACAGATTCAACGATTCTGGTTTCTGAAGCGGATCAAGTTTTGCTAATGTTGGCTGCTTCTACGGATTATCAGTTAAAGTATCCAACTTATAAAGGGCGTGATGAAAGAATTCTTTCGAAAAATCGTTTGTTGGAAGCTTGTCAGAAATCTTATGAAGAACTATATGATAGGCATGTATCTGAGTATTCCTCTTATTTTAAAAGAACTTCGTTTGATTTAGAAGGAACTGTTGATAGCATCCCGACCGATGTTTGCGTACAGGAAGCTTCAGAAGGTAAAATTTCTCCTCATCTATATGAATTACTTTTCCAGTATGGTCGTTATTTATTGATTTCTTCTTCGCGTCCCGGTACGATGCCTGCCAACTTGCAAGGAATTTGGGCAAATGAATTACAGACACCTTGGAATGGAGATTACCATACGGATGTAAATGTGGAAATGAATTATTGGCCTGCAGAAGTGGCGAATTTATCAGAATGTCATCAGCCCTTGTTTAAATTGATTGAATCATTGGTGCAACCGGGTAGTGAAACGGCGAAAGTACAGTATCATAAGGAAGGTTGGGTTGTTCATCCGATCACGAATGTATGGGGATATACTTCACCGGGCGAGAGTGCTTCTTGGGGAATGCATACGGGGGCTGCAGCATGGATTTGTCAGCACATCATGGAACATTACCGTTTTACGGGAGATAAAACGTTTTTGCAGGAGATGTATCCGGTATTGAAAGGAGCTGTAGAGTTTTATATGGATTGGTTGACAGAGGACCCAAAGTCGGGTAAGTTAGTTTCGGGACCAGCCGTTTCCCCGGAGAATACATTTATTGCTCCAGATGGAAGTCGTAGTCAGATTAGTATGGGGCCTACTCATGACCAACAGGTGATTTGGCAGTTGTTTGAAGACTTTGGTAAGGCTTCGGAAATACTTGGGATGCAGGATGATTTTGTACAGGCTGTTCGGAAGGCACAAGGAAATTTGTTGGAATCGCAGATTGGTAAGGATGGACGATTGATGGAATGGGCGGAGGATTTTCAAGAAGTAGAACTAGGGCATCGCCATATATCTCATTTGTTTGCTGTTCATCCGGGAGCACAAATTAACTGGAAGCAAACGCCGGAGTTGTTGGCTGCTGCGCAAAAGTCTATGGATTGTCGTATGAAGAACCGCAGTGGATTTGGCGGAAAAAGTTACGTGGGATGGAGTTCTGCTTGGGCTATTAGTCAGTATGCTCGTTTCCAGCAAGCTGAAAAGGCATTGGAGAGTCTGAATCAGGTTGTGAGTCATACGATTCATCCGAATCTCTTTACGATATGTCCTCCATTCCAGATCGATGCAAATTTTGGAACGACTGCAGGTATTGCTGAAATGTTACTCCAAAGTCATGTGTGTGATCAGGAAAGTTATATTGTGCATTTACTGCCTGCATTGCCCGAATCTTGGAAAACGGGCTCTTATTCTGGTTTGAAAGCTCGAGGTGGTTTTGAAGTCGCTGTAGAGTGGAGAGAAGGACGTTTGGTTTCGGCTCAGGTGAAATCCTTGTTAGGAAATCCCTGCTCGGTTTTGTATAGAGGAACGTATTATGAACTCGATCTGAAGAAAGGTGAAGTGTGGGCGTGGAAAGAGTGAAATTTTGCAGAAAAATTTGAAAGCGGATCCATTTCATTATTTATTGAATGATTATCAAGAAGAAAAGGTTCTGAATGAGTAATATTCAGATGTTTTACAAGAATTAAAAAAACTATTTGTTATAGTTAGATATTCATTAGATAGTATAAAAAGCCAACTAATTCATACTATAAAAGTATTGCGAATTGGTTGGCTTTTTTCGTTTCATTGAATATCTTTTAAATGGGGTCGAAGTGAGAAACGATCTGTATGAAGAAGAATCAGCTTATTCCCTTGCGATTTCAAAAGGCACACGAATAGAAACTCCTTTCTTCATGAGCCAGGTCAGGTTAGGATACAAGCGTTGTTTAAACGATTTCCAATCCCGATGTTCCAGTTGAGTCCATCCAGCTTCGGCTAATGCTAACGCTCGAGGATATGTCATATAAGTGAGTCGATTAATGTCTTGAATAGCTTCTCCCCATAGCGTACCCATGATTCCTTGTATATGGTTTTGTTTGGTAGGAGATACACCGTAACCGGGATCAAATTCGTAACAACGTTTTAGAGTAGTTACGGGCATTCCCCAATTATTGAATTCTGGTAGGTCTCCTTTTAATTGAGGGTAATCCAGATAAGCATATTCGCCGGGGGCCATGATTAACGCGTGTCCAGATTGAGCCGTGAATTCTAAGCAAGATGGGGTTAATTGCCCTCTCCAGCTGACAAGAGTCACTGACTTGGGATAGGGGAACAAGTAGTCTGTGACTGGCGGATAGATGTTGTCAAGTTCGCACCAAAGAATGGGAGATTTCTCTTTCTTTTCCAGAATGGCCAGCATTTGATCGAAAAACGGAATCATCAACTGGGATGTTTTTGTATAGCCCAATTGTTTCATGAGTGCTTGGCAATGTTCACATTGCCCCCAGTTGGTGTCGATCACGGATTCATCTCCGCCTAAATGGATGTATTGGGATGGGAATAAATCGGCCACTTCGCCGAGAATATGCTGATACACCTCATATACTTTTTTATTACTGGCGCACAGCATCAAGTTTGTTGTTTTCCCGACCTCTTTCGTGATGTTTTGTGAAGAAGTACAACCTAGTTCCGGATATGCTGCTAATATGGCGACCGTATGTCCAGGAACATCCACTTCCGGAATGATCTCGATGTTTCTCAAGGCGGCATAGGCTATCAAGTCGCGTAGTTCGTCTTGGGTATAATGTTCCGTGCTGGCTAATTGGGGATATTTCTTTATTTCGATTCGCCATCCCTGATCGTCAGTCAGGTGCAGTTGCAGCGCATTATATTTGTAACGGGCCATTTGGTCGATGTAGAACTTGACATCTTCTACCGGAATGAAGTGGCGGGCCGGGTCTATCATTAATGCCCGATACGGGAAACGTGGGGCATCATCTATCGTAATCGGGACAATCCTTTTCTGTTGGGTTGAGCAAACATCGCCCAGCAGGAGTTGATGTAAGGTCATAATACCGTAAAAAACAGCTCGGGGAGATTTCCCTTTTATTTGGATTTTATCCTTCTTGACGTGGAGGTAATAGTGTTCATCTCCTTCCATTTGTGGAGAAATTAACAATTGGATGGTAGCAGATGGATTTTGGGATAGAGAAACATCTGTTTGCATCTGTTCCTTGAAAATCTGTTGTAGAGTTTGTGCGGAAAAGGTCAAGTCGGGATGATTTATATAAATTGATGTTTTATGGATGTCTACTTTGAATGGCTTTCCTGTTTCTTGCACGATCGAATTGGGACGTGGAATCAAGGCGGATAGATGGCTTTGAGAATACGCGTTTATCACACATAGCAAGAGCAGGATAATACGGATTGATGTTTTCATGTCGATTGTAATTTTTTTAATAAGTTAATAGAATAGTATGGCAAAGTTATTAAAAAACAAGAGAGAAGCAAGGTGGTGGATAAGATGTTTTATAAGGCATAAAAGGTGAGATAATGTGTGAATTGCGCTATGAAGACTGCCAACTTGTTTTTGCTTAGTATTTTATAATAGATATGAATGATAATATTGATTTTATTTGTAAGAAAAGTTGTTTTTTAAAAATAACTATTCTATATTTGCGATAGAAAATAGTATAATTTAATATTATGAAGACGATTATTAAAGAAAAATATTTATATGATTCAAATAAAATGTTAGCCGGCCGAAACAAAAACAAAAAATACGGCATAAAGCGTCCGTGTATGAAGCAAATTCGCTTCATACACGGACGCTTTATGTTTTTATACCACGTTTTTACAAATCATAAGTTAGCGAAATCGGATTATTCAAAATAAGCCTTTCCGGCGGTTTGAAGGTATTCCAAGATGAAAGACAGCCTTGTCAGCAATGCGGAGGGCTTTCAGAAATGGAAAAAAGTTTCGTCAGCGGCGCGGAAGGTTTTCAGAAATGGAAAAAAGTTTCGTCAGCGGCGCAGAAGGCTTTCGGAAATGGAAAAAAGTCTCGTCAGCGGCGCAGAAGGCTTTCAGAAATGGAAAAAAGCCTCGTCAGCGGCGCAGAAGGTTTTCAGAAATGGAAAAAAGTTTCGTCAGCGGCGCAGAAGGCTTTCAAAAATGGAAAAAAGTCTCGTCAGCGGCGCGGAAAGTAAAGAAATAGTAATTTTTAATCAATATCAACATGAAGGCAGTTAAAGTTTTTAAGACGATCAGTCTTACCCGTTTGTCTTTAGCGGAGCACGTAACGTTTATGCGCCGTATCTACGATGAGTTGATCTCGTTGTTGGATCGGTCCACGAAGCTGCATATTCCAGACGAGTTGATGGCGGAATTTCTTTCGTTCATCAATTTGGAAAGCGATTTGCTGAAAGAGACAAGACGGTTGTTGAATACCTCTACACGAGATGTGATCGACCGGGAACGCGACGATGTTGTGATTTATCTTTTGCAGGAAATGAAGAACGCAGGCCGTTCGCCTATCGTTACCAAGCAAAAAGCAGGTGCGGCACTGGGCCCGATAGCCGATGCGTATGTAGGAATCCAAAATGAGGCGCAGGACACGGAGACGGGTTCTATCCGCGGGTTGATCATCGACTTGCGCAAACCCGAGAACGCCCCACATGTCACAACCTTGGGCTTAGACGAGGTGGTGGATAAATTGGAGGAAATAAACGATCGATATGACAGTGAACGGAAGGCTCTGTCTGCCAAAACCAAGTCGGATCAGAAAGCGAACTCCCGCGAAGTACGTCCGCAGACGGATGCCATCGCTCTCCGTATTTTAGACTTGATTTACGCCAGCGAATTGCTTTGCGACGTGGAGTCGGGCGATTTGGCGTTTATTGAAGAAGAGATCGATAACATCAACATCATCATCGGCGAGTTTCGTACCCGTCATAATATGAGCCAAGGGCAGAAAAAGTCCAACCAAAAGGAAGATCCGGACTTGGAACTTAAGCCAGTGGAGCCGAAAGAGTAGAAAACGAATAACAATTAATGTACACTTGTTTAACCTAAATATAAACTTAGGAAAATATGATTGAAAAAGTAAGTAAACTAGGATTGGCGTTATTGGGTATGTTATGTATTCCAGTAGCCGTGCAAGGAGAAACAGTTCCTGTTGGACCTATCAGTATGTTGTCTCAGCAAGATGGACAGATTTCAGGTGTGGTAAGTGACAAGGCGGGACCCGTAATCGGAGCTTCTGTGATTGTGAAAGGAACTACCAATGGTATAACAACCGATATGGATGGCCGGTTTTCTTTGGCTGGATTAAAGAAAGGGGATGTGATCCAGATCTCGTATATCGGTTATGTTACGCAGGAAATCAAATATACAGGCCAAGTATCTGTAGAGGTAACCTTGAAAGAAGATGCCGAAGCTTTGGATGAAGTAGTAGTTGTTGGTTTCGGTACACAGAAGAAGTTGAACTTGACAGGTGCCGTTACGGCTGTTTCGGGTGAGACGATGACTAAGCGTCCTGTTGTTAACACAGCAACCATGTTGCAAGGTCAGGTTCCGGGTTTGCGTGTTAATTCAGCTACAGGAGCTCCGGGTGATGAATCAACTTCATTCCGAATCCGTGGTCAGGGAACCTTTTCTAGTGCAGGATCAGACCCTCTAATTCTTGTTAATGGTGTACCTGGATCTATCACCAATCTAGACCCTAGCGTTATCGAAAGTGTTTCTGTATTGAAAGATGCTGCTTCTGCAGCTATTTATGGTGCACGTGCTGCTAATGGTGTTATTTTGGTGACGACAAAAGAAGGTGCAGATGTAAGTGATGGAAAAGCGCATATTGGTTATCATGGAAATGTTGGTCTTTATACACCAACTCGTATGTACGATTTGGTAACCAATTCGGCTGAATACATGGAGTTATTTAATTTGGCTCAGAAAAATTCTGGATTAGGAAATGCGTACACACAAGAGCAGATCGATGCTTATCGTAATGGTGGAGGTAGTGCACAATATCCAAACTTTGACTGGTTAGACTATATGTTTAATACGGCTGTTGTGCAGAATCATAATTTATCTATTGCCGGAAATTCGGGTAAGACAACATACAATGTCGCATTGAATTTTGTGGATCAGCCAGGTACCTTGAAAGGGTTCGATTATCAGAAATACAATGCAACAGTAAACCTGACTTCTCAAATAACTGACTTTATTAAGATTGGAACTTATACCAGTTTAATGTATGGCGACCGCGAACAACCTCGTCAGGGACAGGATGATGTACTTTTGTCCACAATGTCTCAAGCTCCAACGTATATGCCTTGGTTACCTGATGATGGTTCCGGTGGAGTGAAATGGACATCTTCGGCATATCCATTTGAATCTCATAATAAGAATATGCCGGCTATTATAGGGACAGACACAAAGAAAACATTCCAAGATTTTGATATCAATGCACAATTGTGGTTGGAAGTCAATTTAGCAAAAGGCTTGACTTGGCATACAAAAGGTGCAGCCCGTTTACAATCAGGCAAGACAAAAGAATGGGGTGGTTCAGATATTCCTGTCTATAATTATCATACAGGAGAACAATCCGGTTTCTTAGATCGAGGAAGTAATGGTTTTACGCTGGAGGATACTCGTCGTTTTTATACCAACTTGTACACGTACTTGAAGTATGATTTTTCATTGGCCGATAATGCTCATAATTTCAATGTGATGGTTGGTTATAACCAAGAATCGGAAAAGTATGAAACAGTAAAAGCTTATCGTAAAGACTATGCTTTTGATTTACCAGTGATTGATGCAGGTTCTCAGGCTAACTGGTCCAATGGAGGCAAGGAAGAGGAATGGGCGATTATGTCTGTTTTTGGTCGCCTCAATTATAACTATAAGGAACGTTATTTGTTTGAAGCTAATATGCGTTATGATGGAACTTCCCGAATTGCATCCGAGAATCGGTGGGGTGTCTTCCCTTCATTCTCTGTCGGCTGGCGTGTGACAGAAGAAGAGTTCATAAAGAATTTGAATTGGAGCTGGCTGAACAACTTGAAGATCCGTGGATCTTGGGGACAATTAGGAAACCAGAACATCGGCTTATATCCATATCAAGCCATGATTGATAAGGTCACAAATTATCCGTTCGATAAAGCGAATGAGACGGTAGGATACCAACAGAAAGCATACGCTAACCGAGATATCAAATGGGAGACAACGACCATTACTGATGTTGGTGCGGATTTACAGGTATTCAATGGTTTGAACGTGACGTTCGATTGGTATAAGAAAGTGACATCTGATATTTTGAGAAGTTCTCAGGTATCTGGTTTGTTAGGAATGAGTGCGCCTACCATAAATAATGGTGAAGTTGAAAATAAAGGTTTTGAAATTGCCTTCAATTATAATAATATGATAACGGAGGGTGTTTTCAAAGGATTGCAATATAATGCAGGAATCTATTTTGATCGTGCAAGAAATAAATTGACCAAGTTTGGTGCAGAGGAAATAGATTCTTACTCTATCAAACGCGAGGGATTGCCTTATGATCAATATTATATGTTGGAGTGTATCGGAATTTTTGCAGATGAACAAGAAGTCGCAAATTCTCCAAAACAATTTAACGACAACACATTGCCTGGTGATTTGAAATACAAAGATCAAAACAATGATGGTGTGATTGACAATGATGACCGTATACCGATGGGTGGTCGTTTCCCGAACTTTGAATATTCGGTAAATTTAGGAGCGAGTTGGAAGGGTTTTGATATATCTTTGATCGGCCAGGGTGTAGAAGGTAAAAGTTTCTACACAAATGAATGGGGTATTTATCCATTCCGTCAAGGGTCTGCTCCTGCAAAAGAATATGTAGCAGGTATGTGGACGGAAGAGAATCCTTACAATGCGAAGTTCCCTAGATTATATTTTGATAATTTTGGAGGTAATAAAAATACGCGTCCGAACAGTTATTTCTTGCAAGACGCTTCTTATTTCCGTTTGAAGAACTTGACAGTAGGATATACATTGCCTAAACAAATTACAGATAAAATTAAAATGTCAAGAGTTCGTGTTTATTTCTCTGGAGATAATTTAGTGACTTTTACGAAGTTTTATGGACTGGATCCGGAGCGAAATGCTGATGGGCGAGCAGCTCAATATCCGCAAAACCGGATTTGCTCATTTGGTTTGAATGTTGAATTTTAATACATAGAAAAATGAAAAGAATAAATATCTATTTGGTATCGGCCTTGTTGATGGGTACAACAGTGTCATGTAGTGACTTTTTGCAGAAAGATCCTCCTTCTTCTCCATCCCAATCTATCTTTTGGCAAAAGAAAAGTGATTTTGATTCAGCTTTGGCAGGTACTTTCTCAATGATGTATCAGTGGCCAGGTGAAATGTCGCAAATTATACCTTGTTTCGATAATTTGACAGATAATTCTATATGTCAGCATAACGAAGATACCTATGGTAGATCACAGACTATAGCATTGGGGGATTTGGATCCTAATACAACAGGATATGTTTCATATATGTATTCACATTGTTATACAGGAATAGCTCGGGCGCATTTGGTTATGGAAAACCTGGCTTTGTATGAAGGAAGTGATATGACGGAGGCTGATAAGAACTTTATCATGGCTCAATGTAAGGCTTTGAGAGGTTATTTTTATTCGTGGTTGTATTTGTGTTACAAAGAAGTTCCATTGGTGACAAGTTCGTTGACGATGGAGAATATGTATCAGCCCAAATCGACTCGTCCGGAAATATATGCACAAATCATGAAAGACTTTGACGAGGCTATTGCTGCATTACCTGATAAGCCTTATTCTGATTCTCAAATGAGTGGATATTTTTCTCCAGGAGCATTAAAGGCATTTAAGGCTCGTTTGATGTTGAATGATGCTTATGATGAAAATGGTAAAGCAATTCCAGAGAAGATGAAAGAAATTGTTCCTTTATTGGAAGAAATCCAAGGTTATTCTTTAGCGGATCGGATGCGTGACAATTTTATTTCAGAAAAACAATTGGCTTCTCCTGAAATTATGTTTTCTGTTCGTTATTTAGCTCCCAATATAACGCATAGTATGGATTTGTATTATGGTAGCTGGACAACTTGTGGTGTAACGCGTGACTTAGTGGATGAGTTTGAATGTACAGATGGTTTAAAATGGGGAGAGTCTCCATTAACTCAAGAAGTGGATGAAACTTTATTGAGTACAAACTCCATGGCTGATGATGCTTATAATGAACGTGAGAAATTATTTCAAAACAGAGATCCTCGTTTGCGTGAAACAGTAACCCACAGTGGCTATGCTACATTTCCTGATGAAGGGTATGAAGATAAAGGACGACTGAAATTAACAGATCAACAACAGACTGGTTTTGGTATGATGAAATATCTTCAACCAACAACTGTCATGCCTAGTTATTCAACCATTTCAGATGCAGATGTTATCATTTTGCGATATGCAGAAGTCTTGTTGATGATTGCAGAAGCTGAAAACGAAGCGAATGGACCTACTCAGAAAGTTTATGATGCAGTTAATGCTGTACGAACTCGGTCAGAAATGCCTCCTCTGCCAGATAATTTAAGTCAAGATGAAATGCGTGAACGTATCCGTCATGAATGGCGAGTTGAATTTGTATTTGAAGGACAACGTTATTTCCAATTGAAACGTTGGAAATTAATGGAAGAATTGGTAGATGGAGCTGTTGATCCGGCCTTACCTACTTATATAAAGGTATTCAAACCAGCTTTCTATTATTGGCCAATACCTCAAACAGAAATTGATAAAGCTGGAGGAGTTTTGGTTCAAGATCCCAATTATAAGTAAGTATTATTAATCAACTTTCACTACAATCTAATCCCGTTGGATTGTGGTGAAAGTTTATTTTGTATAGACGTGATCAATGGAAGTGTGGATTATTTTATATAGAATTATTCAATAAGCAAGATATGAGGTACTTTTTGTTGATTGTCGTTGGTCTTATTTTTTGCCATAATATAATAGCCCAACCTGAAAAATGGGGATATTGGACAAAATGGGGTGATCAAGGAAATGGAACTTATCTAAATCCGATCATCCCTTCAGATTATAGTGATATTGATTGCATTCGTGTTGGGGATGACTATTATGCCATATCATCAACTATGCAATTTTCTCCAGGGATGACAATACTACATTCAAAGGACTTAGTAAATTGGAGAATTTGCGGAAATATAATTGCAGATTTAACAGAAATTTCTCCAGCATTAAATTGGGACCGCATGAATCGCTATGGTCGAGGTGTGTGGGCGGGAACTCTACGCTATCATAATCATCGTTTTTATTTGTACTTTGGAACTCCAGACGAGGGCTATTTCATGACATCTGCCAGCCAACCAGAAGGACCTTGGGAACCACTTACTCCCCTTCTTTCAGAGGCAGGTTGGGATGATTGTACTGTTATGTGGGATGAAAATGGAGAAGCCTGTTTTGTTGGTACTCATTTTGCAGATGATTACAAAACGTATTTATTTAAGATGTCAGCAGACGGAAAATGGATAGACCGGGAATCAGCTTTACTTATTAACTCAGGGAATGGGCGAGAGGCTAATAAACTTATAAAAGTGAATGGATGGTATTATCTGATCTTTAGTGAACACAAATCTGGTATTGGGCGATATGTGATGGCTAAACGTGCAAAAAACATGTTTGGACCTTACCAAGAAGAAAAACAACTAGCGTTGCCCTCTCGTGAAGCAATGGAACCTAACCAGGGTGGTATTATTCAAGGAAAAGATGGAAATTGGTATTTTCTTACCCACCATGGAACAGGTGATTGGAGTGGAAGAATCGTTAGTCTTTTACCTGTAGTTTGGGAAAATGAATGGCCTATTATTGGTAAATCGAAACATGGTATTGGTTCGATGGTTTGGTCTGGGAAATTACCATCCAAAGATGGTGATAAGTTCAAGATCCAAAGGAGTGATAACTTTAACAGTTCTATACTTAACTCACAATGGCAGTGGAATTATCAACCTCGGTCAGAAATGTATTCTTTGACTGATCGCCCCGGCTGGATGAGACTAAAAGCATTCCGACCATTAAAGCCGAATCAATTATTAAAGGCAGGAAATACTTTAACACAACGTTGCTTCCGAAAAGAAAAAAACGAAGTAGTTGTTAAAATGGATATTTCCAAGATGGCAAACGGACAAAGAAGCGGTCTTTGCCATTTTTCATCGCAACATGGAGCTATTGGAGTATTTAAAGAAGGAGATATTTACTTTCTTGAATTTCGGGAAAATGACGAAGTTAAAAGAATCAGAAAAATTAGGACGCAATATATATGGTTCAAATCCAATTGGGGATTAGATGGTGTTTCCTATTTTTCCTATAGTTTGGACGGGAAGTCTTTTTCAACCCTTGATGCCAGTTATCAAATGGTGTGGGGTTTTTACCGGGGAGATCGCATCGGAATTTATTGTTTTAATGACGAAAGAGAAGAAGGATTCGTTGATATCGATTATTTTATGTATGAATAATCCTTCAAAAAAATTTTTTCACCTAATAAATATTAGAAGCCTATGAAAACTTTCATTTATATATTTTTATTGTGTAGCAGCTATTGTTGTTTGTTTGCTCAAAATAAAGTGATATATCCTTATGATTTAGATGTAAAAGAACATCCAGAT
>ERZ791865.1312-NODE-1312-length-24932-cov-5.890220_pt1 | contig 24932 bp, 23 predicted proteins | sample MGYA00509942_ERZ791865 | MGnify/ENA primary metagenome ERZ791865 (study PRJEB30046, sample SAMN00792098) | human gut metagenome | study: EMG produced TPA metagenomics assembly of the A metagenome-wide association study of gut microbiota in type 2...
GGAATCAAATGCAAATCAAACGCCGATGCGGCAGCGGCGGCGGCGGCCCAGCTGGAGCAGCTGCGCCGCCAGGAGGCCCAGGAGGTGGCCGGGGCGGCCCAGGCCCAGGCGGAGCTGTCAGCCATCACCGCCGGATCGGATGAGATCGCCCAGCGCGCGGCGGAGCTGACGGAGGAGCTGACCCAAAGTGAGGAGAAGCTGGCCCAGACCCACCGGGAGGCCGCACAGAACGAAAAGGAGCTGCTGTCCGCCCGGGAGGAGGAACAGGCCGCATCCAATGTCATCGGCGGCCACAGCCTGAAAATGGAGGGCCGCCAGCGCCGGGCCAAGGAGAGCCTGGAGCAGAAAAATCAGCTCTCCCTGCAGGAGAAGACCCTCTCTGACCGCATCCGCCTGCTCAGCGAGATGGAGAAGGAGTATGAGGGCTTTTCCAAGGCGGTGAAGATCGTCATGCGGGCCGCCGAGGCCCGGACGCTCTCGGGCATACACGGCCCCGTGGGCAACCTCATCCACACCGATAAGGACTGCAGCGTGGCCATTGAGATCGCCCTGGGCGGCGCCCTGCAGCATATTGTGGTGGACACGAAAAACGACGGTAAAAACGCCATCGGCCTACTGAAGCAGCGGGACGGCGGCCGGGCTACCTTCCTGCCCCTGGATACCATCCGGGGCCGGAGCCTGCGGGAAAACGGGCTGGAAAACGAGTACGGCTTTGTGGGCGTCGCCTCGGAGCTGGTGCGCTGCGAGGGGCGCTATGGCAGCGTCATCGAGAACCTGCTGGGCACCACCGTGGTGGTGGAGGACCTGGACTGCGGCATCCAAATGGCCAAGCGCCATGACAACCGCTTCCGCATCGTCACTCTGGACGGCCAGGTCATCAACGCCGGCGGCTCTATGACCGGCGGCAGCGTCAGCCGCAACGCAGGTATCCTGTCCCGGTCCGGGGAACTGGAGCAGCTGCACAAGAAGCTGAAGAAGATCCAGTCCCAGCTCCAGGACGCCGCCCTCCTGGCCGAGAGCGCCAACCGGGAGCTGCAGAAGGCCCAGTACGAGCTGGAGGTGGCCAAGGATCAGCAGCGCCAGGCCAATGACCAGGTGCTGACCCTGGAGGGCCGCAAAAATCACTTTGACATGCTCATAGAGAGCCTGGAGCAGCAGCGGGAGAGCCTGCGCATCCAGCGGGAGAACCTGCAAAAGCGCAGCACCGACGACGCCGGGCGGATGGACACCATCCGCCGGACCATCGCGGACTATGAGGATCGGGTGAAAGCCACCCGGGAGGAGATAGACCGGCTGCAGCGCCGGCAGGAGACCGCCCAGCAGGGCCTGGGCGAAATGACGGACCGGCTGACGGAGAAAAAGGCCCGGCAGGCAGCGCTTTCCGCCGAGGGCGAGAGCGCCCGGCGCAGCATGGAGGATCTGTCCCGGCTGCGGGAGAGCCTGGAGGGCGAGCATACCGACCGGGAGAGCCTGCGCGCCCAAATGGAGCAGGCCATGGCCCAGGCCCGGGCCGAGGAGCAGCGGCAGATGCAGGCGGCCCAGGAGCTGCGCGGCGGCATCGAGGAGCAGCGGCAGGCGCTGCAGAAGCTCTCGGAGGAGAAGATGGCCCTGGAGACCCAGCGCAGCCAGACGGATCGGCTCAGCCGCACCTGCAACGACACCCTCCTCAACTGCGAGCGGGAGGTGGCACGCCTAGAGGGCAAATTAAACGGCAGCGCTTTGGAAGAAAAGCAGATCCTGGATAAGCTGTGGGAGCGGTACGAGCTGAGCCACAGCGACGCCCAGGCCCTGCGCATCGAGCTGGAGAGCGTGCCCAAGGCCACCCGGCGCATCGGCGAGCTGAATCGGGAGATCAAGGGCCTGGGGCCCATCAACATCGGCGCCATTGAGGAGTTTGACCGGGTGAACACCCGCTATACCTACCTCTCCGACCAGCGCAACGACGTGGAAAAGGCCAAGGAGGAGCTGCTGGGCATCATTGAGGAGATCACCAAGCAGATGACGGAGATCTTTGCCGCCCAGTTTGAGATACTCAAGCAGAGCTTCCAGGAGACCTTCCTGGAGCTGTTCGGCGGCGGCCGGGCTACCCTGGAGCTGGAGGACGAGAACGACATCCTCCGCTGCGGCATTGAGATCAAGGCCCAGCCCCCGGGCAAGCAGCTGAAGACCCTGTCGCTGCTCTCCGGCGGCGAAAAGGCCTTTGTGGCCATTGCCCTGTATTTTGCCATTTTGAAGGTGCATCCCACGCCGTTCTGCGTCATGGACGAGATCGAGGCGGCGCTGGACGAGTCCAACGTGGTGCGCTACGCCCGCTACATGCGGCGCATCGCAGGCAAGACCCAGTTCATCGTCATCACCCACCGCCGCGGCACTATGGAGGAGGCGGACGTGCTCTACGGCATTACCATGCAGGAGCGGGGCGTTTCCACGGTGCTCACGGCCAACCTCAATGAGCTGAGCAAGGAAATGAAGATCAAGTGAGGGGACCCCGCCCTACGGAGCGCCCAAGAAGTGCGTAGGGGAGGGGCTCTGCCCCTCCCGTGGGCGGGGAAATCGGCGAAGCGCCGCCAGTGGCGGAAGAAGCGAGCCGGTTTCGAGGAAGTGCCCCGATTGGCGGGCACGACAGTGCCTGGGAATCGGTTGGCACGACGGTGGGCAGGAGAACCCCGCCCCTACGGATGGCAAGAAGTCTGTGCAAGTCCGGGCGGGGCGTCGAGGACGCCGCCCCCTACGGATGCGGTGCGTGACTGGGCGGGCGACCGCGAGGGTCGCCCCTACGGAAAATCATTGTGTAGGGCGGCGTGCCCTCACGCCGCCGCGATGGCGCAGGGGTTATCAGCCCTTATAAAGCGGTATACATTTATAATTTAGAACAGGAGGCAGCGTATGGGTATATTCAGCAAGCTCAAGCAGGCCTGGTTCGGCGATGTGAACTGGGAAAAACTGGATGATGAATTTTTTGACAATTTGGAGGAATCCCTGATCCTGGCGGATGTGGGGGTGAATATCGCTGCCGAGTCGGTGAACTCTCTGCGCAACGCCGTGTTCAGCTACGATATGAAGGACCCGGAGCAGGTGAAGGCGGAGCTGCGGAAAATTCTGCTGCAGAAGCTCTCCGTGGGCGAGGCCGCCCTGGACACCGCCAAGAGCCCCACGGTGATCCTGGTCATCGGCGTCAACGGCGTGGGCAAGACCACCTCCATCGGCAAGCTGGCCAACCGCCTGAAAGGGGAGGGCAAGAAGGTCCTGCTCTGCGCGGCGGATACCTTCCGGGCTGCTGCCGCCGACCAGCTGGAGATCTGGGCCAAGCGGGCGGATGTGCCCATCGTGCGCCAGCACGAGGGGGCCGACCCCGGAGCGGTGCTCTTTGACGCGCTGCAGGCGGCCAAGGCCCGGAATATAGATGTGGTCCTGTGCGACACCGCCGGGCGGCTGCACAACAAGCAGAACCTGATGAACGAGCTGGCCAAGCTCCGCAAGATCATCGACCGGGAGCTGCCGGAGGCGGGCAAGGAGACGCTGCTGGTGCTGGATGCTACCACCGGCCAAAACGGACTCATCCAGGCCCGGAGCTTCAAGGAGACGGCGGGCCTCACGGGCATCGTGCTCACCAAGCTGGACGGCACCGCCAAGGGCGGCATCGTCATCGCCATCGCAAGGGAACTGGGCGTGCCGGTGAAGTTTGTAGGCGTGGGCGAGGGCATCGACGATCTGAAGCCCTTTGACCCGGAGGAATTTGTAAACGATCTGTTTTAACAGGGGGAGAGACTATGACCAGAGCAGACGGACGGGCCTTTGACCAGCTTCGCCCCGTGGAGCTGACAAAGGATTATATAAAATTTGCCGAGGGCAGCGTACTGATCCGCTGCGGCGACACGGTGGTCCTGTGCAACGCCTCGGTGGAGGAGAAAACGCCGCCCCATGTGGCGGAGGGCCACGGCTGGGTGACGGCGGAATACTCCATGCTGCCTCGGGCCAACCGGGAGCGCTCCCGCCGGGATATTGACAAGCTGAAGCTTTCCGGCCGCAGCGCGGAGATCCAGCGGCTCATCGGCCGCAGCCTCCGCTCGGCGGTGGATATGGCGGCTTTGGGGGAGCGGACCATCACCATAGACTGCGATGTCCTGCAGGGGGACGGCGGCACCCGCACCGCCTCCGTTACCGGCGGCTTTGTGGCCCTGGCCCTGGCCTGCCGCAAGCTGCTGGCCGAGGGCAAGGTGACGAAAGATCCCATTATCCACCAGGTGGCGGCGGTGAGCGCGGGCATCATTGACGAGGTGCCCATGCTGGACCTGCCCTACAGCGAGGACAGCCGGGCCCAGGTGGACCTGAACTGCGTTATGAACGAAAAAGGCGAGCTCATTGAGATCCAGGGCACCGGCGAGGGCCGAAGCTTTACCCTCTCGGAGCAGCAGGAGCTGGTGCGTCTGTGTGCCAAGGGCATCCGGGAGCTGATGGGAAAGCAACGGGAGATTTTGGAGCGATAAAGGAGACGGCACGATGAAATTTGTATTGGCATCCCACAACAAGGGGAAACTGGATGAAATGCAGAAAATCTTAGGGGAGCTGGGCGTGGAGGTGGTCCTCCAGTCGGACCTGGGCCTTTCCCTGGAGCCGGAGGAAAACGGCGAGACCTTCACGGATAACGCCCGTATCAAGGCCAGGGCCGTCATGGAGGCCAGCGGCCTGCCGGCCATTGCTGACGACAGCGGCCTGTGCGTGGACGCCCTGAACGGCGCCCCGGGGGTCTACTCCGCCCGATACGGCGGGCTGGATGACGACGCGGCCCGCTACCGTCTGCTGCTGCAGAATATGCGGGGGTCCATGACCCGGACGGCCCACTTCCACACCTCGGTGGTGTGCCTGTTTCCCGACGGTACGGAGCTGACGGCGGAGGGCGAATGCCCGGGCACCATCGCCTACGCCCCCATGGGCGACGGCGGCTTCGGCTACGACCCGGTGTTCTTTGTGCCGAGCCTGCGCAAGACCTTTGCCCAGCTGACAGCCGAGGAGAAAAACGCCATCAGCCACCGGGGCAACGCTCTGCGGGCCTTTGCGGTAAAATTAAAAGAATATTTGGAGAAAAACTGATATGGAACTGACAAGCAAGCAGCGTGCCCAGCTGCGGGGCCTGGCCTCCACCCTGGACACCATCATTCATATAGGCAAGGACGGCATCAGCGACAACCTGGTGAAGCAGGCGGACGATGCCCTGGAGGCCCGGGAGCTCATCAAGGGCAAGGTGCTGGAGAACTCCATGCTCACCGCCCGGGAAGCTGCCGAGGAGCTGAAGACGGCCACCCGCAGCGAGGTGGTGCAGGTCATCGGGAACAAGTTCGTCCTGTACCGCATGCAGCGCGATAAAACCAAGCGCAAGATCGAGCTGGTGAAGGCGCCCCGCCGGAGTGTGTGACCATGCGGATCGGAATTTACGGCGGCACCTTCAATCCCATCCATCGGGGGCATCTGACGGCGGCCGCAGCGGCGGCCAAGCAGCTTTGCCTGGACAAGCTCCTGTTGGTGCCGGATGCCATCCCGCCCCACAAGCCCCTGCCTGCGGGCAGTGCCGATGCAGCGGATCGGCTGGAAATGGTACAGCTGTGTACCGGGGAGCTGCCGGTTCCGGCAGAGGTGACGGACCTGGAGCTGCGGCGGCAGGGGGCCAGCTACACCTGCGACACCCTGTGGGCGCTGCGGGAGCAGTACCCGGAAGACGAGCTGTTTTTCCTCATGGGGTCGGACATGTTTCTTTCCTTTGAGACCTGGCACCGGCCGGAGGAGATCTGCCGCCTGGCCACCCTGGCGGTGTTCAGCCGCAGGACGGCGGACGAGGCGGCGGCCTTTGCCCGGCAGAAGGAAAAGCTGGAGAAGGCATTTTCAGCACGGGTGAGCGTGGTGATGAACCCGGAGGTCATCGAGGTGTCCTCCACGCAGCTGCGGGAGGAGCTGGCCCGGGGACGGGGCCGGGCGTATCTCACCGAGCCGGTATACGGGTATATTCTGCGCAAGGGGCTGTATGGCACGGCGACGGATCTGAAGCATCTGACGCCGGAGGAGCTGCGGCCCATTGCCCTGAGCTATTTAAAGCCCAAGCGTATGCCCCATGTGCTGGGCACGGAGCAGGAGGCGGCCTTCCTGGCGGAAAAATACGGCGCGGATGTGACGGCGGCCAGGATCGCGGCCCTGCTCCACGACTGCACCAAGAAGCTGGATCTTCCCCAGCAGCTGTCCCTGTGCCGACACTACGCTATCCCGCTGGACGAGATGGAGCGGAACTATCTAAAGCTGCTCCATTCCAAGACCGGCGCGGCGGTGGCCCGGGACCGCTTCGGCGTTTCGGACGAAATTTATAACGCCATTTTCTACCACACCACCGGCAAGGCGGACATGACCCTGCTGGAGAAGATTATCTATCTGGCGGACTATATTGAGCCCAGCCGCAGCTTTCCCGGGGTGGAGGAGCTGCGCACGGCGGTGCATGAGGACCTGGACCGGGGCCTGTGCCGGGCCCTGGCGGATTCCATCGTGGAGCTGCAGGGCTACGGCAGCCCGGTGCATCCCAATACGCAGGAGGCTCTAAGCTATATACAACGAGAGATCGGAGGAACGATAGAATGAATAAAACACCCAGAGAACTGGCGCTGCTGGCAGCCCGGGCACTGTCGGAGAAGAAGGGCCGGGAGATCCAGGTGCTGGAGATCGCGGACCTGACCACCTTGGCGGATTATTTTGTGCTGTGTACCGGCTCGTCCAACACACAGATCAACGCCTTGGTGGACAACGTGGAAAAGGTACTCACGGAGCAGGCCGGCGAGGAGCCCCTGCACCGGGAGGGTTATCGGGGCGGCACCTGGGTGCTGCTGGACTACGGCTGCATCGCTGTGCATGTGTTCAGCGGCGAGGCCCGGGTGTTTTACGGCCTGGAGCGCCTGTGGAGGGACGGCAAGAGCGTGGACCTGACCGGCGTTATCACCGATGGAGACTGAGTTTCGGCCTATTTTTGACTTTGCGCGCCGCCACGAGGCCACGGCAGACCGCATGGCCACGGTGGCGGTGCTGCGGCCCGCGGGCTGCACGCATCTTTCCCTGAAGCTGCACCGGGCGCAGGAGCAGCAGGCGGCGGACAAAAAATATACGCAGCTGCTGGTAAAAACGGCCCTGTGGCTCCAGGGCGGCTGCGCGCTGGCGACAGAGGACGAATCGGTTTTCCGCTGGCTGCAAAAGGCCTATGGCCCGGGCGGCGGGAGAGCCTTTGACCGGGACTTTATGTCCGGCATCTATGGGACGCCTTTCCGGGTGGAGCTGCGGCCGGATCTGCCGGCGGCGCAGGAGACCGCGCACCCCGTATCCGCCGGCGCGGCGGGCTGCCGCATCGGCATCGACCTGGGCGGCAGCGACCGCAAGGCCGCGGCGGTGATAGACGGGGAGACCGTTTACACGGAGGAAGTCCTCTGGCAGCCCAAAACGGCCGTGGATCTGCGCTATCACTATGAGGGTATCACCGCGGCCCTGCGCTCGGCCAAGGAGCGCCTGCCCCGGGTGGATGCCGTGGGCATTTCCACCGCCGGGGTGGTCATAGACGGGGAAATTCGCCGGTCCAGCCTGTTTATGGGTGTGCCGGCCGGGGAGTTTGACCGCTGCGGCCGGGATCTTCTGCGCCGGGCGGTGCGGGAGGTCTGCGGGGACGTTCCCTGCGCCGTGTGCAACGACGGCGATGTGGCGGCCCTGGCCGGGGCCGTGAGCCTGGGGCGGCGGAAGCTCCTGGGCATCGCCATGGGTACCAGCCAGGCAGGCGGCTATGTGGACGGCGGCGGAAACATCACCGGCTGGCTCAATGAGCTGGCGTTTCTGCCGGTGGATCTGCATCCCGCCGCCCCGGTGGATCCCTGGTCCGGGGACCGGGGTGTGGGAGAGCGGTATTTCTCCCAGGAGGGCGTGATTCGACTGACTGCCCAAAAGGGTCTTGCCCCGGAAGGGGACACCCCGGCGCAGAAGCTGCGCTGGATCCAGGATCGGGCCGGGGCCGGCGACGGCCGGGCTTTGGCGGCTTTTTCCGCCCTGGGCCGCATGCTGGGGCAGACCCTGCCCTGGTATCGGCGGCTGCTGGGGTGCGAGAATGTGCTGCTTTTGGGCCGGGTCATCAGCGGCGCCGGCGGCGAATGCCTGGCGAATGCCTGCCGGGAGGAGCTTGCAAAGGCCGGAGAGAAGCTGGAGGTTTTCCTGCCGGAGGAGTCTTTCCGCCGGGTGGGGCAGGCCGCAGCCGCGGCGATGCTGGAGACTGCCGCTGAATAAAATGTATGCCGGGGGTGGGACTTTTTTGTCCCGCCCTCCGGTGCTGTTTCGGCAGCAAAAAAGCAGGCCTGCGGGCCTGCTTTTTACCGGCTTATGCAAGATTCAATCCGTGTGTACGTCCATCTGCGGGTAGGGAATGGTGAAGCCCTTTTCCGCAAACCGGTGGCGGATCAGCCACAGCACCCGGCGGCGCACGGCGCTGTGAATGGTGGGCGGCGCCACGATGCGCAGCAGATACTCCACCGAGGAGTCCCCCAAATTGGACAGGCCCAGCATGCTGCAGTCCTCCACGCCCTCCAGGCCCTTGGCCTCCTCCGCCAGGGTGTTGAGAAACGCTTCCACGGCCGTGGGATCGTCCTCATAGGAGGTGGGGACGGTGATAAACAGCTCACTGCTGACCTTTGCGGCCTCAAAGATATTCCGGTTGGAAACGGTGACGATGTTGTTCGTGGCCAGCTCCCGGATCTTGGTGGAGCGCAGGGAAAACTGCACCACCTCGCCGGTGAGCTCGCCATACTTGACCACATCCCCCACGGCAAAGTACTCTCCCGTGAGGATGTTGGTGCCCATGATGACATCCTTCAGCATGTCCTGCAGCGCCAGGCCTACGATGGCGCCGATGATGCCCAGGCCGGCCACCAAAGAGGAGACGTTCACCCCGTGGACCTGCAGAACCAAAATCAGCGCCAGCAGCACCAGCAGCCCCCGCACGGAGTTCAGCGCCAGGGCCAGGTAGGTCTGGCGGCGGCCGGACAGGGCGCTGGCGGCGGTGATCTTCTCCGTGAAGCGGTGGATCAGGTGCCGCAGCAGCAGCCAGCACACCAGGGCCGCGGCCACGATGCAGACGCTGAAAATGAACTTGTAGGAGCCAAAATAGGCCAGGATCTGCTCCATGCCGCACCTCCCGGAGATTTTCCATCAGTATAGCACAGGCAGCGCGCCTTTTCAACGCGTATTTTGCCGCGGAAAAGGACGAAAAAAGCGCAGAAAAGAAAAAATGGGGTTTACTTTGCGCCGCGGGGCGGTATATAATACTGGGGCAAAATCACCCGATACCGGGGAGGTATAGAAATGTCTGAGAGAAAAGCGGAGGTGCTGATGGCGTCAGTCATCATTGCCCGCAGCACCTCTTTTGTGTTTAATAAAATAGGCCTGGGCACTATGAGCGCCTTCAATATGCTGGCGGTGCGGTTTTTGCTGGCATTTATCCTGCTGTTTGCCCTGTTCGGCAAAAAGGTGGTGCAAAAGCTGGACCGCCGCACGGTTTTAGGCGGGGTCCTGGTGGGCTTCATCTTTTTCGGCGTGATGAGCTGCGAGATGCTGGCGCTGCGGACGGTGAACTCCGGCACGGTGTCCCTGCTGGAAAACCTGGCCATTATCATCGTGCCGCTGCTGGAGTCGGCCATTCACCGCACCCGGCCCAAGGCCATGAGTCTGCTGTGCGCCGCCATTGCCGTCTGCGGTGTGGCGCTGCTGACAGGCGGAGGCGGAGGCTTTCACCTGGGCATCGGAGAGTGCATCGCGCTGCTGTCGGCGTTTTTGTACGCCGTGGGCATCATTGCCATTGACCGCACCAGCCACAAGGCGGATGGCTTTGCCCTGGGTGTGCTGGAGGTGGGCTTTTTGGGCCTGTATGCCCTCATCGCCTCCTTCCTGTTTGAGGTGCCCCGGCTGCCCCAGACCGGCGGCGAATGGGGCATCATCGCCGCCCTGGCGGTGGTGTGTACCGGGTTTGGCTACACCCTGCAGCCGGTGGCCCAGAGCCGCATCGACGCGGGCCGCGCCAGCCTGTTCTGCGCCCTGAGCCCGGCCTTTGCCACCATTTTCGGGGCTGTCCTGCTTCACGAGCGGGTGGAGCCCCTGGGCTATGTGGGCATCGTGCTGATACTGGGCAGCATCCTGCTGCCGCACCTGCCGGGGCTGCGCAGAAAGCCCCGGGCCCGGGCCGTGCTGTTTGACATGGACGGCACGCTCCTGGACACTCTGGAGGATATGCGCGACTCCGTGAACCATGTGCTCACGGCCCACGGCTACCCGCCCCGGACGCTGGAGGAGGTGCGCGCTTTCGTGGGAAACGGCGCGGGAAAGCTCATGCGCCGGGCCCTGCCGGAAACGGTGGGGGCGGAGGAATTTGCCGCCCTGCTGGCGGAGTATAAGGCCTGGTATCAGGCCCACAACTGCATCAAGACCTGCCCCTATCCCGGCATCCCGGAGATGCTGAAAAAGCTGCAGAAATCCGGCGTGCGGGTGGCCATCGTTTCCAACAAGCCCGACCCCACCACCAAGGCCCTGGCCGAAAGGTTCTTCCCCGGGGTGCCGGCCTTCGGCCAGCGGGACGACCTGCCGCCCAAGCCCGCGCCGGACCTGGTGCTTCGTGCCCTGGAGGAGCTGGGTTGCCCCCGGGAGAGCGCCATCTATGTAGGCGACAGCGAGGTGGACATTCAGACCGCGCGGAACTGCGCCATGAGCTTTATCGGCGTGAGCTGGGGCTTCCGGGGCCGGGAGAGTCTGCTGGCCATAGCGCCCCAGGCCATCGTGGTGGACAAGGCGGAGGAAATCCTGCGGGAGAAAAATTTGCAAATTGTCCGTTGACAAGCCGGGAAAAGGTGCTTATAATATGCTGTAATCAAGAAAATGCGTTGACGGAGAAGAGATCTGACCCCTGCCGCCAAAGAGAGGGATGCCCCGGCTGAAAGCGTCCCGCGGTGAAGACGGATCGGTACCACTCCCGAGCTGTCCGTGAGGAGCGGAACGGGGCCTCCCGTTACAGAGGACACGAGCGACGGATCATTTCCGTAAGCAGGGTGGAACCGTGGAGTAAAAGTTTTTACCTCACCCCTGAATTTTGTCAGGGGTGAGGTTTTTTGTCACCCCAAGAAAGGAGAACATGACCATGAGCGAAGAAAACATCTATACCTTTGAAAACAAGGACTATCGCAGAACCTATTGGCACACCTGCTCCCACGTGCTGGCCCAGGCCGTCAAGCGCCTGTACCCGGAGGTAAAGCTGGCCATCGGCCCGTCCATCGAGGGCGGCTTTTACTACGACTTTGACGCCCCCTTTAACTTCACCCAGGAGCATTTGGATGCCCTGGAGGCGGAGATGCGCAAGATCTGCAAGGAGAAGCTGAAGCTGGAGCGCTTTGAGTTGCCCCGGGCCGAGGCCATCGCCTATATGCAGGAGAAGGACGAGCCCTACAAGGTGGAGCTCATCAACGACCTGCCCGCCGATGCCCACATCTCTTTTTATAAGCAGGGCGAGTTCGTGGATCTGTGCGCAGGCCCCCATCTAGACTCCACCGGCCGCATCAAGGGCAACGCCATCAAGCTGACCCAGTGCTGCGGCGCTTACTGGCGGGGCGACAGCAACCGCAAGATGCTCCAGCGTATCTACGCCGTGGCCTTCCCCAAGAAGGAGGAGTTGGACGAGTACCTGAAGCAGCGGGAGGAGGCTCTCAAGCGCGACCACAATAAGCTGGGCCGCGACCTGGAGTATTTCACCACCGTGGACTACATCGGCCAGGGTCTGCCCATTCTGCTGCCCAAGGGCGCCCGGGTCATCCAGCTGCTGCAGCGCTGGGTGGAGGACACCGAGCAGAAGCGGGGCTACCTGCTGACCAAGACCCCCCTTATGGCCAAGCGCGAGCTGTATAAGATCTCCGGCCACTGGGATCACTATCTGGACGGCATGTTCGTCCTGGGCGATCCCCACGACGAGACCAAGGAGTGCTTCGCCCTGCGGCCCATGACCTGCCCCTTCCAGTATCAGGTGTACCTGAACCGCCAGCGGTCCTACCGCGACCTGCCCATGCGCCTGGGCGAGACCTCCACTCTGTTCCGCAATGAGGATTCCGGCGAGATGCACGGCCTCATCCGTGTCCGCCAGTTCACCATTTCCGAGGGCCACCTGATCCTGCGGCCCGATCAGCTGGAGGAGGAGTTCAAGGGCTGCCTGGAGCTGGCCAAGTACTGCCTGGGCACTGTTGGCCTGCTGGATAAGTGCACCTTCCGCTTCTCCCAGTGGGATCCCGCCAACCCCAACAATAAGTACGAGGGCACCAAGGAGCAGTGGGACGAGGCCCAGCGCGTTATGGGTCAGATCCTGGACGACCTGGACGTAAAGTACGAGATCGGCATCGACGAGGCCGCCTTCTACGGCCCCAAGCTGGACATTCAGTATAAGAACGTCTTCGGCAAGGAGGACACCCTGGTCACCATCCAGATCGATATGCTCCTGGCCCAGCGCTTCGGCATGTATTATATCGATGAAAACGGCGAGAAGGCTCTGCCGTACATCATCCACCGCACCTCCCTGGGCTGCTACGAGCGCACCCTGGCCTACCTCATCGAGGAGTATGCCGGCGCTCTGCCCACCTGGATGGCTCCCGAGCAGGTGCGCTTCCTGCCTGTCACCGACCGCGCCGCCGACTACTGCGCCGACGCCGCCAAGGCCCTGGAGGCACAGGGCTTCCGGGTGGAGGTGGACTACCGCAACGAGAAGATCGGCAAGAAGATCCGCGATGCGCAGATGGAAAAGGTGCCCTACATGGTGGTGGTGGGCGACCGGGACATGGAAAACGGCACCGTGTCTCCCCGGCACCGCGCCGACGGCGACCTGGGCGCCATGTCTATGGATGACTTCACCGCCCTCCTCCACGATGTGGTGGACAGCAAGGCCAAGAAGTAAAAAATCCTATCATAAACACTCCGGCGCCCCTCTTTTGAGAGGGACGCCGGGATTTTTGTGAGAAAAATGGAAAGGGAAAACCCCCCGTAGGGGCCGATGCCTACATCGGCCCGGTTGTACCGCACTCCCTGTAAGAACTATGTCATTGCGAGGGTGCAGCGTGCCCGTGGCAATCCGTGCTCTCTCCAACGAGTCCTTCCTACAAAAAACAGGAGACGGCGTCTGCCGTCTCCTGTATGTTTCTGCAAATCGATTCTATGTCTTAGTAGCTGCCCAGGTCGGCGGACTTGTCGCCCTGGGGGTCGACGCCGAACTTGTAGTCATTGCCGGGGAGGATGGCGTTGAGGATCACGCCGCACAGAGCCGCGATGGCCAGGCCCGTGAGAGTGATGTCCGCGCCGCCCACGGTGAAGGTGATGCCGCCGGTGGAGCTGAAGCCCAGGCCGCTGACGAAGATCACTGCCGCGATGATGAGGTTCCGGGACTTGGTCAGGTCTACCTTATTCTCCACCACGTTGCGCACGCCCACGGCGGAGATCATACCGTACAGCACGAAGCTGACGCCGCCCACGATGGCCGTGGGGATGGAGTTGACCAGGGCGTCAAACTTGGGGGAGAAGGAGAGGATGATGGCGTACACGGCTGCCAGCCGGATGACCCGGGGATCGTAGACCTTGCTCAGGGCCAGGACGCCGGTGTTTTCGCCGTAGGTGGTGTTGGCGGGGCCGCCGAACATACCGGCTACCGCCGTGGCCAGGCCGTCGCCCAGGAGGGTGCGGTGCAGGCCGGGATCGGCGATGAAGTTCTTGCCGGTGGTGGAGGAGATGGCGGAGATGTCGCCGATGTGCTCCATCATGGCGGCGATGGCGATGGGAGCCATGACCAGGATGGAGGTCAGGTCAAACTTGGCGATGACGAACTGCTGCAGGCCCACAAAGTCGGCCTTGCCCACCTCGGTAAAGTCCACCTGGCCGGCGATGAGGGCTACAATGTAGCTGCCCACCACACCCAGCAGGATGGGGATGATCTTCACCATGCCCTTGCCCCAGATGTTGGCCACGATGATGATGGCGATGGCTACCAGGGCCAGCCACCAGCAGGTGGAGGCGTTGGAGATGGCGGTGCCGGAGAGGTTCAGACCGATGAGGATGATGATGGGGCCGGTGACGATGGGGGGGAAGAAGCGCATGACCTTCTGAGCGCCCACCAGCTTGAACAGCAGGGCCAGCACCAGGTACAGCGCGCCGGCGATGACGATACCGCCCAGGGCGTAGGGCAGCTTTTCCTCGCCGCTCATGGTGGCGAACTTGCCCACATCCAGCTTGGCCACCGCCTCAAAGCCGCCCAGGAAGGCGAAGGAGGAGCCCAGGAAGGCGGGCACCTTAAACTTGGTGCACACATGGAACAGCAGCGTGCCCAGGCCCGCGAACAGGAGCGTTGTCTGGATGGAGAGCGGCAGGCCGTAGTTCTGCACCAGGATGGGCACCAGCACCGTGGCGCCGAACATGGCGAACAGGTGCTGCAGGCCCAGCAGCAGCATCCGGGGCACCCCCAGGGTCCGGGCGTCGTAGACGGGGTCGTTGCCCAAATTGTGTTTCTTGTTCATTTTGAACTCCTCCTTTGTTATATTTACATTTTAATTGAAAACGGGCAAAAAAATTGACCGGTAAAAATACCGGTCAAAAAGGAAATATAGAAATGAAAACAGTGGCGGCAACAGTCGGGCATTTCTTTTTGGCAGTGGAAAAAGTCATGTCGTTGCCTCCCTTCAAATTTCATCTCGCCTATTATACGGCGGGGAGGCTCCAAAGGCAATTAGAAGTAAAACCAATTATTTTTGGAGACGGCTCATCGATTTTTGTCAAAAACCACCGAAAGGCGGGGAAACAGTATCGCCGCCACGGCGATTTTCAGGGCGTCCCCCGGGAGGAACAGGAGCATGCCGTCCCGCAGCAGCCGCCCGAAGCTCCAGCCCTTGCCCAGGTAGCCGTTGAGGATCAGCGCCATATATGGCAGCCCCACGGCGTAGAGCACCGCCAGGCCCGCCGCGCAGGCTAAAATAATGCGCAGGGGCTTACGGCTTTTCTTTGTAATAAGGCCCATGACCCATGCCGAGGGGATGAGCCCCAGCAGAAATCCGAAGGTGGGCTGGAGCACATAACCGAAGCCTCCGCCCAGCGTAAAAATGGGCAGCCCCACCAGGCCCAGCAGCACATACACCCCCTGGCTGACTGCGCCCCACATGGGCCCCAGCAGGCACCCGGCCATGGCCGTGAAGAAAAATTGCAGGGTGATGGAGGACACGCCCAAGGGGATCTTGATGAAAGCGCCGATGGCCGTCAGGGCCGCCAGCAGGGCCGTGCGGGCCAGCATTTTCGTTTTTTGACTCATAGTTGTAAACCTCTATGGGTAGAATTTAAGTTTACAATACAGGAAAAACGAAAGCTTGTCAATCCTTTAATACAAATTTGGTTTACAATTTCAAATAGCGGTGGTAAACTCTGTTTGTCAAAAAAGATGTCATTGCGAGAGCAGCTTGTAAACTGGTCGTGGCAATCCGTGTTCCCCTTGCACCCCGCCCCTTGTCATACACGCGGCGGGGTGAGGGCACTCCGCCCTACAGAGGGTATCGATATTGTTGTAGGGGCGGACGACCCTGTCCGCCCGGAGTGCGGAAATATACATTTTGTGAAGCGGAGGAAACAAACATGAGCCGGCAGCGCGTATGCGCCGCCTTGCAGGCGGCAGAGGGAGAATACCGATCCGGGGAGGAATTGAGCCGGGACATCGGCATCAGCCGGGCCGCCGTGTGGAAGGCGGTGGAGGCTCTGCGCCGCCAGGGCTATGACATCGAGGCCCGCACGGGCAAGGGCTACCGGCTGCTGCAGAGCCCGGACCTGCTGCGGCAGGATACGCTGGCGCATTATCTGACAGAGCAGCGGGAAAACTGGCAGGTGCTGGAGAGCGTGGACTCCACCAACTCCGCCTGCCGCCGCCTGGCCCTGGAGGGCGCTCCCGACGGCACAGTGGTGCTGGCGGACTGCCAGACGGCGGGCCGGGGCCGCCGGGGCCGCAGCTTTCAGTCCCCGGCGGGCAAGGGTCTGTTTTTCTCCATCCTGTGGCGGCCCGACTGCGCCCCGGAGCGGCTTTTGCCCCTGACGGCGCTCAGCGCTGTGGCCGCCTGCCGGGCCATCCGCCGGGTGACGGGCGCGGAGGTACAGATCAAGTGGCCCAACGACCTGGTGCTTTCCGGCCGGAAGCTCGCGGGCATCCTTACAGAGATGGCCCTGGAGGGGGAGAGCGGCCATGTGTCCCATGTGGTGGTGGGCATCGGCATCAATGTCCACCAGCGGCCGGAGGACTTCGGCGGCGAGGTGGCGGACATCGCCACATCTTTGGACCTGGCCCTGGGAAAGAATATATGCCGGGCGCAGCTGGCGGCGGCCCTGCTGGAGGAGATGGACCTCCTGCGCCGGGAGGTGCTGTTTGCCCCGGAAAAGTGGCTGGCGGATTACCGCGCGGCCTGCCTGAGCATCGGCCGCACGGTGCAGCTGATCCGGGGCGAGAGCCGGGAGCGGGTGCAGGCCCTGGCTGTGGACGAGCAGTACGGCCTGGTGGTGCGCCATCAGGACGGGACCGAGGAAACGGTGCGCAGCGGCGAGGTGTCGGTGCGCGGATTATACGGATATACGGAGTGATGAAACATGATGAAGAAACTATGGACACTGTTTTGGACCTTTGCCAAGGTGGGCGTCATGACCTTTGGCGGGGGCTACGCCATGCTGCCCATCCTGCAGCGCGAGGTGGTGGAGAAAAAGGGCTGGGCCACCGATGAGGAGCTGACGGATTATTTTGCCATCGGTCAGTGTACCCCCGGCGTCATCGCCGTGAACACCGCCACCTTTGTGGGGCAGAAACACGCCGGGATCGCCGGCGGCATTGTAGCTACCTTAGGCGTGGTGTTCCCGTCCCTGGTGATTATTTCCGCCCTGGCGAAGGTCATCACGGCCTATGCACATCTTGCTTGGGTGCAGCATGCCTTCGCGGGCATCCGGGTGTGCGTGTGTGTGCTGATCTTCAACGCTGTGCTGAAGTTGGTGAAGGGCGCCATGAAGGATGCCTGGTGCTGGGGCATCTTTGGGGTGATCCTGGTTTTGTCCCTGGTGATAGATGTGTCGCCTATCCTCTATGTGGTGGCGGCAGGCCTGGCGGGCGTGGTGCTCCAGGCTGTGAAAGGGAGGGAGAAGAAATGACCTATCTGCTGCTGTTTTATGAGTATTTTAAGACCGGCCTGTTTGCCATCGGCGGCGGCATGGCCACCCTGCCCTTCCTCTATGATATTTCTGCCCGGCACCCGGACTGGTTCACCACCGCCCAGATCGCCGATATGCTGGCGGTGTCTGAGTCCACGCCCGGCCCCATCGGTGTGAATATGGCCACCTATGTGGGCTTCCAGGTGGGAGGCGTTCTGGGGGCGGTCATTGCCACCATCGGTCTTATAACGCCGTCCATCATCGTCATTCTCATTATTGCTGCCTTCCTGCGCAGCTTCCGTGACAGCCGCATCGTCCAGAGCGTGTTTTATGGTCTGCGCCCGGCCTCGGCGGCCATGGTGGCGGCGGCGGGCCTCAGCGTGGCGGCGGTGGCCTTGCTCAACAGCGGTGCCGCGGGCCTGGCCCTGGTCAATTGGAAGGCCATGGCTTTGGCGGCGGTGCTGCTGGTGCTCACCCGGTGGGTAAAGCCCACCAAGGGGCTGCACCCCATTCTGTTCATCCTGGCTTCGGCCGTGGTGGGTGTGGTATTTTCCTTCTGAAACAAAAACAAATGGCTGACCAGGGTCAGCCATTTGTTTTTTGATTCCTGTTTGTATGATTTGGCCCAAAATATACGGAACGCTATCACGTTACCGCCCGAAGGCCCAGGCGGCGGCCACGGCAATGACCTCCCGGGCCCAGTAGCCGGGGCCCAAAAGCCAGTAGGACCGGCAGCCCAGGGACTGGGCCTCCAGGCCGCTGCTGCGGGCGTATATGGCCGCCCGGAGCTGATGAAAATTGTCGCTGGCCACGGCCACCTCTGTGGGCAGGCCGTTTGATTGGATGATGTCCGCGGCATAGGTGATGTTCTGCCGGGTGTTCAGGGACTTTTCCTCCAAATAGATCCGTCCCGGGTCGATGCCCCGGCGCACCAGCTCGTCCCGGATGCACCGGGCCTCGGTGATGATCTCGTCGTCGGCCATGCCGCCGCAGGCCACGCATACGGCCCCGGGGTTGGCAATGAGATAATCATAGGCACTGTCGATGCGGGCGGCCAGCATCTTGCTGGGCTGCAGGCCCCGGACCTCACACCCCAGCACCAGCACCGTGCAGGGTTCCCCGGCCTCGGGCCGGTTTGCCGCCTGGCGCACCATCAGCCCCAGGATCACAGCCACGCACAGCAGGCCCGCGGCAAAAAGCGCCAGCAGGCTGCGCCACAGGACGCGGCCCTTACCGGTGAGCAGTTCCTTGAGCTTCCGGGGGCGCAGGAGCATCCACGCCAGGATGCCCAGCACCGCCGCCGGGAAAAACATCCCGATATGGTGGGCGCCGATGACCAGGGGCAGCAGGAAGAACACCGCCAGGGCTACGCACAGCCCCGCCAAAAAGTACCGAAGGACCTTGCCGCCGCTCATGTCGCAGCCTCCGGCGGATTTTCGGCAATGTGCCCGGCAATGCGCTGCATGATGAGATCCAGGGCCACCAGGTTGTGCCCACCCTCCAGCACCACGATGTCGGCATACTTTCTCGTGGGCTCCACAAACTGCTCATGCATGGGCTTGACGGTGGTGAGATACTGCTGCACAATGGACTGCATGGAGCGGCCTCGCTCCTCCACATCCCGCAGAGCCCGGCGCAGGATGCGCACATCGGCGTCCGTCTCCACAAAGATGCGGATGTCCATCAGCTCCCGCAGCCGGGGATCGTGGAAAATGAGGATGCCCTCCACGATGATCACCGGGGCGGGCCGGATGAGCACCGTTTCATCGGTGCGGTTGTGGTCGGCATAGGAGTATACGGGGCAGCGGATAGCGCGGCCGGCCTTCAGCTCCTTCAGCTGCTGGACCATCAGGTCTGTATCGAAGGCATCGGGGTGGTCATAGTTCTGCTGGCAGCGCACCTCAAAGGGGACGTCCTGACGCTTGTAGTAGTTATCGTGATGCACCACACTGATGGCCGAGCCGAAGTGGGCGGCCAGGTGGTCTGTCAGGGTGGTTTTGCCGCTGCCGGTGCCCCCGGCGATGCCGATGATCATGGTATTCATAGGCGATGGTCCTCCGGTTTTATACATTTTATTCTATTATAGAAAATTGCGCAGGCAAAAGCAAGGAACAATGTAAAAAAAGGATGAATTTCCATGTTTTTCAGTTGACGCAGAGAGGGAAACCGTATAATATAATTATGTAAATCTAAGGGAGGATCAGCAATGCGCCTTTTGAAATGCCCGAAATGCGGAGAGATGTTCTCCGATACATATAAAACCTGCCCCTTCTGCCAGGAGGATGAAGAACGCCACAGCAACAAGCCCGTGAAAAATGCCGGGCGCCGCACCGGCGGCGGCCGGGCCAAGCCCAAGGTGGGCGGCGGCGTGGTGGTCGTGTGCCTGGTGCTGGTGCTGGGCCTGGCGGCCTACACCATATTCGGCAGTCAGATCGCCGCGTTTTTTACCGGCGGGAAGGATGCCTCCAACCCCGAGCCCACTGTGCTGACCATGAATAAAACCAGTGTGGAGCTCACCGTGGGCAGCAGCTTTGCGCTGACGGCGACCGGCGCGGACAAGGTGTCCTTCTCCAGCAGCGATGAGAATATAGCCACCGTGACGGCGGACGGCACCGTGCAGGCCGTGGGCACCGGCAGCGCTGTGATAACGGCTTCGGCGGCGGACACCACGGCCACCTGCCGCGTCACGGTGACGGCGGCGGTGGATCAGCCGGATCCCGTTGCGCCGGATACCCCCGACACGCCGGATGTGCCTGACACGCCTGACACGCCGAGCACGTCTGCCGGGAAGGATCTTTCCCTGAAGGCTTTTGGCTCAGAAGTGACAGTGCAGTTTTCCTTCAATGTCGGGGATACGGTTCCTCTGGAGGTGGATGGGACAGATGCCACGGTCACCTGGAGTTCTTCTGACAGCCAAATTGCCACCGTGGATGCCTCGGGTGTGGTAACGGCGGTTTCCTCCGGAAAGACTACAATTACCGCTGCTGTGGATGGGCAGACTCTTACTATTGAGGCCTTGGTTTGGTAACGATCATAAAACGCCCTGCTTTGGCAGGGCGTTTTTACCACAAACTACGGGAGGAATGGTTTTGAACCGCAGGGAGCTTTTGGATAAACTCTCCGCCTCGGCGGAGGAGCGGGTGCTGCTGGGCCGCCTATGGGACGGCTGGGAGCGCTGCCGCAGCCGGAATGTGCCGGAGACGAGCGGATTTCTCTCTCCCCATGAGCAGGCCTTGGCCGGGCAGCTGATGCAGGCCCTGGGCGATCGGGAGGGGTTTGCCTTTTGGGGCGGCTGCGAGGGGGCCCAGCGCCGACAGCTGCACTTTTTGCCGGATTGGATGAATGGGCCGGACGAAACGGCGGTGCGGTGCCTGCGATGCCGGTTCTATGAGACGGACCACCCCACCCATCGGGATTTTTTGGGCAGTCTCATGGGCCTGGGCCTGACGCGGGAGAAGGTGGGGGATATTCTGGTGTCGCCCCACTGGGCGGATGTGCTGGTGGGCAGCAGCGTGGCGGACTTCCTCCTGCGGGAATGGAAGCAGGCGGGCCGGGTGCCTCTGCGCGTGGCGGAGATCGGGCTGGAGGAGATTGCCGTGCCGGAGCAGCCGGTGAAGCTGATTCGGGACACCGTGGCCTCCCTGCGGCTGGACAGCGTGGCCGCCGCGGGCTTTTCCATCAGCCGCAGCGCAGCGGCGGAGCTGATCCGCAGCGGCAAGGCGGAGGTAAACTGGATGCCCTGCACCAAGCCGGATCTGCCGGTGGAGCAGGGGGATGTGCTGACGGTCCGGGGCCTGGGCAAGTGCTGCCTGGCAGAAGTGGGCGGACAGAGCCGCAAGGGCCGCACGGGCATTACGATGAAACGATTTGTATAAGGAGCGATTCTATGGAACAGAAGAAAATAGACCGGATCAACGAGCTGGCCCGCAAGGCCAAGACTCCCCAGGGCCTGACCCCGGAGGAGACCGAGGAGCGGGCCGCCCTGCGGCAGGAGTACCTGAATAGCATCATGGGCAATCTCCGCCGTGAGCTGGATAACACCTGGATCGTGGACGAGCACGGCAACAAGCGCAAGCTCACCCCGGGGAAGAAGGAAATGTCGTAAAAAACGGAGGAGCCCTATGGCTCCTCCGTTTTTTGCATGTTGGGTCAGATGGGCTTGGCGCTGTCCACCACAATGGCCCGGGCCCGGGCCAGGCGCAGGTCGTGGGTCAGGCGCTCTATGGGCAGGTTCTGCTTCAGCTGCTCCGGGGTCATGCCGTAGAGGGCGGACATCTGGGTGTATTTCTCCTCCAGCTCCGCGTCGGTGAAGCGGATGTCCTCCAGCCGGGCGATCTCCGTCATGGCCAGCTCAAACTCCACGGAGGCCCGGGCGCTGGCTTCCGCCTGGCGGCGCAGGTCGTCCCGGGTGATGCCGGCCATTTCCAGGTAGGCGTCCATGGTGGCGCCCTGCTGCATCAGCTGCTGCTCTAAGTCGTGCATAAGCCCATCCAGCTGGCAGGTGACCATCCGCTCCGGGATCTCCACCTCCATGCCCTCGATGACCTGCTGCACCAGGGCGTCGGCATAGGCATCGGCGGCCTCCTGCTGCTTAGCACGAACGGCCTGCTCCATAATGCTCCGGCGCAGGGCGGAGGCATCTTCGAACCCCTGGGCCTTGGCAAATTCGTCACCCATGACGGGCTTTACCCGGCGGGTGATCTTGTGGACCTTGATGTGGAACACCGCGTCCTTGCCCGCCAGCTCCGGGGTATACTGGGTGGGGAAGGTGACGGGGATGTCCCGCTCGTCGCCCACGGCCATGCCGGCTACCTGCTCCTCAAACCCGGGGATAAAGTAGCCGCTGCCCAGCAGCAGGGGGTATTCCTCGGCCTTGCCCCCCTCAAAGGGCACGCCGTTTACAAAGCCCTCAAAGTCCAGCACCACCTCGTCGCCCATGGCGGCCTTTTCCGGGTGCTCCTCGGTGAGGTGGCTCTGCAGATACTCCTCAATGGCGGCGGTGACATCGTCATCGGACAGCTCCACCTGGGGCCGGGGGGCGGAGAGCCCCTTGTACTGGCCCAGCTTCACCTCCGGATAGAGGTCGATCAGGGCGGTGAATACATAGCCCTCCGGGCCGATGGCCTCCACGCTCAGCTCCGGCGCGCCGGCCACGCTGATGTCCTCCTGGCGCACGGCCTCCACCAGGGCCACGGGGAAGGTGCTGTTCACCGCGTCCTGATAGAACACGTCTGCCCCGTGCTTTCCCTCCATCTCCTGCCGGGTGGGCAGGGAGCCGTCCTCTTTTTTAAACAGAGACTTGCTCTGCTCATAAGCGTCCTCCAGGGCCTTTTCCCAGGCGTCCTGCTCCACCTGGATGGTCAGCACCACCTGGCGGTTTTCTTTATCCTCTCGTTTCAGCAGCATACTGCGTCCTCCTCAAAATTTGACATATAGCAACAGTATAATATAACTTGCACCTGCTGCGCAAGGGCTGTGGGTGGAGAAATTGTTAAAAAATAGTGACAATTGCATCTACCCTATGGCGTCCGGCAGAAAATATGGTATAATAGCCGGGACACTAAGCGAGGATAGTTGGAGGATATTCATGCAAAAAATTAAGCAATTCATCAAGACCCATCCCCACATGTGGTGGGGCCTGTACCTGCCGGTATATCTGCTCATGTACTTCACCGTGGAGCATGTGGTCACAGACAATTACTGGGCCACCCAAACCGCTATTGACAACTATATCCCCTTCTGCGAGTATTTCGTCATCCCCTATGACAGCTGGAGCATCCTGCTGTTCGTGCTGGGCGTGTTTTTCATTGTGAAGGATCCGGAGAGCTTCCGGCGGTACATGTGGTTCATCGCCATTGCCTACACCACCGCCACCCTATTCTGCTTTATCGTGCCCAACGGCCAGGATCTGCGCCCGGCGGTGCTGCCCCGGGAGAATCTCTGCACCTGGATCCTGCAGATGACCTGGGCTGCCGATAACAACGCCAATGTGTTCCCCAGCGTCCATGTGCTGGGCGTGGTGGCGGCCATCTCCGCCATGTGGCACTCGCCGAAGCTGAAGCGGGTCTGGCAGATCATCGGCACCGTGTGGTTTACCATCATTGCGGCATCCACGCTGCTGGTGAAGCAGCACGCCTTCATCGACCTGGTGGCAGGCCTGGTGTGGGGCGGCGTGGTGTATGTCATCGTGTATGTCCTCATCGGCCATAAGAGAGATAAAAAGGGCCTGCGCTGCGGCGCGGAGACGGCAGAAAGGGAGGCAGACTATGACCATTCCACAGACACCGGTATTTGACGGGATCTCGGCGGAGGAGTGCCGGCGCATCTACGAGTGCTTCGGTGTGCAGGAGCGGTGCTTCAAGCCCGAGGAGCTGATCTACGACTTTGATTCCGGCCGCCGCACCATCGGCGTGCTGGCCACGGGCTCAGCCATTGTGGAGCGGGTGGACCAGCGGGGAGACCGCACCATTTTAGAGCATCTGCAGCCCGGGGGCGTATTCGGAGAGATGCTCATGTTCCGCAACGTGCTGGGCGACAGCGTGGATGTGACATGCGAAAAGCCCTGCTGCGTGTGGTTTTTTCCGGAGGAAAAGCTGGAGAACCGGTGCGAAAAAAACTGCGGCCACCACAACCGCATGATCGAGAACATGTTCCACCTTATCAGCGAAAAGGCGTCGGCCCTGTCCGAGCGGGTGGAGGTTCTCAGCCGCCGCAGCATCCGGGATAAGCTGCTGTGCTATTTTTCCCTGCAGCAGGCCAAAAACGGCGGCAGCTTCACCCTGCCCTTTTCCCTCAGCGCCCTGGCGGACTACATATCCACCGACCGCAGCGCCATGATGCGGGAGCTGAAGAAAATGCGCGACGGCGGCGAGGTGCGGATCGAAGGCCGAAAGGTGACGATTCCCGCGGGAGATGTGGTACGGAACAATTGACGGGACGGAAATTTAATGTTAAAATAAGCTTTGGAACAAACTTCCGGCAAGCAAGACAGCATTTTCCCAAAAGAACTCAATGAGGAAGGAAGATAACGTATGTATCGCATTGTTACGAAAACAGCCTTGAAGCCGACCGTGATCCTGTACGAGATCGAGGCTCCCATGGTGGCCAAGAAGGCCCAGCCGGGCCAGTTCATCATCCTGCGCGTGGATGAAAACGGCGAGCGCATCCCCATCACCATCCATGACTATGATCGGGAGAAGGGCACCGTCACCATCATCGTGCAGACCGTGGGCGCCACCACGGAAAAGCTCAGCCACAAGGAGCAGGGCGACTGCCTGCACGACTTTGTCGGCCCCCTGGGCAAGCCCACCGAGACCGAGGGCAAGAAGAAGGTCTGCGTGGTGGGCGGCGGCGTCGGCTGCGCCATCGCATATCCCGTGCTGAAGAAGTTCCACGACTGCGGGGCCGAGGTCCACGCCGTGGTGGGCTTTAAGAGCAAGGACGTTGTGATCCTGGAGGATAAGTTCAAGGCCGTTTCCTCCGTCCTGAAGGTCTGCACCGACGACGGCTCCTATGGCCAGAAGGGCCTGGTCACCGAGGCGTTGAAGGAGCTGCTGGACGCGGGCAACGTGTATGATGAGATCTTCGCCATCGGCCCCATGGTCATGATGAAGTTCGTCTGCAAGACCACCGCGCCCTACGGCATGCCCACCACCGTGTCCATGAGCCCCATCATGATCGCTTTCTGCAGTGCTGCATGC
>ERZ791865.1319-NODE-1319-length-24833-cov-6.043385_pt1 | contig 24833 bp, 26 predicted proteins | sample MGYA00509942_ERZ791865 | MGnify/ENA primary metagenome ERZ791865 (study PRJEB30046, sample SAMN00792098) | human gut metagenome | study: EMG produced TPA metagenomics assembly of the A metagenome-wide association study of gut microbiota in type 2...
TCATTCAGCCAGATGCCGTATATCTGCGACGAATCGTACTCGATATTATGAATGGTGAACACCGTGCGGATGCCCCGCAGAGTATCCCACCGGCCGGTGAGGTCCTGCCGGTACACCGGCACCAGGGCCGTCTGCCAGTCGTTGCAGTGGATCACCTGGGGCATCTCGTCCAGCAGGGGCAGCAGGTCCAGCACCGCCCGGGAGAAGAAGCCGAAGCGCTCGCCGTCGTCCCCCTCGCCATAGAGCCGGCCCCGGGCAAAGTAATGCTCGTTATCCACAAAATACCAGGTGACGCCCCGGTACTCCAGGGAAAACAGCCCGCAGTATTCATGCCGCCACGCCAGGTTCACATAGATGAACCGACGGAAGGTCATCTCCCGGCGCCACTGCCTGGAAATGGTGTCATACAGCGGCAGCATCACCGCCACATGGTGGCCCCGGGCCGCCAATGCCACCGGCAGGCTCCCGGATACGTCCGCCAGGCCGCCGGTTTTACAGAAGGGGGCGGCCTCCCCCGTTACATATAGAATATTCACCTTACATTACACCTCCGCGCCCTTGCCCAGCACCAGGGGGTACTTCTCCGCACCCTCCAGGTGTACGCCCGGGCCGATTTTTACCGCTTTATCCGCGATGACATGGCGCACCACGGCGTCCTTTTTCACCACGGTGTCCTTAAAGAGAATACAGCCGTCCACCACGGCGCCCTTTTCCACCCGGACGCCCCGGCTGAGGATGGAATTGCGGACGCTGCCCTGGATGTCGCAGCCGTCGTCCACCAGGGAGTTCACGCAGCCCCCCTGGGGATCCATATAGGTGGAGGCGGCGTCGTTTTCCTTGGCATAGATGGGTCTGTCGGGGCAGAACAGGTCCCGCCGCACGGCAGGATCCAGCAGCTGCATGCTGCTGGCATAGTAGCCGGCCACATCGGTGATGTGGGCCGCAAAGCCGTGAAACACGTATCCTTGGATGTGCAGCTCCCTGGTGAGGCCCTGGAGAACACAGCCCTGGAAGCTGTACTCATGGCGGCTGACGAACCGGTCCACCAGGGAAAGCAGCAGGTCCGTCCGCAGCAGGAAGATCTGCAGGCAGCGCAAGCCCTGGTGCTGCTCGTCCACCGCCTCACGGACCCGGCCGGTCTCATCCAGGTTCAGATACAGGCCGTCCCCCGTGGAGGGGGCGCACACCGCCGTGATGTCCGCGCCGGTCTTTACATGCGTCTCCAGTACTGCCTTCAGGTCGATATTCAGGGCCACGTCGCTGTCGGCCAGGAGCACATAGTCCTGCCGGATGTGGCGCAGGTAATCCTTCACAACGTCCAGCGCCTCCAGCTTGCCCCGGAAGCGGCCGTTTCCCCGGGCGCTGTTGTAGGCGAACACCGGCAGCAGCGTCAGCCCCCCGAAGCTGCGGGACAGATCCCAGCTCTTGCCGCTGCGCAGGTGATCCATCATGCTCTGGCACTTGCCGTGCATGATGACCCCCACGTCCCGGATCCCGGCGTTGACCATATCCGACAGGATGAAGTCCACCATCCGGTACGAGCCGCCGAAGGGCACCGAGCCGTGGATGCGGGGCTCCGTCAGCTCCCGCAGGCCGTTGTTTTTTTCATAGGAAAAGATGATGCCGTGCATTCCGTTCATACTTTCGCCTCCTGTCCGTGGGTCTTATCCAGCATGGCTCCGGCGGGGACCGTTTCCCCGGGGGCTACTTCCGTCTGCGGGCCCAGCACCGCCACGCCCCATTTATCGGGATCGGCAGCGGTCTCCGGCCCGGCTCCCACATGGGCGCTCTCGCCCACCAGGCTCCCTTCACCCAGGATGGCATATTCCACCCGGGCGCCCTTTTTCACCACCGCGCCGGGCATGAGCACGGAGTAGGTGACCACGGCCCCCTCCTCCACCACGGCGTTATAGCTGAGGACGGTGTTCTTCACCTCGCCCCGGATGTCACAGCCCTTGGCCACGGCGCTGTTGCCCACGTCCGCCGTGTCGGCAAAAAAGGCCGGCGGGCAGGAGGGGGTGCGGCTGTAAATGGGCCAGCGCTTATCCAGCAGGTTCAGCCCCGAGCCGGGGGAGAGCATATCCATATTGGCATCCCACAGGGAGTCCAGGGTGCCTACATCCTTCCAGTACCCCTCGAAGCGGTAGGCCACCATCTTTTCCCCGGCTCTCAGCATGGCTGGGATGACATTCTTGCCGAAATCGTTGGCCGAATCGGGGTCCGCGTCGTCCTGCAGCAGGTAGGCCCGGAGCTTTTTCCAGGTGAAGATGTAAATGCCCATGGAGGCCAGGTTGCTCTTGGGCTGAGCGGGCTTTTCCTCAAAATCGGTGATGACGTCCGCCCCGTCCACATTCATGATGCCGAAGCGGCTGGCCTCGTGCCAGGGCACCTCCATCACGGAGATGGTGCAGTCCGCCCCGGTCTCCTTATGGCGGCGGAGCATCAGGGAGTAGTCCATCTTATAAATATGATCCCCGGAAAGCACCGCCACATACTCCGGATCATACAGATCCACAAATCCGATGTTCTGGCAGATGGCGTTGGCCGTGCCCTTATACCAGGTGGCGCCGGTGTTGCTCTGGTAGGGGGGCAGGATATGTACGCCGCCGTTCATGCGGTCCAGCTCCCAGGGCTGGCCGCTGCCGATGTAGTTATTCAGCTCCAGGGGGCGGTACTGGGTCAGCACGCCCACGGTATCTATGCCGGAATTGGCACAGTTGGACAGAGGAAAGTCGATGATGCGGAATTTCCCCCCAAAGGGGACCGCCGGCTTGGCCATGTCCCCGGTGAGCACATAGAGCCGGCTGCCCTGGCCGCCGGCCAGCAGCATGGCGATACATTCTTTTTTCACGGATGATCCGCTCCTTTCTTCCGGTTAAACTTTCCCACGCCCCGCAGATACACCGCACCCAGGGGCGGGATCCGGACGGCGATGGAGGTCTCGCGCCCGTGGGATGGGACGGCCTCCACCGGTATGGGCGCTTCATTAACGGCACCGCTGCCGCCCCACTGAAGGGCGTCGGTGTTGAAAACTTCCTTGTAGCTTGCCTTTTCCGGCACGCCGAAGCGATACCCCTCCCGCAGCACCGGGGAGAAATTCACCGCGCAGATGATCTCCCGGCCCCGGCGGTCCCGCCGGAGGAACACGATGACGTTGTTATGGTTATCGTCCGGCACCAGCCAGGTGAAGCCGTCCCAATCCAGGTCGTTTTCCCACAGGGCCGGGGTCTTTTTGTAAAACCGGTTCAGCGCCCGGATGCAGTCGTGGGCGGCGGAGACCGCCGGGTCCTGCAAAACGCCCCAATCCAGCTGCCCGGCAAAATCCCATTCCTTCCACTGGGGCAGCTCTCCGCCCATGAACAGGAGCTTACAGCCCGGGTGGGCCAGCATATAAGCCAAAAAGCCCTTCACCCCAGCCAGCTGCATGCCCTCGTCCCCGGGCATCTTGCCCCGGAGGGAGCCCTTCATATGCACCACCTCGTCGTGGGAGATGGGCAGCACAAACCGCTCGGAAAAGGCGTACATCATGGAAAAAGTGACGTCCTTATGGTGGTGCTGGCGGAAATAGGGATCCATCTTCAGATAGTGGCACAGGTCGTTCATCCAGCCCATGTTCCACTTCAGGTCAAAGCCCAGGCCCTCAGGCCCTGTCACGTGGGGCCAGGCGGTGGACTCCTCCGCGATCATCAGCGCGCCGGGCTTTTCCCGGTGAACGGTGCGACACAGCAGCTGCAGAAACTCTACCGCTTCCAAATTTTCCCGGCCGCCGTTCCGGTTGGGCCGCCACTGGGTGCGGCCGTAATCCAGGTATAGCATGGAGGCCACGGCATCCACCCGGAGGCCGTCCATATGATACTCCCGCAGCCACCATAGGGCCGACGAGAGGAGGAAGCTGCGCACCTCGCCCTTTCCATAGTCAAAGACCCGGGTGCCCCAGCCCTCATGCTCCCATTTCAGGCTGTCGCCGTATTCATACAGGCAGGTGCCGTCAAACTCCAGCAGGCCCTGCTCGTCCTTGCAGAAATGGGCGGGCACCCAGTCCAGAAACACCGCCAGGCCCGCCCGGTGGAGCCGGTCCACCAGGTACTTGAGGTCCTGGGGGGTGCCATAGCGGGAGGTGGGGGCGAAATACCCCGTACACTGATAGCCCCAGGAATCGTCCAGGGGATACTCCGTCACGGGCATCAGCTCCACCGCGGTGTAGCCCATGTTCACAGCATACCGGGCCAGCTCATCCGCCAGCTTGCGGTAGTTAAAGGGACTGCCGTCGGCATAGCGCCGCCAGGAGCCCGGATGCACCTCGTAAATATTCAGAGGTCGGGTCAAAAGGGGCTTTTCAGTGAGGCCTTCCTCCCAGGCGCCGTCCTGCCAGGCATAGTCCAGAGGTGCCAGCTTGCTGTCCGTCCCGGGGCGGGTGGCGGCGTGAAAGGCGTAGGGATCCGCTTTCCACACGGTCCGTCCGTCCGCCCGGGTCAGGCAGAACTTATAGCTGTCGTAATCCTTTGCCCCGGGGACAAAGCACTCCCACACGCCGTCCGTACACTGCATGGGGAGCAGCTCCCAGCCGGAAAAGTCCCCGGCCAAGCTCACCGCCCGGGCGTGGGGCGCCCACAGGCGGAAACGGAAGCCGCCGGCTTCGGGATGCGCCCCGAACCAGTCCGCCGCGGCGCACCAGGTGCCGCCGTAAAATGCCGCTGTATCCACCTGTGCCACCTCCTCATTCTCTCTATTCTATCATTCCGCCGGGCCGGATCCTGCCGAAACGGACGGAATCTGATCTGATTATTTTACCCCAATTCCCGCGCCCCGTCAAGAAACGCGCACAGCGACGGCCGCCCCCCAACAAAAGGCAGTCGCCGCTGCATATTTCATTCTTCCTCCTGCACCGCAGCAGCGCCCATGCCGAAATCCTCGGCCACGCTGCCGCCGTCCCGCCGGAGCATCTGCTCCATGACGCGGATATCGCTGTCCACATCCATGGCGTCGGACTGATAGAGCTGGTCCAGCTGCCGCTCAAAGCCCGCCACGATCTTGTCCATGGTTTCGGCGATGCGCTGCTTGGCCTGGGACACATTCTCGCCGCTGACGCCGGCCTCCTCAAAGTCGGCATAGCTGTCCAGCAGCTTTTGGGTGGTGGGCAGATAGTAATTGAGGAAGGTGGAAGCCTTGGGCTTCTTCTCCGGTTCCTCCTCCACGATGCGGAAGATCTTGCCCGCCAGGTCCTCCAGCCGGTCGATCTTGGCGCTGATAACGGGGTCGGCGATGCGGTCGTTGGCCCGGCGGATGTCCCGCAGCTGGCCGCTGTAGCCCTCCTCCGTCTCTGCCGGGGCGGACTGCTTCTGCTGCTGCCGCTGCTCCTCCAGATCCTCCGCCGCGGCAAAGGTGCGCACCAGGACGCCGCGGCCCAGGTCCAAATAGGCCTCCTTACCCCAAAAGCCCTTCTGCACCATTTGCTCCAGGTCACTTTCCACCCGGCGGGGGGATACATTCGCCGCCGCGGCAAACTGGGCGATACTCACCGTCTCCTTTTTCCCGGCGATGGCCTGGTACTTGGCGTACCGGCGCAGACGGCGGCGCATCCAGTGGCTGCCCAGCAGCAGGCCCAGGCCCCCGGCGGTGATGCCCATGGGCCAGAACGTGTACTCCAAAAACGCGCTCCAATTGCCGTATTCCAGGAAGAACAGATTATCCCTCAAAGCGTTAAACAGGACGATGGCGCCGATCGCGGTCACCACAAGTCCGATGTTCCGCATAACATTCGCGTTGCCGTCAGAGACCTTCGGGGTGCGGGTGATGCCGCTCTTGCGTTTTTTGCTCTGAGTTTCGGAGCCGTTCTTTTTCTCCGCAGCGGTGGAGGTGCTTTTCACGGGTTCCTCCGTCTGCGCCGTAATGATCGTCTGCTGGGTGCCGGTGCGATTTTTCTTGCGCTTATTGCTGTCAGACAGCTTGGCAAAGAGCACGATGAGGCCCACAGGCCATGCAAAGGCGAACAGGAGGGCAATGACGATCCACGACCACAACTCGTTATTATCCGGTTTTTTCGGTTGTCTGGCGTTTCTGCTCTCGTCCATGGATCGATTCCTCCTGCGCAATATATCTGACTGTTTTTTGATGCACTATATTTTACTCTTTTTCCGTCTCTGCGTCAAGAAACGGCGGAAAATCTTTACGAATTTTGCAGGCGGCCGGTTTCCCGGCCGCCTGTCATATATTTTTTATTTTCCGCGGCGGGTATAGATCCTCGCCAGGCCGCCCTCGGCAGTCTCCCGGTAGCGCTGGTTCATATCCAGGCCCGTATAGTACATGCTCTTGAGCACCATATCATAGCTGATATTCCGGGTGCCGGTAAGGAAGTAGGCAATATTGGCGGAGTTGATGGCCCGCATGGCGGCCACGGCGTTGCGCTCGATACACGGCACCTGCACCAGGCCGCAGATGGGGTCGCAGGTGAGGCCCAGGTGATGCTCCAGGGACACCTCGGCGGCGTACTCGATCTGATGGATATTATAGCCGAAGGCCTGGCATGCGGCGGCAGCGGCCATGGAACAGGCCACGCCCACCTCCGCCTGGCAGCCGCACTCCGCTCCGGAGACAGAGGCATTGCGCTTGGCCAGCTCGCCGAACAGGCCCGCCACGCCCAGGGCGTGGGCAATATCCAGCTCGCTGAGCTTTCTCTTGTCCCGGAAATAGTACAGCACTGCCGGCAGCACGCCGCAGGAGCCGCAGGTAGGCGCCGTGACGATGGTGCCGTTATCGGCGTTCTGCTCGCTGACGGCGTAGGCATAGGAGCAGACCTTCTGACACTCCACCAGCTCCGGGTGCTTGGTCTCCACTATATGGTCGTGCATGTATTTGGCCTTGCGCTGGATGTGCAGGCCGCCGGGCAGCTCCCCGGTGCGGGAGAGGCCCTCCTCCACAGAGGCAGCCATCACCCGCCACACGCCTATGAGATAGTCCCAGATCTCGGGGCCTTCGTTCATCTCGATATACTCCACCAGGTCCACATACCGGTACTGGCAGAACTGCAGGATCTCGGCAAAAGAGTTCTCCATATAGATCTCCTCGCTCTCCATCTCCTGCTCCCGACTCTCGACAACGATGTCGCCGCCGCCGATGCTCTGCACCCGAATGCGGCCCAGCTCCTCCCCGCCCCGGAGGGCAATGAGATCCATGGTGTTGGGGTGTTTCATATCCGCGGGATCCTTCTCCGCGAAGATCACCTCCGCCGCCACGGGGGCAAGTGCCTCCCGTATGGCCCGGTCGGTGCCGTGGCCCCGGCCGGTCTTGGACAGGGAGCCGTAAAGCACGGCCCGGAAAAGGTCCGCCTCCGGATGCTCCCCCCGGAAGAGCACCGCCGCCCGGGCGGGACCCATGGTGTGGGAGCTGGAGGGACCTGTACCAATTTTATAAATATCACGGATGGATTTCATGGCATTCACCCTTTCCCTTATTTTTCAAGCGGATTATACCACAGCGGCCCAAAAAGGGCAACCCCGGCCGGGGAAAAGCAAAAAACTGCGGCCCACTGATGGGCCGCAGTTTTGGCATTATATTTTATAATGTATATGGCCATTTTGCATGAGGAAAATTGATTCCACTATATTAGGCTATTAAAAATACATTACTACTCCTTCCAAAAAAATGCAAGACAAAAAATTAACGAAATATATATAAATATTTTGTTAACAATTACACTTGATTCCGTTAAGAATCCGTACTATAATCCGAGCATGTTTCAAAGCGATGTTTCTACGCGAGGAGATTATGGCAGCATAATTTTCCTCGCAGTAGATTTTTCACCCGTTTTCCGGCTGTATTAGCGCATCTAATGCCTGATATTAGTAATTATCGGTAATGCAGCGATACTATGAGACAGGAGGTGGATCTATGCAGACCATGACACGGGCCGAAGCAGTGGACAAGCTGATGGGCCGCTACGCCGGATATTATGACATCTCCCCCGCACAGGAGGAGCAGGCGCCTTTGGTGGCCACCTGCGACTTCCACGCTCATTCGGAGAAATATGTACTCAGCCGAAAGGCAAAGCTTTGGGAGGCAGGCAACCACGAATATGTGTACCTGTTTTCCGTGCCCCATCTGACGGAGGAGATTTACAACTCCTGCCGGGACTATGCCCTGGAACACGGCATGGCTAAGGTGGAGCCGGGTCCCACCCATATGTACAGCTACATCACCACGATGTTCCTGTGCGACAGCTGCGACAAGGCAGCAAAAAAGGCTCTGCAGAAATGCCGCATCTACAAGAGCTTCAAAATGGCCTTTTGGGGGTGGATGGATTTCCACTCGGGCCTGGCGGTGCTGGGGGAGGGAAAAGCATTTTCCAACGCCAGCGGAAGAAGTGCAGCACAGCTTTTGAATAAAACGCTGTTTTGTAAAGCAAAGAAACAATTGTTAGGAAAGGAGAAAACTTTATGAATGCTGCATTGTTTTTGATCATTGGCATCGTTGTGCTGGTCATAGGTTACATTTTCTATGGCGGCTGGCTTGCCAAGAAGTGGGGCATCGATAACAGCCGTGTTACCCCTGCTCATGAACTGGAAGACGGCAAGGATTATTGTCCCGCCAAGGGCCCCGTGCTGATGGGCCATCACTTCTCTTCCATCGCCGGCGCAGGCCCCATCAACGGCCCCATCCAGGCCGCTGTGTTCGGCTGGGTGCCCGTGATGCTGTGGGTGCTCATCGGTGGTATCTTCTTCGGCGGCGTCCACGATTTCGGCGCCCTGTTCGCATCCATCCGGCATAAGGGCCAGTCCATCGGCGAAGTCATCGGCGATGCCATCGGCCCCAAGGCCAAGAAGCTGTTTATCATCTTCTCCTATCTGACCCTGATCCTGGTGGTGGCCGCTTTCGCATCCATCGTTGCCAACACCTTCAAGGCCACTTATACCGAGACCGGCGCTGTGGATCTGGAGGCTTCTGCCGCCAACGCTTCCACCGCCATCATCTCCATCATGTTCATCCTGATGGCCATCATCTTCGGCTTCTTCGTATACCGTCGTAATGCTCCTCTGGGCATCTCCACCATTATCGGTGTGATCGGTATCGCCGTGTGCATGTACATCGGCCTGAACTGGCACCCCATCTACCTGAGCTACACCGTGTGGATGATCATCGTTGGTCTGTACATCGGCATTGCTTCCGTTACCCCCGTGTGGATCCTGCTGCAGCCCCGTGACTACCTCAGCTCCTTCCTGCTGTACGGTATGATCATCCTGGCCGTTGTGGGCATCCTGGGCTGCCACCCCACCGTGGATATGCCCGCTTTCACCGGTTTCTATGATTCCCTGGCTCCCAGCGGCACTTCCCTGGGTTATATGTTCCCCGCCCTGTTCGTGACCATCGCCTGCGGCGCTGTGTCCGGCTTCCACTCCCTGGTGGGTTCCGGCACCACTGCCAAGCAGCTGGATCAGGAAAAGGATGCCAAGCCCATCGCTTACGGCGGCATGCTCATTGAGTGCGCTTTGGCTCTGATCTCCGTGTGCGCTGTTGGCTACATTTGGGCCAAGTACTCCTCCGGCGAGACCGTCACCCCCACCGTGGTGTTTGCTACCGGCCTTGCCTCCATGTTCTCCGAAGTATTCGGCAGCAACTGCTACAACGTGGTGTACTCCATGCTGATCCTGGCCGTTTCTGCTTTCTGCCTGACCTCCGTGGATACCGCCACTCGTCTGGCCCGTTACATGTTCCAGGAGCTCTTCACCCCCGTTGGTAAGGACGCCAAGGACCTCACTGGCTGGCGCAAGGTCATCACCAATCCCTATGTTGCTACCGCTATCACCGTGGTGGCCGGCGTTGCTCTGGGCCTGACCGGCTATGCCAAGATCTGGGCTCTGTTCGGCGCTGCCAACCAGCTGCTGGCTGCTCTGGGCCTGCTGGCCGTGTGCTGCTGGCTGGGCAAGATCGGCCGCAACAACAAGATGTTCTACTTCCCCATGTTCTTCATGCTGATCGTGACCCTGACTTCTCTGGGCTTCACCATCAAGGCGCAGATCGCTGGTATCGCTGCCGGCGGCGAAGGCGTGGCATGGTTCTACATCCGTGGCATCATCGCTGTTCTGCTGGTGATCCTGGCCATCGACCTGGTGGTCGAGGGCATCAAGGCTCTGTCTGCTCAGAAGAAGCAGAAGGCTACTGCCTGATCGGTTTATTCCATTTCTTTCCATACTCCTCAAATTGCAAAGCGGGACAGCCCTTGGCTGTCCCGCTTTGTCGTATCTATCGGGTACCGCTGCCGCCTTACTTCTCTCCGCCTCTGCGCCTGCGGAGGGTTTTTGCCGTTTTTCCGTAAAAACTGATTGGCTGCAAAAAAATAGTTGACAAAGGCAGTTAGATGTGTTAAACTCACATTAGTTAGAGGTGATTAACCTCCTGCATTTCCCTTGTATGTCTGCAAGGAAGCGGCACAACCTGTCCACAAAGGAGGGGAACCGGAATGTCTGATGAAATGATCGTCCGCCAGTGCGCACCCACCTTGGCAGGCATCAAAACGGGCAGCCTGTTTCCCTGCCCCTATGAATCCCGCGCGCAGCTCATGGACGAGATCCGGGCCATGAACCGTATGCTGGTGCCCAAGGGCCTGTGCATGCTCCCCGTCCGCTGCGAGGGCGGCAGCGCCCTGCTGTATGTATACCGGCCCGGCAGGCTGCAGCAGGATCTGCAGGATGACCTGGCACAGCGGCTTCTGCAAAAAGCAGGGTATTCCCGGGGCGGCAGTGCCCTATGCGTGTCCCAGCTGGTGCAGCGGCTGCGGCGGCAGGAGGAATTCCCCCACGAGGTGGGGCTGTTTCTCAGCTACCCGCCGGAGGATGTGGCGGGCTTCATCGCCAACAACGCCCGCCGGTGCAAATGCGCCGGCCTGTGGAAGGTCTACGGGGACGAAAAAAAAGCCCGCAGAATGTTCCACGCTTATAAAACCTGTACGGCAGACTACTGTCGCCATCTGCGCTCCGGGCGGCCCCTGGAGGAGCTTGTGGTGGCTGTCTGAATAAAATCACGGAAAGGAGTTTTTCCCATGCTGCAATGGCTGTCTTCCAACCTATCCACCATTGTCATTTCCCTTCTCTTACTTGCTGTAATCTTTCTCATTGTTCGCTATCTCATCCGCCAACACAAGCAGGGAAAACACTCCTGCGGCGGCAACTGCGGCGCCTGCGGAGGCTGCGCGCACTGCCACGGCAAGACCTGAAAACGGAAGACTGCGGAGCATGCTGCTCCGCAGTCTTCTGCTTTCCACGGCCCGATAATGATGGTTAAATACCCCTCTGTGTTGTTTTAGCACTCGCCGTGTGCGAGTGCTAAAATTCATATTCTGTTCACAGAAATTGCTGGATTTGTTCACACCTCCGGCATAGAATCATAATTGTTCCAAGGGGAACAGAAAAGATAAATCCAAACAGTTTATATAGGAGGTCTTTATCATGTTGAATCGCAATCATGCACTGAGCGTATTTGATCCGTTCCGTGAGATGGAGAAGTTTGAGAAGCACTTCTTCGATGAGCCGTGGGGCAACTTCAGCCGGACCTTCACCGACTCCTTCCGCACCGACGTCACCGATGAGGGCGACCACTTCAAGATCACGGCCGATCTGCCGGGCTTCGAAAAGGAGAACATCCACCTGGATCTGTACGACGACGCCCTGACCATCTCCGCCGAGCGCCATTCCGAGCACGAGGAGAAGGATAAGCGCGACAAGTACCTGTGCTGTGAGCGCAGCTACGGTGCTTACAGCCGCACATTCAATGTCACCGGCATTGATACTTCCGCTATCAAGGCCAAGTACGACAAGGGTGTGCTGGAGCTGATCCTGCCCAAGGCCGCCAAGGAGGAGAAATCCGCCAAGCGCCTGGAGATCGAATGATCTCTCCCAAATGAGAAACCGCCGCAGGCAAATGCCTGCGGCGATTTTTTATGTGGTCAGCCCTTTTCATGCCCGGCAAAGTAGTCCCGGAGGATAGCCAGGCTCTCCTCCCGCAGCACACCGGCGGTGACCTGCGGCTGCCAAAAGGAGTTTTCAAATACCATGGCCGAGCAGCTGCAGCCCTTGTTGCCCAGCATGGTCTCCAGGTCGTCATTGCTTGCACCGTACACCAACCGGCCCAGCTTCACCCAGACCATGGCGCCGCTGCACATGAAGCACGGCTCGCAGCTGGCATACATGGTATATTCCCGCAGATCGGTAATACCCGTTTGGGCGCAGAATTCCCGGATCAGACCCGCCTCGCCATGAAACGTGGGATCGTGTCGGGTGTAGATCTGATTCTCGTTGGTAAATACGACCTCCCCGTCCTTTACCAGTACCGCGCCAAAGGGCTCATTACCGTGGGCCACAGCGGCGGCAGACAGCTCAATGGCTTTTTTCATAAAATATTCATCATGCATAGCGCTTTCTCCTTATTTTTTCGCCAGCTCCGGAAAGGGCGTTACGGGGCGCTGGTCCCCGCTGTGGGTGCCGATGATCTTTTCCATGTAGGCCACGTTATACCACCGCCCGAACTTATAGCCGCACCGGTGGCACAGGCCCGCCTGCTCAAAGCCCAGATGCCGGTGAAAATCCAGGCTGTTGCGGGTCAGGTATTCATCCTCCTGCTCCTCCGGGCAGGCCACCACGGCGTACAGGTTCAGAATGCCCATCTGCCCCAGAGCCTTCTCCAGGGCCTCGTAGAGAGCCCGGCCCATGCCGCATTTTGTCGCCCCCCTGCGCAGGTAGATGGTGGTCTCGCAGCACCAGTCATAGGCCGCCCGGGCGTAAAACGTACCGGCATAGGCATAGCCCTGGATACGGCCATCCTGCCGCAGCACCAGGTAGGGAAAGCGGCGCAGGGTATTCTCGATCCGCCGGCGGAATTCCGCCGCCGTGGGGGTCTCGTATTCAAAGGTGATGGCCGTATCCCGCACATAGTGGTCGTAGATGGCCAGCAGCTCCTCGGCATCCTCCGGCACTGCACTTTCAATGATAAAGGTTTGGTTTTCCGTCATAGTTCTATCTCCTCCAAATCCTCCGGCACATAGAGCCCGCCGCGGAAAAACTCACGGCCCTCCTGGGTGTACAGGGCTTTGCGGTCCCGGATATTTTTATCCTCTGTGTGGTACAGCACCAGGTTCTTTACCCCCATGGACTGGGCCAGGCGGCAGGCGTCCGCCACGGTGGAGTGGTGCTTTTCATAGGGGCGGAACACATCCGCCTGGGAGGAAAGGCAGAACGCCTCGTGCAGCAGCCAGTCACTGCCCCGGACGTACTTCTCCTCGCAGTCGTGGTACGGCTCGTCCCCGCAGCAGGTGAGCCGTTTTCCCTCCCCCAGGTCCATGGAAAAGCCGAACTGCCGGGCCTTGGTGGAGCCGATGTCGAAGAAGGTGACGGGCCTGCCCAGGATCTCCCGCTGCTCGCCGTCCTCCACGGCCGCCAGGTGCAGCCGCTGACCGATGAACCGGGCCTGCTTTTCCTGCAGGAGCTCGCCGGCCATATCCGCCAGCAGCCCGATGACCTGGCTATGGCCATAGATCACCGCGTCGCCCTCGTATTCTCCCTGGGCCATGCCCTGGCAGATGAGACGCATCATCCAGAGGATGCCCAAAATGTGGTCCATATGCTTGTGGGTGACGAAAATGGTGCGGATCTGCCGTCAGTCTATGTCCGCCTGCTTCAGCCGCAGCAAAAGGGTGTTTCCGCCGCCCCCGTCCACCAGGAAATACCGCCCGTCCTCCTGCAGGACAAAGCAGGTGTTATAGCACGCCGTGACCAGGGCGTTGCCGGTTCCCAGCATGGTGAGTTTCATGTTGCCTCCGCTCCTTTTCTGTGGGTTCTTCCCTGCTATCATAGTATGAACTGCGAAAAAAACAAGCCCCTTATCCCCGCTTATCAGCCCCCAAAAATACCCCCGCCGGGATCACAGGATCCCGGCGGGGGCGTTCCATGATACGCCCGTCAGAACAGGCGGATCTGCTCATATTTCTCCGGAAAGTCATTCAGATACGCAAAGCACGCCTCCGGCGTGCAGAGCAGGCCGTGCTCCGTGCAGACATCGTGCAGGATACGCATCAGCTCCCCCGCCCGGGGGCTGGGCAGCTCATAGGCGGTTCCGTATGTGCGGATATAGCGCTGCTTCATCCCCGGGAAATGCCGGTCCAGGGCGGCATAGTAGTACTCCCTGTCCCCTTCCCGAAGCGTCAGCCCCATGCCGAAGCAGACGATGCCCTTCACCCCCGTCCGGATGCATGCGTCCAGGATCAAGCGCAGATTCTCCTCCGTGTCGTTGATGAATGGCAATATGGGCGACAGCCACACCACCGTCGGGATGCCCCGCCGGTGCAGCTCCGCCAGCACCTCGATGCGCCGCTGCGTGGGGCAGACATGGGGCTCCACCACGCGGCACAGCTCATTGTCGAAGGTAGTCAGAGTCATCTGCACTACGCACTTGGTCCTGCGGTTGATCTCCTCCAGCAGGTCAATGTCCCGCAGGACCCTGTCTGATTTCGTCAGGAGCGTCGCCCCAAAGCCGCAGCGCAGGATGATCTCCAGGCATTTTCTCGTCAGGCCCAGCTGCTCCTCGCAGTGCATATACGGGTCGGACATGGAGCCTGTGGCGATCATACACTTTTTCCGTTTGCGCCGAAGCGCCGCCTCCAGCAGCTCCGGCGCGTTCCGCTTGACCTCAATATCCTCAAAGGGATGGGTAAACTGATAGCACCGGCTCCTGCTGTCGCAGTAGATGCAGCCGTGGGAGCAGCCCCGGTAAATATTCATGCCCCAGCGCCCTCCGCTGCCGGAGAGGATTCCCTTGGCATCCACAAAGTGCATGGTGTGTCCTCCTATGGCGCTCCCGGGGAGCAAGGCTCCCGTTACAGCGCCTCAAAATGGTATCTGGGCTGGCCCACGCTTTTTCTGCCGTACTCGATGGCCTCCGCCGGGCAGTAGCAGATGCAGGCCATGCAGTGGGTGCAGCGGTCCCCCCATACCGGCCTGCCGCCGGCCAGGGTGATGTTGTTCACAGGGCAGAGACTGGCGCACTTGCCGCAGCCGGTGCAGCGGTCCCCGGCCCGAAAGGCCTTTGCCTTGACAAAAAACTTATAAAAAGTCGGATTCACCGAGCCGCTCATAAAACGGTCATAGAGGTTATTGCGGGTGGGGACAAAGGTCCGCCCCGCCCGGACGGCGGCAATGGCCGCGTCTATATCCGGTTCGGCCCGGGCCACGATCTGCCGGGCCTCCTCCGCATCGGGCGCGCGGAACATGGCGATGTAATTCTCCGGCATAACGATCTGCGCCGTGCCCATACAGGCCAGGCCCTTTTCCCGGCAGATAGTCCGGTTATACCCGGCGGCATTGCCGGTCTCGCTGCCGCAGGTCATGACGAACCACGCCCGCTTCGCGCCGGTCAATTGGGTTTTCAGCAGCCAGTCCCGCACCAGGCGGGGAATCCGCCACGCGTAGGTGGGCGTGACCACCACCAGGTCCTCCCCGGTCTCCACCGGGGAGGTGTCCCCAGCCTTTATGCGCGCATTCAGGTCCAGCAGCGTGTCGCCCAGGGCCGCCGCCATGCGCTTTGCCGCGTGCCGGCTGTTGCCGGTGCCGGAAAAATACAGGATCATATGGTTTCCTCCCTCTTGTTCATCGTCCGTCATTCATACATGGCCAGCACTTCCGCCGCATGGGCCCGCATAGCCTGGACCACATAGTCCGGGCCCAGGATCTGCGCCAGGCGGCCAAAGCCGCTGACCCACGCGAAAAACTGCGGGCTCACCTCCACCTGGGCGGTGACGGTGAAATGGCTCTCCCCATCCGGGACGAGCATGGCCTCCCGGCCCAGCCGGTCCAGGACGGCGCCCACCAATTGGTTGTCGAACCGCATCCGCACCCGCTCCTCCCGGCCGCTGAACATGCCGAAGACCTTTTTGGCGTATTCCGCCATATCCAGGGCAGCGAAGCTCTCCCGGCCATCCCGAGGCTCGTCCAGGATGCCGATGTCCAGCATCTTATCCACCCGGAAATGCTTGATCATAGCAGCTGTAGAATCATAGGCCACCAGGTAATAGTTCTCATCGTCCCAGGTGAGGGCGAAGGGGCTGACCACATAATAGCCGCCGTCCCGGCGGAACCGGCGCTCCTTTTGGACCGTGTAGTCAAAGTAGCGGAAGCGGATCTGCCGGTCCCGGGCGATGCCCGTGTGGATCTCGTCCACGTTATAGTAGATGGACTCGTTCATGGTCTTGATGCGGTTTTTCACATAGACCTGCCGGGACAGGAGCTGGGCCTCGTATACGCTGGCCAGGCTCTCGATCTTGTGGATGAGGGAGAGGGTCTTTTTATGGGTGATAAACTTGGAGGACTGAACACTGCCTACCAGCAGCTTCAGCTCCGGCAGTTCAAATTCCCGGCTGCCCACATAGTAGCCGCTCTGCCGGCCGATCTTCACCTGGAGGATGTCCAGGCCGAAACGGCGCAGGGCCTCCACATCGTCATAGATGCTCTTGCGCTCGGCCGGGATGCCCTCCCCGCCGAGGAAATCTATGATCTGCTGCACCGTCACCGGGTGCGCCTCGTCAGAGCTGCGCAGCAGATAGCGCATGACATAGAGCAGCTTCAGCTTTTGGGATGACTCCCGCGGCATACACTCTCCCCCTCCCTATTCTTTCTGCCGTCTATTATAGCGCACGGCCGCCGCGCTGTAAACAAAAATCCGCCCAGGCAAGCAGCGCAGAAGGCCGGGCAGCCGGCGTTCCCTCCGGCCGCCCGGCTTTTCCGGGGGCGATTCCCCTTTGGCGGCAAAGCCGCCCGCTCACAGAGTCAGGCGGCCCGTCTCCATGCCGTCCACCGCGAAGGAGAACAGCGTGTCCTTGGGCACGGCGGCAAAATAGCCGCTGCGCCGGAAAGCCTCGGCATAGTTCTTCTCGATGAGTTCCAGCGTGTTCTTCAGCTGCAGCATGGCAGCCACCTCATGCTTGCAGATACCGCTGCAAAAGCACGAGCAGGTCAGGCCGCTGACCTCACCGCCGCAGTAGGTGAAGTTCACCTCATAGGCCCGGCTCCCCTCCACAATGGCCCGGCCCTTGGTCCCATCCAGGCAGAGGTAGCGGACCTTATCCTGCATGTAGTATGCAAAGCCCCGCTCCACCGCCGGGTTGGGCGCCTTCATCGCCTTTAGGTCGCTGAGGGGGAAGGAGGTCTCATCCTGCCCGGCGGCGTACTCGTCCTCGGGCTTATCGGGGGCCATGAACCAGAGCGCCGCCTTTTCGGCGGGGATGGCCTCCCGTTGGAAGGTGACAAAGTGGGATCCGGCCATATAAAACTCCCCATGGACCGCCGTGTCCGCCACAGCGATGACGCGCTTGTAGTCGGCCAGCTTGATGCGGAAATTGTAGTTGACCTCCACCACCCGACCGCGGACACCCTCCAGCTTACCCTCCACATAGACCAGATCCCCCACATGGAGGTCGAAGCGGTCGTTATAATAGGCCCAGGATCTGTCCCGGGTCTCGAAATACACCTGCACCACCGACGGGCGGGGCGCATCCGTGTGCTGCCGGGCCTGGTACGCGGTCTCCTCGGGCCGCGTCCGCTTGTGGTCCGCCGTGAAGCCGATCTTAAATGCCATTGTGCATCCCCCATTCTTTCTCATTCATATTTTCTCTGTATCTGCTGCTATTTTACAGGGACATCTGTCCCATAGAACGGACTTAATGCCGGAAGCCGGCATCCCCTCTGTAGAAAAATTGCCGTCGGTTGACAAAAGTGACCCTCCCGGGTATAATAAACACATACCCCTTATCGTATGGAGGACTTGCATATGAAACAGTGTATGGATGCAGAAAACCTGCACCGCCGGCTGAAAAAAATCATCGGACAGGTACAGGCCATTGACCGGATGGTAGACGAGGACGTGCCCTGCGAGGACGTTCTCTCCCAGATCAATGCCGCAAAGTCCGCTTTGAACGGGTGCGGAAAAGTCGTTTTGGAAGGGCACATCAAGCACTGCGTCCGAGACGGCATTGAGCACGGCGACGCGGAAAAGACCATCGAGAGCTTCACCAAAGCTGTGGAGCGCTTTGCCAATATGCAGTAAATCTACGGGAAAGCCGACCCTATGGGTCGGCTTTTTTATTTTTCTCTCTTGACAACCCATACCCCCATATGTATAATATGCGTATACCCCATAGGGTATAGAAAGGAGTCCCATCTATGAAGCGAGTTATGGAGAAGCTGGAGCACCTCCTGGAGCTGGGCGGCATCCGAAAGGACATCACCCTGCTTGTGATCTCCGGCATCGCCGTTGTCTGCAGTCTTTTAAAGTTTCAGCCGCTCCCCTTCGATATGGCGTGGATCGCCATTGTGCTGTGCGGCCTGCCCATTGTTTTGGAGGCTGTCATCGGGCTGATCACGGCCTTTGACATCAAAGCCGACGTGCTGGTCTCCCTGGCGCTCATTGCCTCTGTCTGCATCGGAGAGACCTTTGCCGCCGGCGAAGTGGCATTCATCATGCAGCTGGGCGCGCTGCTGGAGGAGCTGACCGTGGCCAAAGCCCGGGCCGGCATCGAAAAGCTGGTGCATCTGACACCCCAAACGGCGCGGGTGCTGCGAAACGGTGCGGAGGAAACGATCCCTGCCGAGCAGGTCCGGGTGGGGGACCGCATCCGCGTGCTCCCCGGCGAAAGCGTCCCGGTGGACGGGGTCATTCTTTCCGGGCAAACCTCCATCAATCAGGCAGTCATGACCGGCGAATCCCTCCCCGTGGACAAAACCGTGGGTGACACGGTGTCCAGCGGCACGGTCAATCAGTTCGGTGCCTTCGAGATGGAAGCGACAAAGGTCGGCGAGGACAGCTCCATTCAGCGGATGATCCGGCTGGTGCAGTCGGCGGACGCGGGCAAAGCGAAGATCGTGGGCCTTGCCGACCGCTGGGCCACCTGGATCGTGGTCATCGCCCTCTCCGCTGCGGCGCTTACCTGGGCCATCTCCGGGCAGATCATCCGGGCGGTGACGATCCTGGTGGTGTTCTGTCCCTGTGCGCTGGTGCTGGCAACGCCCACAGCCATTATGGCGGCCATCGGCAACGCCACGAAGCACGGCTTTCTCGTCCGGGAGGGCGACGCGCTGGAGCGGCTGGCCGGGGCCAAGGTCATCGCCTTTGATAAAACCGGCACCCTGACCTGCGGCACGCCGGCGGTGGCTGCGGCCGAAAGCGTCTCAGACGCCTTTGAAAAAGAGGCGATCTACCGGTTGGCAGCCTCAGCAGAGCAGCTCTCCGAGCATCCCCTGGGCAAAGCCATCGTGAACTGCTATAAAAAGACCGGGGCGGTGCCGGCCGAAATCACAGACTTTGCCATGATCCCCGGCCGGGGCGTGCGCGCGGCAGTGGAGGGCCAGACCGTCCTGGCCGGAAACCCCCAGCTGCTGCAGGAGCACGGCGTTGCTATGGCCCCTGCGCCGGCCGCCCAGGAGTACATCCGGCAGGGCTGCACGGTGACCTATGTGGCGGTAGACGGCACATTCGCCGGTTTCCTGGCCCTCTCCGACACGCTGCGGAAGGAAAGCGCCGCCACCATCGCCTCCCTGTCCGATTTGGGCGTGCAGCCGGTGCTTCTCACCGGTGACCATGAAGCGGCCGCCCAAACCATTGCCGGCAAGCTGCACATCGGCCAGGTCCGGGCAAACTGTCTGCCGGAGGATAAGCTGAACTATATCGGCGAATATCAGCGCAGGAATATGCCCGTGTGCATGATCGGCGACGGCGTTAACGACGCCCCGGCCCTGAAAAAGGCGGATGTCGGCATCGCCATGGGCGGCGTAGGCAGCGACATCGCTGTGGATGCGGCGGATATTGCCCTGGTCGACGACGAGGTCAAGGAGTTGCCGCACCTTGTGGCGCTGTCTAGGCGGATGATGACCACCATTAAGCTGAACATGACCTTTTCCATGACGCTGAATTTCATCGCCATCGCCTTGGCCATCATCGGGACGCTGAACCCCGTTGTGGGCGCGCTGGTACATAATGCAGGCTCCGTGCTTGTGATCACAAACTCGGCATTCTTACTGAATTGGAGGAAAAAATAATGGCTGTCAAAATCATCGGTCTCATCATCGGCATTCTCGTTCTCTGCGCGGGCATCTATTACCTGGTCAAAGAAAAGCACGACCCGGAGTCCAAAAAGATCTACACCATCGTCAGCGTGGTCGGCGGCGTTATCGCCGCTGTGTGCGCCGCGCTGCTCCTTCTCTGATCGATCGCGCGGATCAGCTGTACCCCCGGCATAGTTCGGGCAAAAGATCCCCAAACAGCAGTAACCGGAAGGCTTGATGCCTTCCGGTTACCTGTCTCTCACAACGCAGGCTGTGAGCGTTTATGTCAGTTTTCTTTGATCCCGGCAGCCGGGCCGGATCAGCGCACAAAGTGCGTATGTACGCGTTCTTCCTTTTTCGGCAGGCCGAACTGTTCCTTGCCCAGGGCGATGCTTTTCATGAGGAAGGTCATATTCCGGGCCAGGGTCCGCATGGTCTGCCGGCCTTCCCCGTCCTCCAGAGCCTCCCCCGGCTCACGGCCGTGGATGGAATTCCAGTACTGGCTGGACGCCACCGGCATGCTGTTGATGGTAAAATATTTATTCAGCTCGTCAAAGGTGGCCGAGCAGCCGCCGCGCCGGGCACACACCACGCTTGCGCCCACCTTCATGGTTTTGTCAAAGCCGGTGCTGTAAAAGAGACGGTCCAGCACGGCGATGAGGGTGGCGTTGGCGGAGGCAAAATACACCGGGCTTGCCACGACGAGGCCGTCCGCCTCCTGCAGCTTGCCGGCCAGTTCATTGACTATATCGTCGAACACGCACTTGCCCGTCACCTTGCACCGGCCGCAGCCGTTGCAGCCGCGCACCGGCTGATTGCCCACCTGCACCAGCTCCACCTCTACGCCCTCCTCGGCGAAGACCTTGCGCATTTCCTCCAGCGCTATGGCGGTGTTGCCGTTGGCTCTGGGACTTCCGTTGAGCATCAAAACTTTCATGGGATGTTTCCCTTCCTTTCGGATGTATTTGCCGGGTCCGCGCCTGCGGGGCGCGGGCTTTTCGGCATATGGATCGTCTTAAATATTGGAGACCTGGGCGAATTCCGCATCGGCTGTGTCGTCCTGGGTGACTTTGCGGATCATATTCAAAAATCCGTCCGAAAGGTCACTGGCAAAAAACCTGCGGACTGCGGCGGTATCCTGCGGCGCGCAGAGATCGTTCTCCTTGAGCACGCGAATGACCTCCTCCACCACGATCTTTGACGGGTTCACAAAATTCACCGCCGGGTAGAGCTCGCCTATGGTCTCCTGGATAAAGGGATAGTGGGTGCAGCCCAGGACCAGGTTCTCCACCGAGTTGCTCTCAATAAAGTCGTCCAAATAGTAGTGGGCAACGGTCTCGATCACCTTGCCCTCCCAAAATCCGTTTTCGATCAGCGGAACAAAGACCGGGCACGCTTTGGAGCAGGAGTCGATCCCGTGCGCCTGCAGCTGTCGCTCGTAAACACCGCTTTTGATGGTGGCCTGGGTCGCGATTATCCCCACGTTCTTCAGCCGTCTCTCGGCGATATGCTCCACGGTCGGCTCGATGATGCTGACAATGGGGATAGAGGGGAATTTCTCACGCAGGATCTCCGTACACAAGGCGCTGACGGTGTTGCAGGCGATCAGGATCATCTTCACATCCTGGTGCGCCAGGAAATCCACGATCTGAATGGCAAACCGCATGATCGTGTCCCGGGCCTTGTCGCCGTAAGGCGTTCGGGCCGTGTCGCCGAAATAAACAACGTTTTCGTTAGGCAGCAGCTTGCAGATGGTCTTTATACAGCTCAGGCCCCCCAGGCCGGAGTCAAATACGCCGATAGGGCGTGTATCGGACATCGTCATTCCCCCAATCAAATTTTGCGCTTATGGATCCAGCTGATCTCAGGGAGATGCAGCCTTTGATGATTCGTATTTCTCAGCGGCAGGAGGTGCCCGCGCATGCCGGTCTATTATCGTAAGATATATTCAACGAACGCGCTGCCATTTCCCATAATTCGAATGAAATTATACCCTGCGCCATAGAAAATGTCAATGAATACGCCCCCCTTTATTTGCGCCGCCTGCGGCGGGATAAGCAAGGAAGACCGCAGTCCTCTTGGCCTGCGGTCTTCCCATCCATTTTTATACGCCGGTGGAAAGGGCTCCTTCAGCAGATGCCATCCGGCCTCCAATACTGAGCGCCCCAATGCTCAAAGTCCCACTCCGCCATGTAGGCATTGCACTCGTAGTCAATGTAGTAAAGCGTTCCGCCCCACGGAACGAAGTTGGTGGGATAGTAGTCGATGTTCAGCCCGGCCGGGTACAGCAGGCTGCACATGGCCCACACCTGCGCGAGCCATGCGGGGTCCATCCGTCCCTGCCGCAGCAGCTCCGCCACCGTCTGCCCGGCGATGTATTCCTTCAAAATACGCTCCCGCGGGGTATCCACCGCCAGCAGCCGCGGCATGGGGATACCCAGCCTCCGCAGCGTTTCATAGTCCCGCAGCTCCGATTGCAGCTTGTCGCCGAAGGTGTAGTAGGCGCAGGGTTCATGGTGGATCTGCTTCAGGACATACTGCGCCGATCCGTCCGCCACCAAATAGGAGCGTCCGCCTTTCCCTTTTCCCAGGAGCCGGAATACCGTGTATTCGGCGCCGTTCACGGTCAATGTGTCACACATGATCCTGCGTGTATTCCCCTTCAAATGCCGGCGATCTTCCTGACGGTATTGGCCGTTCTTATGGTCAGCTGCGCGCCGATCTCTGCCCGGGCCGTCTTGGGCCACCAGTTGGTTTTCTGATACTCCTTTCGGCTGAACGACCAGAACACAACCGCCTGATACGCCTGGATCTGCTCCAGGCCCTCCTTCGGCGCGCCGATCTCGTGATAGACGTCCGGGAAAGAAGCAGGCGGCAGGATGAAAATGAGGTTATGGTAAATCTCCTTATTTTCCGTCCCCCACCAGTCCGGGGCATGGCGCAGAATGTCCGCCAGCTCCTCCTGCGGCAGGACGAAAACAGGGATGTCCAGGCTAAACTCCCCCCGGATCACGCGCCCGATGCCCTCTGCCAGCACCGCCGTGTCCGCTTCCTCGCCGGAAAAAACCACGTTGCCGCTGTTCAGCCAGGTTTTGACGTCTGAAAAGCCCTGCGCTTCCAGCGCCTTCTTCAGCTGCGCCATAGGCAGCTTGTTTTTGCCGCTGATGTTAACGCCCCGCAGCAGCGCGATATACCGCTTCATCTACCTTGTCTCCCGGAGCCGGCTCAGATTTTTCAGAACCGGCGGGCTGTTTGCGGCAATGCGCCCCAGGGTCGGGCATCCGTCCATCTGCCCGCAATCTGCGCAGGTGTCCAGGCCCTTCTCCCGGACGCAGTTATGTACGGGGCAGAGCCTGTCGCAGAAGGGTGTTTTGGGCCCCTCCATGCGGCAGCCGGTGCAGCAGATCATTTCCGGGGTGATGGGCACTCCGTTGAGCTGTGTCCACAGGGCGGCGGTTTTTTCCCGCAGGGCATGATCGTTTGTAATCGTTGCGATCCTGGCATCGCATTTTTCGCAGTCCAGCCCGCAGCAGCCGATGAGTTGGTTCATACACATGCCTCCTTGCTTCCTATGTGCTTTCTCACGCCGATCCGTTCCGGCTGGACAGCACAGAATCCAGCGGGATATCCATCCGGATCGCTATTTCCTCCGGGTACAGCATCATCATTATACCTACCGAGCGGTAGGCTGTCAAGAGGAGGCAGGGAAACGGCCCAAATGCAATAGGGCGTTCTGCGGAAAAAATTGCCGCATTTTCCTGCAAATGCCGCGAAAAACAGACAAGCAAGGGAGGCCGCCCTGCAGGCGGCCTCCCTTGGCATTTTCGTTTATTTTAACAAAACCGACATGGGCACCAATTACTCGGTACCCATGTCGGTGATTCCTTTCATAGGTATCCAGCGTGAAGGAGGCGTTGGTGTGACCCAGAATCCCCGACAGGGTTTTGGCGTCCACGCCGCTGGTGAGGGCGTGGGTGGCGAAGGTGTGACGCAGATCATGGAAACGGATGCTGGGGAGTCTTGCCCGCTGGAGCAGCGTCTTCATGTGGCGATACGCCGCGTTGGGATCGACGGGATATTCCGGCTTCACCAGGTCCGGGAATATCCATTGGCTGATGGCATCCACTTTTCGCCGCCGTAGGATTTCAGTCACGCTGTGCGGCAGGATGATGGTACGCATACCTTGATTGGTCTTCGTCTCGCCGACGGTGTACTCACCCTTCCGCTGGCCGTGGAGGGTGCGGCACACCTTCAGCGTGCCGCTCTCCTCGTCGAAGTCGCTCCATTGCAGTCCGCAGATCTCACCGCGGCGCAGGCCGGTCATCAACTCCGTCTGGAAGAAGTCCCGCCACACCTCATCCTGCTCCACCACTGCGCGGAAGGCATCCAGCTCCTCGCCGGTCAGAATGCGCTTGGGCTTGTAGTTGGGTTTGGGCGCTGTTGTTCCTTCGGTGGGATTTCTGGGAATGACGTGTGCCTGCACCGCGTCTTTCAGCGCGGCGTGGAGGGTGGTATGGATGTGGCGCACCATGGAGTCCGAGAGCTGATGATCCATCTCGGGGTGCTCGCGGATGCGCCCCTCCGTTTTCAGACGGCGGTACATTCGCTGGATGTCTTGCTGAGAGATGAGGGAGATTTGCTTGTCGCCCAGCTGCGGCTTAATGTAGTATTCGATGTAGCAGCGATAGCTTTTAAGTGTGCCGGGACGCACCGTGCCCGCCTTGTACTCCGTGAGCCAGCGGTCCAGCCACTGGCCCAGCG
>ERZ791865.1334-NODE-1334-length-24611-cov-12.980290_pt1 | contig 24611 bp, 15 predicted proteins | sample MGYA00509942_ERZ791865 | MGnify/ENA primary metagenome ERZ791865 (study PRJEB30046, sample SAMN00792098) | human gut metagenome | study: EMG produced TPA metagenomics assembly of the A metagenome-wide association study of gut microbiota in type 2...
GAGCATCTGCCTTACAAGCAGAGGGTCGGCGGTTCGAATCCGTCAACGCCCACAATGGTGAAGGTCTTTCAACAATGTTGAGAGACCTTTTTTTTATGCTTTTAAATTATTTTATCACTATTTTCTCTGTTTTCTCACGATAATTCATTAATTTTGCACCCTATATATAATACGTATTGTTATGAATTTAGATTTATTGACTGCCATATCACCAATTGATGGTCGTTATAGGGGAAAAACAGAGCAGCTCGCTAACTACTTCTCAGAGTATGCTCTCATTCGTTATCGTGTACGCGTAGAGATTGAATACTTCATTACTCTATGCGAGTTACCTTTGCCACAGCTTGCTTCTTTCGACAAGTCGCTGTTCGAACGTCTGCGTGACATTTATCGTAATTTTGACGAGAATGAAGCACAGCGCGTAAAAGATATCGAGAAGATTACCAATCACGATGTAAAGGCTGTAGAGTATTTTATCAAGGAAGAATTTGATAAAATCGGTGGCTTGGATGCTTACAAGGAGTTTATCCATTTTGGTTTGACATCTCAGGATATCAACAACACAAGTGTGCCTCTCTCTGTAAAAGAAGCTTTGGAAGAGTGCTTCAATCCACAGGTAGAAGAGCTGATTGCACAGCTCCAGACTTATGCTGATGAGTGGAAGGATGTGCCTATGCTGGCTAAGACTCACGGACAGCCTGCTTCACCTACCCGCCTGGGCAAGGAAATCATGGTTTATGTTTACCGTCTTACCGAGCAGCTCAATTCGCTCAAGGCTTGCAAGATTACAGCTAAGTTCGGTGGCGCTACCGGTAACTATAATGCTCACCATGTAGCTTATCCACAGTATGACTGGAAAGCATTCGGTAACAAGTTTGTCAGCGAAAAACTCGGTTTGGAACGCGAGCAGTATACCACACAGATCAGTAACTATGACTACCTTGGCGCTATCTTTGACGCCATCCGTCGTATCAACACCATTATCATCGACTTAGACCGTGACTTCTGGATGTATATCTCTATGGATTACTTCAAGCAGAAGATCAAGGCAGGTGAGGTAGGCTCAAGTGCGATGCCTCACAAGGTGAACCCTATCGATTATGAGAACAGTGAAGGTAACCTGGGCATAGCCAATGCCATTCTTCAGTTCCTGGCACAGAAACTTCCGGTTAGCCGCTTGCAGCGCGACCTTACTGACAGTACCGTACTCCGTAACATCGGTGTGCCTCTCGGTCATAGCGTCATTGCTATCCAGAGTACATTGAAGGGCTTGCGTAAACTGATTCTTCACGAGGAGAAACTGCAGGAAGATTTGAATAATACATGGGCAGTTGTAGCTGAGGCTATCCAGACTATCCTTCGCCGTGAGGCATATCCACATCCTTACGAGGCATTGAAGGCGTTGACACGTACCAACCAGCACATGACTGAGGAAACTATTCATGAGTTTATCCAGGAATTGAATGTGAGTGATAGTGTTAAGGCAGAACTGATGGCAATCACACCAAGCAATTATACAGGTATCTAATATACACAAAGGAATTTTGTAGTTTTAATACATATATAAAAAAGTAAAAATTAGATTTATTAACCCAGCCGTGAGGCTATTAAGTATTTTAAGAAAATGGATTCAGAATTTGAAAACAAACCTCAAGATCAGTCTTCTGAGAATGAGAGAACCCGTGAGGGCTACAACCCAGCAGGTGGTTATCAGAAGAGTTATCGACCAGTAGGTCGCACACAGCGTCCTCGTATCAATTCACATCGTGCATACAGCAGCGACAGAAGTAGCAGTAACAGCGAAGGCGGTTTCCGTCCTGAAGGTTTCGGTGCTGGCTTGCAGAGTACAGGCAGCAGCGAGCGTCCACAGCGCAGCAGCTATCAGAGCCGTGGTGGTTATGGTAACAGCAATCGTGGTGGCTACCAGCCACGTCAGCAGGGAGGCTATCAGTCTCGTCCTCAGCAGGGTGGCTATCGTCCTCGTTACAACAATAATGATGAGCAGGGTGGTTACCAGCCTCGTCAGCAGGGTGGCTATCAGTCACGCCAGCAGGGCGGCTACCAGTCTCGTTCTCAGCAGGGTGGTTATGGCAACAACCGTGGTGGTTATGGTCGTCCACAGGGTGGCGGCTATGGCAACAACCGTGGTGGCGGCTATGGTCGTCCTCAGCAGGGTGGTTATGGCAACAACCGTGGCGGTTATGGCCGTCCACAGGGTGGTGGCTATGGCAACAACCGTGGTGGCGGTTTCCGTCAGCACACTCCTGGTTACGATCCAAATGCTAAGTATAGCATGAAGAAGCGTATCGAATATAAGGAGGAGAACATCGACCCAACAGAGCCATTGCGCTTGAACAAGTTCCTCGCCAATGCTGGTGTTTGCTCTCGCCGTGAGGCTGATGAGTTCATCCAGGCAGGTCTGGTAACTGTCAATGGTGAGGTTGTTACCGAGTTGGGTACAAAGATCCTTCGTACCGATGAGGTGAAGTTCCACGACGCTCCTGTATCTTTGGAGAAGAAGGTATACGTATTGCTCAACAAGCCAAAGGATTATGTTACAACCAGCGATGATCCTCAGCAGCGCAAGACTGTGATGGACCTCGTAAAGGATGTTTGTCCTGAGCGTATCTATCCTGTAGGCCGTCTCGACCGTAATACAACAGGTGTACTTCTCTTGACCAACGATGGTGACCTGGCTTCTAAGCTTACTCACCCTAAGTTCCTGAAGAAGAAGGTTTATCACGTTCATCTCGATAAGAATCTGACTGCTCACGATATGGATCAGATCCGTGAGGGTATCACCTTGGAAGATGGTGAGATCAAGGCAGATGCTGTAGAGTATGCTGATGATCGCGACAAGGCACAGGTTGGCATCGAGATTCATAGTGGCAAGAACCGTATCGTGCGTCGTATCTTCGAGAGCCTCGGCTATCGTGTTACCAAGCTCGACCGTGTACAGTTCGCAGGTTTGACTAAGAAAAATCTCCGTCGCGGTGACTGGCGCTTCCTTACTGAGAAGGAGGTAGACATGCTCCGCATGGGTGCTTTTGAATAAGAAAAAATAATATGGAGTTAAGGAGTTAAGGAGTTGAAAGGAGTTAAGACAAGTGTTTTATTAGCCGAGAGTTTTTATATAGTAGGAATCCTTGGTTTGTAACAATTGTCTTAACTCCTTAACTCCTTAACTTCTTTAACTCCTTGAAGCATTAATATTAACAATGGAAAAAGTAAAAAGAACTAAAGTTGTAGACTTGCTCAAGAGTACAGCCTACGGCTCAATCGTGAATGTCAAGGGATGGGTTCGTACCCATCGTAGTAGCAAAGCAGTCGATTTTATCGCTCTTAACGATGGTTCTACTATTAATAATATTCAGATAGTAGTCGACCCATCAAAGGTCGATGAAAATCAGCTCCGTCAGATTACTACCGGTGCTTGTATCAGCGCCGTAGGTACGCTGGTAGAAAGCCAGGGTGCCGGACAGAGTGTTGAGATCCAGTGCGAGAGCATCGAGATTTACGGTCTCTGCGGCAGCGACTATCCTATGCAGAAGAAGGGACAGAGCTTCGAATACATGCGTCAGTATGCTCACCTACGTCTCCGTACCAATACCTTTGGTGCCGTGATGCGTATCCGCCACAACATGGCAATGGCTATCCACACCTACTTCCACGAGCATGGATATTTCTATTTCAATACTCCGCTCATCACAGCCAGCGACTGCGAGGGTGCTGGTCAGATGTTCCAGGTAACTACCAAGAACCTCTACAACCTGAAGAAAACCGAGGATGGCAAGATTGACTATTCTGATGATTTCTTCGGCAAGCAGACTTCATTGACCGTTTCCGGTCAGTTGGAGGGTGAGCTCGGTGCTACAGCACTCGGCGCCATCTATACCTTCGGTCCAACCTTCCGTGCAGAGAACAGTAATACTCCTCGCCACCTGGCTGAGTTCTGGATGGTAGAGCCAGAGGTTGCTTTCCTGGATATGGACGGTTTGATGGAGTTGGAGGAAGACTTCATCAAGTATTGTATCCGTTGGGCACTGGAGCATTGCAAGGACGATCTTGCTTTCTTGAACAAGATGATTGACAAGGGTCTGATTGCCCGTCTGGAAGGCGTATTGAATTCCGACTTCGTTCATCTTCCATATACCGAGGGTATCCGCATCCTTCAGGAGGCTATTGCCAACGGCAAGAAGTTTGAGTTCCCATGCGAGTGGGGTGATGACCTGGCTTCAGAGCATGAGCGTTTCCTCGTAGAGGAGCACTTCAAGCGCCCGGTTATCATGACCAACTATCCTAAGGCTATCAAGGCATTCTATATGAAGATAGACGAGGAGGAGAGTGGTTTCGGTGGCAAGAGCGGTCAGACCGTTCAGGGTACCGACGTACTGTTCCCACAGATTGGTGAGATTATCGGTGGTTCTGTCCGTGAGGAGAGCTATGACAAGCTGATGGGTGAGATTGAGGCTCGCAACATCCCTATGAAGGATATGAACTGGTATCTCGATACCCGTAAGTATGGTTCATGCCCACACGCAGGTTTCGGTCTCGGTTTCGAGCGTCTGATTCTCTTCGTAACCGGTATGCAGAATATCCGCGACGTGATTCCATTCCCACGTACACCAAAGAACGCAGAATTCTAGAATAAATAAATGAAGCCTGTTTCGATGTCCTTCGAAACAGGCTTCATTGCTTTTCGCAAGTACTTGCGATGGCCAACGCAGCTACTTGCGTCTGCTTACGGATATATGGTGAAAGCCCCGACTGCAGAACAGCAGTCGGGGCTTAGGCTTAATATCTCTCTATACTCTGCTCATCTAGCAAAAAATCGAAGAGTCCAATCGTGACGACACCATCATCATCAATCTTTCTCTTAATATCATCTTTCACAACAATTACTTTTCTAAAATTGTCAGCGATATTTATAAGAGAACGACGCTCCTGTTTCTCTTTATCCTTAGTTGGCATATTAAAAGCCGACTGAATATACACACGTTCGGGACCATTATTTACTACAAAATCAACTTCTAGTTTACTACGTTTTCTTTTTCCATTCTCGTTCGTTGTCCAACATTCAACTAAACCGACATCAACCAAGTAACCTCGCATTCTTAGTTCATTATAAATGACATTTTCCATAATATGTGTTTCTTCTTGTTGTCTGAGATTCAATACTATATTTCTCAATCCCAAATCACAAAAATAATATTTAGTCTCTGTACCAATATACTTTCTACCTTTAACATCATACCTGAGAGCCTCTTCTATAAGAAAAGCATCCTGTATGTCTGAGATGTATTCATTAATTGTCTTATCAGTTATTTGTAATTGACTTACAGATTGAAAGGTATTACATATCCTGGTCGGATTAGTAGAAGAGCCTATTCCTGATGCTAAAATACGCACAAGTTCACGTAACCCCTCTGGCACTTTAATTTTATTACGCTCTACAATATCCTTAATGTATGTCACTTCATAAATATCCCTAAGATAGCTACGTTTGGCTCTTTCTGTACCTAAAGACAAAATCTGGGGAAGTCCTCCAAAAGTATAGTAGTCTTTCCACGCTTGCGAGCGTTCTCCCCCCACAGCACCATAATATTCAGAAAACGACAACGGCCAAATTCTTATTTCCTGTCCTCTTCCACGGAATTCGGTAACAACATCTTTGGACAGGAACTTCGAGTTAGAACCTGATACATAAACTTCAGTATTAGGAGTATGCATTAGGCTAAGCAATACTCCTATAAAATCATCAACAAGTTGAATTTCATCAAGAAAAATAAAATTTGTTTTGCCATCACTTTTTATACGAGAATCAAGATAATCAAGCAAAGCATCAGGATCACAAAGTTTGCGATTACGTCTATCATCAAGAGATACTTCTATCAGATGCCCTTCATCTACCCCATGCTGCAAAAGGTACTGATGAAAGATTTGGAACAGCAAAAAGGACTTTCCACATCTTCTTCCACCAGTTACTATTTTTACTAGTCCATTACCTTGACCAGCCACCAACATATCCAAATATTTCTGCCGAGTTATAATCATTGTATTCCGATTTTTTGTGCAGTTGCACAGATTTTCGGAACAAAGATAAGAAATACTGCTGAAAATCAGCTACTAAAGCATCAATAATTAAGAATAATTATCATTTGAAAGAAAAACGGGGCATCCCTGAGGATGCCCCGCCACCAATTAAAATAATTGGTTGTCGCATTATAAACTTACCGTACTACTTAGCGATCATGATCGTTACACGGTTCTTTGCGTTTTCTGCAAAAGGCTGCACACGTGCACCCTTAGATGCTTCTGTAATGCGCTCTGAAGGTATATTATATATCTTTGTCAGCATCCCAACCACAGCTGCTGCTCGCTTGGCAGCGATGCGGTCGTTGATGACGTCATTGCCTGTACCCTTGTCAGCATAGCCGGTTACTACAACCTTTGCCTCTGTGTTCTTGTTCAGGAAGTCAACCACCTCACGGATCTTAGCATCCTCAGCAGGAGCAATCTTGTAAGAATTGATGGTGAAGAAGATGTCACGGCGAATCTCCTCTACCTTCTTCTCTACAGGAGCTGGCTTAGGCTCTGGCTTAGGAGCTACATATTCCTGCTTAGGAGCTGGTGCCGGAGCAGGTTCCTCTACCGGCTTAGCCTTCTTGGTATAGCTCTTGCCCAGGTTGATGCGTACACCTGCCAGTGCATTGAAGTACCAGTCAGGGTTATCTGCCTTCTTAGAGTTGTACTTGTCTGAAATCATGTTGGCATTGCCTTCGAGCATGATGCTCACAGCCTTGCTTACCTTGAATTCCAGGTCGATACCGGCTCTGCCGTATGGGCGAACCTTCTTTCCCTGCCAGAGATACTCCAGGTTGTAGTCGTTGAGGTTCTCAAGCGTGGCAGCGATGTCGTTTACTTCCTGGTTAGCTCCTGCCCAGTTGATACCACCGCCAGCGAAAGCACTTATATTGAACACACGGTTCGGGTTCCAACCACAGAAGAGGTTAGAGAGGTTGAACATGAAGTCCACACCCGGAGCTAGATATTTAAACTTATATTTGGCGTTGTAAGGCTTTTCTCCCACTTTGGAGCGGAAACCAGCCCAGCCGCCCTTGCTCCAGAGTCCGTTCATCTGAGCACGGAGTCCGAAAACTGGAGAGAATTGATAGCCAATAGCTCCCTGAATATTAGGAGAGAGTAAGTCCTTGAACTTAGCCTCGCCCAGTGTATACTGTCCACCACCCTGAATATCGAGGTAGAAGTGCTTCTTGAATTGATACTCATTGCCATCTTTGTCTGTATAGGTGGCTTGAGCCATACTTGTTGCTGTGCCAGCCATCAAGGCTGAAGCAAACAAGACATACTTAATTTTTGCTATCATCATTTTTAAATGTTTTTTGAAAAAAATGATTCAATAATAACGCTTACTTTGTTGTACCAGAGATAAACAATCGCACCATACCATTCTCTGCATTCGACCAAACGTCGATGCTTTTTCTAAAATGCCCCTTGTTGTAATACTTGCCATCGTATATGACGGTGATATAACCTTTTTTATTAGGCAATATGGGGATTTGGGCAAAGCGGACGGAAGTACAGTTGCAAGTGGTATTGACCTGATTGATGACGACAGGAGCGCTTCCCGTGTTTTTGAAGACAAAGACACAAGTTCTGACGATACGCTTCTCGAAGGTTCCGAAATGAAAGGAAGTCTTCTCGAACTCAATCTTGCCCACAGGATTCTTTGCCATCGTCAGACAGCCAATTCCCGTCATCCATAAGAGAAAGAAAAGCTTTTTCATTTACTTCTTGAGCTTCTCGAGGTTCTTCTCCCTCATCTCTGTCTCATATTCCCTCTGCATTGAGTCTTTCTTGGCATGATCGACAACAGGTCGGTCGCCGTTATGAGAATCAATCATACAAAGTTTCCACTTGCCAAGATAGTCAATAGGCTTGAAGTAAAAGACGGTCTTGATCTCTGGCACATTGTCGTGTGCCGGCATGATGATGGCTGTACACTTTACCTCGTTGGCGTATGCTTCCTTGAACTTGATGTAATCTATCTTGTGGCTTTGGATGGGCAGGGAAGAAAGCATGTTCTTCAAATCTGTCATAGCCTTGTTGTCAAGGGGCTGCGGCTCGTTGTATACGGAGTCCACATTGTCCTTGAACAGCATACCAGCGGCTGCATCATAGTTGCCATTCTCGGCGTATTCAAAGAACTGGTTGACCAAGTGGGTTACTTCTACGGAATCAGCGTTGGTGATAGCCTGCTCAAAACCTGTCAAGGGGCTGTTCTTTTTCTTCTCACCACAGCCACTGAGTGTCACTGAGGCGATAGCCAAGAATAAAATACCTAATATAATATTAACTTTCTTCATCATGGTGATAATGAAAATAGGCAGGCATGCTAATCATGCCTGCCTATAATTATGTTATAGCCTTAAGCTTTGCGAATTAGTGACGATGAGCATTGTTCTGTGTCTTACCTACAGTAGCAGTGATAGTTGTCTTGATTGTACCCCAATCGTAAGTGATCGTAGCTGGGAAGTAAACGTGGAACTGACCAACTGTCAAACCATTGTTCTCGTACTTCAATTCACCATATTCCTTTGCAGAGATAGTAGCAGGAGCAGAGAATGTGAACTTAACCTTGTCTGTAAGATCCTTCAACTTCTGGCTACTGTTACCATTAAGGTCTGTTGTTGCATTATCAATGTCAACAGCGATTTCCTTTACGCCATAGTACTTGAAGTAATCCTGACCCTTAGTAACCGTAGCATCAGTGAAGTTGTGATCACGCCAGTCCGTGAATGTCAAGTTGATCTTAGCTGTAGAACCTGCAGTTTCTGCATCCTCGAAGCTAGCTGTAGCATTCTCTACGTTGATAGGACGGAGGAACTTAACATTAAACTCATTAGAAGCAACAGGAACATCAATGTTACCACAGATAGTAGCCTTCACTGCAACGATAGCTGTAACGGTATTCTTCAAATCCTTGTGACCGTAAGCGTTCAACAACTTCTTTGCTGTCTCGTTGCCTGCGTATGTTACGATGCCATTAACAGGATCCAAGCTTGCAACTACATTAGTCAACTCCTTCTCGGCGTAAACCTTCGTGCCATCTTCGCTAGCGAAGAGACCCTTACCTGTTACGAAGCCGAATGTCAACTTCAACTCCTGGTTCAAGTCAGCGTATGGAGCAGTAAGAGGATTAACTGAAAGCTTGTTGCCTACGAGAGCATTCTTCAAATCGAATACGTACTCGTCGTTTGCACCTTCTGTACCTACAACCTCAACGTTACCGTGAACATCGTCATAACCTGTACCAGCTACAGCGCTATTTGCTGCATACCAGTAGCTCTTAATCTTGTTCTCGTTGCCGAATGTTGTAGATGGCTTCAAGTTGATAGCAGATGGAGTCCAAGTCAACTTCACGTAAACGTACTTGTTGGCAGCAGTCATGCCAGGCTTCAAAGCATAACGAACGTATGTTGACAAAGTTGTCTTACCAGCCTTGAATGCAGCGTAAGCAGCCTGGTTCTTGATAGACCAAGCGATAACCTCAGTCTGCATACCCTCTATGTCAGCTGTTGTCTGAGATACAGTACCAATCTTCTTGTCTGCTGCCAATGCCTCAGCATCGGTTGTAGCCTTCTCGAACTGGTTAGCATCTGCAGTACCACCGTCAAGCTCGTAAGCAGCCTCGAAAGCTTCCTTAGACATGTTGAGCTTAGCATAGAGCTGCTCCTCAACCTGTGCCCATGTTACCTTCTGGAGATCGATGTTATTGTCACCACAAGCGATTGTGTATGGCTTGTTAACTGTTACCAAGTCAACTTCCTCAGCCTTATTCTCAGCTACAGTCTTGTCGATGACAACCTTGATGTAACCAACAGCAGCAATCTTGTTGTTGACAGTATCCTTTAAGATAACACGTACCAATGGCTCACGACCGATAGTAGCCTCATTCTGAGCTGCACCGTAAGCCTGCTGCTTACCACCAGCTGTCATCTGTGGGCGGAGTGTATAACCATTAGATGCGATTGCAGCGTGAGCACTCTGTGATGTCTCGTTAGCACCAGACTTGTAACCAACCAACTCGAAAGAGTACTTGAAGCCAGACTTCTCTACGAGGCCTTCGGCTGCATTCTTATCCCAAGCCTTACAAGTAGGAGTTCCGTCCTCGTATGTGCGGTCAGTGTTGACATACTCACGGAGGTCGATACCCTTGCTATTCCAAGCTACATGGATCTGTGCGATGTTATCGATAGCAGCCTTTGCTGTCTGATAGAGGTGTGAAGGAATAGCATCAACATGCTGCAATGTTGGATTATTCAAAACCAACTTGCTGTAAGTGCTAGCCTTGATAGCTGCGAAGTCAGAAGTAACAACTGAGTCGCCAGAAGTATATTGCAATGCAAGAACAGTAACCTTATCACTATTTGCAAGATCCTTGATGGCATTACCATTATACTTAGCGTGTACAGTAACCTTACCCTTTGTTGTCAAGTCTGCGCTCTCCACCTTGAAAGTAGAACCGTAATCAGCGGCAGCCCTTGACACATAATCCTTGTTATATGCGATGAAGCTATACTTAGCAGCATCGTTAGACATCTTGGCATTTGATGGGTTCAAGAAATAGGTAGCAGCCAAGTCAGGAGCGTATGTGAACGCATCGTCAGCTACTGTAGGAGCATCCTTAGAGTAGTCACCATCAGCGTCAACAGCCTTGACAGTTGCAGGGTTGTACTTGTAAGTAGCGAAGTCGAATGCTTCGATACCTGCATAATAGAAGTCAGGATCGAATACGAGACTCTTCAATGCGCTTGAGAGGCTAACAACGACCTTCTTGCCCGGAGCACCTGCTACGTTTGTCAAAGTCAAGTTATCGTTGTCCCAAACTGCAGTGATGACATCCGCGTTAGTTGCTGTATAGACAATCTTAGAGTCGTATGCAGCCTTGTCACCGTCACCATATACCCAGAATGTGCCAGTGTCAGGATTAGGAACGTAGTACTTGCCGTCTTTGCCAGCAGTACCAGCCTCGCCCTTGTCACCCTGGTCACCCTGGTCACCCTTGTCACCCTGGTCACCCTTGTCACCCTTGGTTCCAAGTGCATAGTACTCAGTCTTGGTGTCGTTCTTGTACCAATAACCATTTTCACCAATCTTCCAAACGTCACCGTTCTGGCCAGCAGCGCCTTGCACGCCCTGTTTGATGTTGTAAGAAGTGTCCGTGCCGTTTTTTGTAACAGTGACAATGATACCACCATTACCGTCGGACTCTACGCTTTTCAAGATGCTACCATCATTAATCTTTGTCTGCAACTCGCTGAGAGTCTTTGACAAATCGTCAATCTGTCTTTGCAGATTGTTGATGTCATCATCGTAATCTTTACAAGAAGTAAATGTGCTTACGGAAGCAATTGTCAATGCACCCATAAGCAGCGCGCTAAAATACTTTCTTTTCATCGATAAATATTTATAAAGTTATACGTTTTTCCTAGCCTTTCAGCAGGAAGTTATTAATTAATTCTCTATATCGAATCAAGAGTCCCGTTTGATGAAAAGAGTCTGCACTTTTAGAAAAGTTCTTCGTTCTCTTTCAAAGGTTCTCCTAGAACAGTTATTTTATTGTTCTTATATATCGTGTGGTTTTTTATGACCACTCAGTTCTTATCGTCTTTGAAATATCTCCAGCCGGGAGATATGCTATGGAATAGAAAGGTACCCCTAAATATCTGCATGAGAAAATTTTTTCTCGATTTTATTGCCACATTTGCCACACGCATATTAACTCACTGGTATACAATGGTTTAATGGTGACAGTAGTCCCTATTTCTATTGTCACCTTATTGCCACCTATTGCCACGCCCTAGGCATGCCAAAACTGGCATAATTAGCTGATATTCAAGTGCTTCTTGCTTACTTTTTGTTTTTCTATTCATTGGAACGCTTGGTGCAACGACTGAACATAACAAGGTTTTTTGCGTTCAATATAGCCCCTTTTTCGTCTTTTTATCACCAAAAATGGAAGTGAGGCTTACTTTAGATTCAAAAAAGGCTCTTTCGAACTTCAAAAGAGCCTTACTTGATAATGGGTAGGATGCTTCTGAAACTGCGTCACGACGTAGCTGTCACTGCGTCGGGACGTAGTTGTTGTTACGTCGTGACGTAGCTACTGCTACGTCGTGACGTAATTTTTCCTGCATCGTTGGCGGAATAACTCTACCTCCCTCTCATATACTGATAGCTTCGATAAGCATATCGTTGTATCTGTCTATCACATCGTCATTGATACTTTTCAGATAGATGCGCGTGATTTTCTCTGAGTTGTGCCCCATGCTGTCACTTATTACGCTGATGGGGATGTTCTTCTCCTTGGCGATGGTAGCCCAGGAGTGACGGGCGCAGTACATCGTTACTTTCATAGGCATGCCGATGCGCCGGGTGAACTTCTGCAAAGCCTTGTTCACCCTACATTGGCGGTAGTGATACTGTTTCCTGACATCGGTGACTATATTCTGGTTAACAATGCCCAGCAGATGCTTGCCGTCGAGGGAAGGGTGGCGGTCTGCAATCTCTTGCATGCAGGGGCGCCATGCCACTCTCAGTTCTTTACCCGTTTTCTTCCTCTTGTATATGAGCTGCCCGTCCTTAAGGCTTCCTTTTTCAAGAAAGGCGATATCTACGAACGACATGCCTCGGGTGTAGAAACTGAAGAGGAAGAGATCTCTCGCCAGTGCTTCCTCCTCGGTGATGGTTGTTGCAGCGACTATCTGATGGATGTTTTCCGCTGTAAGTGCTCTTTTGGCAGTCGGAGGGTTCTTGGTGAAAGAGTGGGCGAAGGGTTTGCGGTCTTCCAGCCCATATTGCTCCAGGGCTTTGTTGTAGATAGCTCGTAGACGCTTCATGTAAAAAGAGATGGTGTTCAGCGTGAGACCGTTCTTTCTCAGATAACTCTCGTAATCTTCCATGATGAGGCTGTCGAGTTGGCTAATCAGCAGGTCTTTCTCTTTCCGGAATCTCATGAAACTGCGCAAGGTGCCCATATATATATCGGCAGACCGGTATTTGCCATTCTTGTAGAGTCGCTGGGTGAGTTCCCTGACATATTCGCCTAGCGTCGGACAGGCATTCATGTCTTCTTTGGCTATTTGCTGCGCATCATGTTCACTACCATTCTCTATGACATATCCCAATGCGTTGTTTCTGTTGCTTACTTTGATGACGATTTCTGCATCTTGCCGAATAAGTTCTTTTGGAATTTCTATTCTTAGTATCATTTTTATGTGAATATTATGTTGAATGAAGTGCTTTGTTGTATAACAATTTAGTAAACAGCCAACAAAGTTACGATTAATCTCTGGATTACCCAAAGTTTTTTCCGATATTCACATCAATGCCAGTATATATGATAAGGTGTAATGGGCAGCCAGTTTAAGTAAGTAGATGAAATCATGTACGTCATTTAACAGGTTTATACGCTTCATTGGGTCGATAGATATGACTGCGTTGGGTTCAAGATACGGCTGCGCTGGGCGGAAGATTCGATTTCGTAGGGTGGAAGATTCGACTTCGTTGGGTAGAAGAGTCAAATTCGTTGGCTGAATAATATGGCTGCGTTGGCTGAACGAAGTAGCTCTGTTAGCTGCATGAAGTACTTGAGTTGTCAGAATGAGGCGGCTTGGTGTAATACGGTTCGCTAGTCTGTTAGGCGTTCGGGGCTTGCTGCCCAGCCTTTATTAAAAGTAAAAGAAGGTGCGTCATGGACTGATGACGCACCCTCTTCTCTGGATATTTATACCTCCTTCATGTTCTTTAGTTCCCAACCCTCAAATTGCATGATGATTTTATGCAGTTGAGTCCCCTGCCTTAGAACTTCTACTCTTGGGGCTGCAGCATATCGGTTGACAGATACTTATCATATTGCTTGCGCACATTGTTGTTCGGAATTCCGAGTATAAGCTTTGCTCCTCTCGTAGCCTTGATGGTAAGCATGCCATAATAAAACAGCAGGCTTGGAAATACCTGCGGGTCTGTTATCATTCTTGCAGGGAAGGTGTCATAGAGTGTAGTCACAATCTCTCCTTTCTCGGCAATCGTGCGAATCACGCCCTTTCGGTCGCCATCTAGCTTGTCGAGCTGGATGAGCTTTTTCATCTTGTTATAGTCGGTCTTGGTGTTAGGGTCTATCATCTCTTCAGGGCCCTTGCCAGAGCTCAGATAGTTGCGCAGATAATAGAACACCATATCGCAGTTGAAGATCTTACTTTGAGATGTCAAGGCACTCTTCGAGAAGCAATAGTTATCATACCAGGGTTTCATCTCGTTAACAATGTCATCAATGTTGGCATTGGCTGCAATTTCGCCCTTTTCCTTATAATAGTTGAACATCTGATAGACATCTTCTGTAGAAAATCCTAACATCTGGTTGAATTGCTTCTTGGTGGATATATGCCATCCGATGTTGAAACCGCTGGTCACGTCATCGAGCGTCACAGGACTCACACCCGTCATAAAGATACGTTCAAACGAACCTTTGAATTTCTTGAAGATATCACGATAGAAACCCTCAGCATGGGTAATGGCACGATACACTCCTTCACCCTGCTCGTTGAGCACCGTGTTGGTGAAGTTGTCATATTCGTCAATGATGAGATAGGTACGAAGATTCAGCTTCTTCGATTCGTCGTTGATAAGTATCAACTTGTCTACGGCGTCTTCCGCCTCGAAGACCTTCTTTACAAAATCCTCCGAATAGTATTGACGGTAGACATCCACAAAACTATCCAGCTTCACTTTGCAATAACGGTTAAACTTGTCTTCCAGCTGGTCGATACGTCCGCCTACTTGCGAAAAATCAAGATAGAGAACCAGATATTTGCCTTGAAGGGGAGTAGGATTCATGCCAATCCACAGATTGCCGAACAGATCCTTGAACTTATCCTTCATGTTACAGTCATAATAAGCTTGGAGCATACTGATGAATACGCTCTTGCCAAAACGGCGAGGACGGATAAAGAAGAGGTTTACCGCCTCATCTTCCAATGCTGGCAAATACATCGTCTTGTCCACATAGTAATTGTTTTGCTCTATGATTTGTACGAAGTCATTGCGTCCATAAGGTATTTTTTTAGTATCTTGCTTCATATCTCCAGTATTACTTGTAATTTTGTGCAAAGATACAACTATTTGGGAATAATACCAAAGAAAAACGGATTTTTTTCGGTAATCTGCAGAAAACAACATTCCTGGTAGATGCTTCTACACTCTCACCGATATGCCCCTATATATATTAAGGTACAGACCTTATAGAGGGTGTGCCATGAATTTATGACACACCCTCTTTGAAATATTATACTTCTTTCCTATTCTTAAGCACCCAACCTCCGAATTGTATGAAGCTCCTATATATAATAAGGTGTAGGGCCGTTAATTAAAAAGCAGTCGATAGTGAAAAGTTCACTGCCGACAGACTAACTTGTTTTTGAGTCTGTAAAGTTATCTCCATAGGGGCTCGGAAATCCAATTTTCAGGAAAACCCATAGCGGTCGGATCTACCTGTGAATAAGAAGCGAGTAAGGATTTGAGCTTGTTCTTGAAGTCCAATCCGTATCCCATGGAATCAAGCCAATATGCAATACAACAGGCTATAGCATATACTTTGTTTGCATCTACACCTTCTATGTTCACCCATGCACCACGTAAAGAAGCGCTCATTTGAGGAGCTGTAGAAAGATAACGGTTCCAGAGGCGTGAGTGGTGAGCGCAACAGTTTCTCAAGACAGTTACGCTACGCATCCAGCTTTCCAATACCTCATGCTGAGGAAGATTGAACTGACGAGCTACACGCTTCTTCAATTTCTTGTCACAGAAATTGTAATAGAGTTTTGAAAGCGTACCGAAAGATGCCAGTTCAAGAGTTTTCCATGCTGGTGGGAAAATTGGCTTGTCATAGTTGCGCCTATGCTCCTTGATAAAGTCCTCTTTACTACGTTGAAGCTCTCTGTCTATGGAGTTCATATTCTCAATAAACTTATGTTCGTCATCAGCAAGGCTTGTATCAAAGAACCAAAATGGTCCATGTTCCAATGAGAACTCTTGTATAATTTTTGTGCGCAAAGCTATCTCTAATCGTTGGATAGCTTTGAACATCAAGTCTCTCAACTCCATATCAAAGTTGTAGAGAGCTACGGCATCTTCAAATCTACTATTAGGCTTAAATTGATGTGAAGTTTTATCTGCCTCCATTGGACGAAGGTATTGAACAAAACGAAAATAACTGACCTCTCCAAGAAATTTTGCAGTCTTGGATGAATCAGCAATATTTAAGCCTCTACTTTTTAGTAGTTCTATTTGTTCAGAAATAGAAAGAGCCTGCTTAGTGTATAATCTTAATGTACTCATAAAAAGCAAAAGACCCGCCCTGGTTCGCTGTTCTAATGGGAAGCGTGGCGGATTCTGTTGCTGCAAAGATACGAATAATCATTGACAATACAAACTTTTTAGCAAGAAAAATCATTCTAAAGTGGATTCTTTAACATATTTATATTTAATAATGCCAAATCTGATCATAGAATCACGTTTTGTCAGTGGAGAAAAGTTTCTAAAAATACCGCTTTGTTTTTTATCTCTTTCCTATTCTTTAGCACCCAATCTCCGAATTGTATGAAGCTCCTATAAATAATAAGGTGTAGGACCGCCAATCTCCCCTATATATAATAAGGTGTAGGTTTTATATCGGCAAAATGGAGGAAAACAGGGAAAATGGACGGGTTAGAAGCCCAATATGGGGGCTATTTTATAAAAAACATAAGAAAATTAGCCTTTTTTTGGAAAAAAAATGCTCAAAAACTTGTCAAAAAATATACTTACTTTTGCAGCATGAAAAATCTCCCGGCTGGAGATATTTCAAAGACGATAAGAACTGAGTGGTCATAAAAAACCACACGATATATAAGAACAATAAAATAACTGTTCTAGGAGAACCTTTGAAAGAGAACGAAGAACTTTTCTAAAAGTGCAGACTCTTTTCATCAAACGGGACTCTTGATTCGATATAGAGAATTAATTAATAACTTCCTGCCGAAAGGCTAGGAAAAACGTATAACTTTATAAATATTTACCGTATGAAAAGAAAGTATTTAAGCGCGCTGCTTATGGGTGCATTAACAGTTGCATCTGTAAGTACCTTTACTTCTTGTAAGGATTACGATGACGACATTAGCAATTTGCAAAAGCAAATTGATGCTAATGCTACTGCTATCAAGCAGATCGAGGATCTGATCAAGGGTGGTGGTGTCATCAAGACTGTTTCAGAAGCTACTGACGGTGTTACTGTAACATTGAGCAACGGTCAGTCTTTCAACATTAAGAATGGTACTAATGGTGTTGATGGTACTCCTGGTACTGCTTGGACTATCAGTGACGATGGCTTCTGGGTGAAGGATGGCGAAAAGACGGATTACAAGGCTATTGGCGAAAAGGGCGACACTGGTCCTCAGGGGCCTCAGGGGCCTCAGGGGCCTCAGGGTCCTCAGGGTCCAGCTGGAGCTGCTGGTTCTGATGCAACTGCTGCTTCTTATGAGTACTACGTTCCTAACGCTGAGACAGGTTACTTCGACATTTATAAAAATGGCGAGAAGGTAAAGCAGAGCAATGTTAAGTTCGTTCAGGAAACTCCAAACTCTATCACCGCTTCTCTGGATAAGCAAAACTTGATCCTCACAGGTGTTAAGGGTATTTCTGGTGAAAAGGTCGTTATTTCGCTTACTGGTGATTTGACAGGCTTGGTATTCATGCCAAATCTCTACTTGGATGGTATTGAGACTTTGACTTATGACTACTTGCATGGTGAATACTTAGGGCATAAGGAAAATTTGACTGGTCTTAGCCGTTTGACTACTACTGATGGTAGCCATAAGACAATCACAGGTCTTGATAACTATTTGCCAGACAGATTGAACAATTCATTAGCCGTTGCTCCTGCTGCTGAAACTTTGTACAATTATGGTCCTGCTTGGGGTGTTAAGTATCACATGAATCCATCAAATGCTGATATGGCATACGAGGATATTACGGGCTTCAATCTCCTTGAGCCAACAATCTTGAATTATCATACTCGTGCTACAGCTTCAGTGCTTGGAAATATTACTTCTCCAGAGTTGAACGATGCAGGTAAGGCTCTCTTCAATACTTCTAATGGTATTGTTACAGCAGGTTTGAAGATTCAGCATCCTGAAAAGTTGGAACCATTCCCAACTGTTAAAGATAAGAATGAAACAGCTAATACGATTGCTTTGCAGGCTAAGACTGCTGCAAGTTCAGTAGCTGAAGGCAAGGTTACTTCTGATTATGCTTTGATTCAGCCACAGAAGGCTTACCTCGAGGCATTGTACTGGAGATTGAAACCTCATTATGCTGGAGCAGGTTTGCCTAATACCCGTATGGGTGATGAAACAGGTGTTCCTGTAGATAAGTACTTCGGCACAACTGCTGATGATGTTACCAAGAAGGTTCACGTTTATGACTCACCTCAGGAGGCTTTGAAAGATCCAGATGGTGCAGCTCTTGAACTTTACTATAACAGCGCTGAGGGTATTGATATTGCAAGCTACCTCGGACTCCATATGATGGTAGAGGATGTTAAGCAGTTTACTCCTGGTACTCCTAATAAGCTTGGTGTTAACCTGAAGGAGATGTCATTAGAAGAAGGTAAGGAATGGGGCTTGACATATCAGTTCAACCTCGTTGAATACAAGGTAGACGGTAACGCTACAATTGATAGCCGTTATGCTAAGTGGGTTAACAAAGACGCTGGTATTCTCCGTGCATGGAATGTTGATGCAGAGGGTAATCCAACTTCTGAGTCTGCTACTTCTATCGACCGTGAGCCATTAGTTCAGGTACTCGTTAAGCGTGGTGATAAGGTGGTTTTGGATGGTTACATCTTGATTCACATTACACGCCAGAACCCAGAGGTTGCTCCTAATAAGGCAATTGATTTGTTGACAAAGGATGCTAAGTTCGATCTCTGCAATGGTATTGATGATTTGAAGACTACATGGGCTCAGTTCTCTGCAACTGTATTGACAGAGGGTCTTGAGAATATGACAAAGAAGGACTTCGATGAGCAGTATACTATTGATTCTAAGGGCACATACGGTACTGATGCTGCTGGTAATACTACTTTGGATCTGAAGATGTTCAAGGCTGCTCCTGAGAAGGGCGGTACATACAACGCTGCTGATGATCTTGGTAATATCGAGTACTTCGGTAATACAGAGGGTACAACTAACCATGCCTTCAAGTGGCATTTGGCTGCTGAAGATCTTGAGAAGTTGACTCATGATCAGGTTAATCCTGTTACTGTAACTCGCTATGTACGTTACATTGGTAATGCAAAGGCTAAGTATCCTTACATCTATGTTAAGTTGACTTACAACTTGTCACGTGCCAATAAGAACCAGACATTCGGTGAGTTGATTCCTGAGTACTGGAAGGGACTTGATGGTTCTGTAAATGGTAAGGAAGCTGTTATCTTCGATGTTAAGGAGCCTACAAATGGTGGCGATATCAAAGCTATTAGCCGCAAGGTTACTTCTACTTTGAAGGGTAATGTTGCTAAGTTAGTAGGTCCTCACAAGTATTACTTCGTTCCTGAGCCTGTTGTAGTTGGTGGTTATACAATCACTCCACAGAGCAGTGCTGCTGATACCAAGTGGAACAAGTTGTTCTGCAAGTATATCACTGGCGACTCTCACGTATTCAGTAAGGCTAAGTTGCAGGAAACTCTTGAGGGTTGTGCTATTGACTACGAAGATGGTGCATTCAATAATGTTAATCTCTATGCAGTAAAGGGTACTTCTTATGTTAAAATTGCTACATTGAATGCTACTACTAGTGAGATTACATTGGAAAAGAATGCAACAACAAAGGCTGTATTGAATGCGATTGGTTATGAGCCTGCGAATGCTAATATCCAGAAGGAGCTCCGCTCTTGGGTAGGTGTTGTAACTGAGAACACTTGTGGTGTAGCTGAGTTTGTTAAGGATGGTATCTTCCTGACATCTTGGGAGCGTCCAATCAACTTGATTGATGTTGCTCAAGATCCACGTATCGATGCTAACACCAATGGTAACGTTATCTACGCTCTTGATCTCTTCAAGTTGTACGACTGGCGTGGTTGGAATACTGCTACAGTTTCTGAGGCAGGTTGTGTAGCTAACCAGAGTAATATGTGGGGTGACCACCTCTGGTTCTGGGGTTACTACAATGTGAAGTCTATCACTATCGATACTACACCTGCTGAGGTTAAGACAACTCTTGGCGGTGGTAGCTGGACTACAATGGATAAGATTAGTAACCAGGTTGAACTCAAATGCGGTAATGCAAGTGGTAATGCTGCAGATCCTAAGACTAAGGGTAAGGTAACTTACGCCAACGATTTGACTTCTTACAACTCTGCAAGTCAGAATGCAGCTTTGACAACCCACATGGAGGCTAATAAGGCTAAGTTCGGTACAATTTGGTACTACAACAATGGTGGTAACGTAGAGACCTTCAAGGTAAGAGTTCCTATCACTATCGCTTACGAGTGGGGTGAGTTTACTACTGAGGTTGAGTTCACAATCAACGGTACAATCGGTGATTAAGACATTTATTGAAAAGGAAATTAATAATTAAGCTCTAATTAGAGGGTGCGCCTAAAAGAGCGGCGCACCCTCTTTTTATTTAAAAATGTGACGGGTATGAAAAAAACTATATTATATTCTCTCTTGGCTATATTGGTCTTCTCATTATGCTCATGCGGTGATAAAAAGAAAAGTCGCGAACAGCAGGTTGATGAATTCAGAAGCGAATTGACAGAAGAAGATACGGCTGCTATGTTGAAACTTTGTGATGATGCCATGGCGCAACTCAAGGCAAAGGATTATAACGCAGTGCTTGCCAATTTGCATGAATATACCGATTCTACGCAAGAAGTGAAACCTCTCACAGAAGAAACAAGACAAAGATATCTTAACAAGTTTAAGATGTTCCCTGTATTGGATTATACACGCGTATATTACTCATTCCAGTTGCAAGGCTGCAATGATGTGAAATATGATGTTACCTTTGCAACGGCAAAACAGGCTGGAACCGCTGAACCGGCAAAGACAGCTTATATGTTCAATCCGGTGAAAGTAGACGGCACTTGGAAACTGTGTGTAAAGACGGCTACTGACGAAATAGATTTGAACATGCGCTAATAAAACATTTAAACTTACCTATTATGAAAAAATCATTGTTTGTCATATTACTGGCTTGTATGTCTGCACCCTGTTGGGCTCAGATACAGCGCACTGCTGTATTTGATTTCAGTCAGCCACTCAGCCTTACTCCTTCCATAACTCCACCTGAAGGTAATAGTAATGAAGTTCCCGTTACTGATAATGTTTTCTCTAATGGCGACATTACTATTGATTTTGAGTGGGGTAATCAGGGATTGGGTACATCCATCTTGAATTTTACTAATCCCTATACTCATGAAGTCACCTATTATCTCAAAGTCAGTCAGCAGGCTTTGATGAAAGTGCATGCACCTGTTATCGGACGTCTTGACAGAGTATCTTTCTCTGATGATAGTAGTGTAGGTGATCTCCGAGTGACAGACGATGAATTAGGAAGTCAGGAAGATGGATACAAGACATGGATTAATGATAAAAAGCAGGATATCCATGACTTAATATACAAAAACAGTTTTTCGAATGCTCAATTGAAAAAGATTACGGTACTCTATACCATGCCGTCTACCATTCTGATAGCTACAGGTGATTTGGAGAATGGCAGTGTTTTAGAGTACTTTGAAAACATGCATCTTACATTCGACCGCAACATGCTGGTTAAAGATGCATCCAAAATCACACTCTCTGATGGAACGAGCAGCGAAACGCTTTCTGCTACTGTAAAAGACAATGTGGTGACCTTATCTGCTGCTAGCCAGATAGCAAAGAATGGTACATATACACTTACGGTTCCTGCAAAGAGTTTTGTTGATAAGGAAGGCTTTGAGAACAAGGAAATGAAATTCTCTTTTGTCATCAAGGCTCCTTTTAGTCCTGTTTCGATTACTCCTGCAGCGGGAACCGTTGAAACTTTACCTCTTACTATTGCCGTAGACTTCGGAGAGAAGGTTGGATATGTAGATGAGGCTGCCAGCGTGAAATTACTGAAAGATGGTAACGACTATCTGATAGCAAAGGCTGTCAAGGCATCTGATACGAAAGTTAATTTTGAAATACAGGGCGCTGCAGGTGCTATCTCAAAGAAGGGTACTTATAAACTTATTGTTCCTGCTAATGTAGTTTGCAACGACAAGAAGGGCGATGCCGAATGGGAACGCTACAATAAGGCTTTTGATGTAGAATATGTTGTTGTCGGTTCTGCGGCTTACCTGAAAGCCCAAGAACTGTTGCAAAACAAATCGGTGGGTTATCCTAAGGTCACAAGCGCGGCTTACGTAGCATTGGACAATGTTGTAAAGAATGAAGCATCAACAGATGCAGAATTCAAGGTTGCTATTGATGCTTATTATAATGAAACGGATGTTCTTCTTCCTGAGAACAAGAAGTGGTATAAGATAGCTAGTGTAAATAAGGATGGTAAATCATTGTATCTTGCTGTAAAAGAAAAGCAGGTTCTATTGGTAGACAATATTGATGAAGCTTCAGCTTTTGAGGCGTTAGACCATAGTGGAGTGTTCACCTTGGGTGATGCTGATGACAATATGCTGAATGTCAATGGAGTGACAGCTGATGCAGGTGCAGAAGCAAGCAAACTTAGAATTGCCAAACTGGATGGCTCTGCTGTACAACTCGAATCGGGTGATGTCTTTGATGCAGATAAAGCATTGGGTACTTTCTCATTCAAGGGATCTTATCCATCTGTAACGGGAAACTCTAGCGTTGCTTATGCTTTGTGCAATCATGCAGACAAGAAATATCAGACAGAAGCAGATGTTGCTGCTCCATATTGGCAAAGCAGTCTGACCAGTGCCTTCGCATTCGTTGAGGTTGAAAAACCGGCTGCTGCTATCAAGACCGTAGAGACAGCTTACAAGTTGACACCTGCAATAGTAGGAAGCAATGCCGATCTCCTGACTCTTTCTTTCGATGGGTTGACTCATGTTACTGTAATGAGTGATGCTGATGCCTATATTGCTAATGAGAAGGGGGAGCGCGTGAAAGATGTTACCTTTACTCCGGTAACAGGAAAAGACAATCAGTTTACTTTTGCGTTGACTGACCTGACAAAGGCTAGCTATCAGCTGGTAATCCCAGAAGGAACCTTCCATTATGAAAAGAATAATAAGGAAGTAAAGACACAAGCTATCAAGGAAAGCTTTACGATAGGAAAGGGCGGCTCTCCTGAAGATCCAAATCTTAAATCAGATTATTCAATATACCAGATGTTGCCTGATATATCAGGTTTTGTCAAGGATGTTGCATTGAATGGATTTATGATTAAAAACATTGGATACTTTGATGGCTTGGTTGCTAATCCTGATAGAGAAGTGAGACTTGCAGTTTACGACAACAACAAGACGATTCGTACAGGACACTTTGAAAGCTATGTAGATCCAGAAGATCCGGCAACGCCGACATTGCTGTTAGTTTTTGATACTCCTATTAGAGAAGGTGAATTGAAAGCCAATAGTTACGCTATCGTAATTTTGCAGGGAACCTTCGGAGATACAAACTTTGGAAAGTTCCTTGAGGACAAGACCACAACCCAAGCCAGTGACTGTCATACAAACCCAAGAATGACGATTACAATTGAAGTAGACAATGATAAGGCTACTGGTATCGGACATGTTGTGAATTCTACTGAGAAGAACAATGTAATCTATGATGTCCAGGGACGTAAGGTAAAGCAGATGAATCGTTCTGGTATCTACATTGTGAATGGAAAGAAATTCGTAAAGAAATAAAATTTAATGTAGAAAGTTATGAAACCAATGAAATTATTTATGGCAACGGCCATGTTAGCCATCGGCTCTACAGCCGCTATGGCGCAAGCATCCTACACAGACAAGGATGGAAACGAATATCAGTTTAAGCGTCACTGGTTTCTGGATGTTCAGGCTGGTGGGCAATATACTGTAGGTGAGGCAAGCTTCTCAGACTTGCTTTCTCCTAACTTCCAGGGTGCCATCGGCTACCAGTTCTCTCCTGTTTTCGGACTCCGTGGTCAGATTAACGGTATCTGGAGCAAGGGCGGATGGAACGGATACAAGGCTACCAAGGACGGTACACCGTATACCGCCAGCTACAAATGGAAATATGTAGCTCCGGGTGTGGACTTTATGTTCAACCTCTCTAACCTCTTCTGTGGCTGGAACCCGAACCGCGTGTTCAGCGCTACTGCCTTCGTTGGTGGTGGTATCAACTGGGCAGGAGCTAACCAGGAGGTAAACGACCTGGCTGCCAACATCAAGAATCAGAGCAACTATCTGTTGGAGTATCTCTGGCAGGGAAAGAAGGTTCGCCCTTACGGCAGAGCAGGTATCGACCTGGAATTCAAGGTAAGCAAGGCTGTGAGCATCATGCTCGAAGGCA
>ERZ791865.1347-NODE-1347-length-24218-cov-9.107644_pt1 | contig 24218 bp, 23 predicted proteins | sample MGYA00509942_ERZ791865 | MGnify/ENA primary metagenome ERZ791865 (study PRJEB30046, sample SAMN00792098) | human gut metagenome | study: EMG produced TPA metagenomics assembly of the A metagenome-wide association study of gut microbiota in type 2...
CGAATGGCTGCGGGGCGCTTCTGTATTTATAATTCTTTAAAAATCAGCTTATTGCTTACTGATCCTTTTCCACCATCATCTTGCTGGCTTTATAGATATCGCCGCAGCCGAGGGTGATGACCAGATCGCCGGGCTGGGCGTTCTGCTTTACCCAGTCGGCGGCTTCCTGCAGGCTGTTCACCAGCACGGAGCCGGGGATCTGCGCTGCCAGCTTTGCGCTGGTAATGGTGGGGTCGTTGGGCTCGCGGCTGCCCATGATGGGGGTCAGCACCGTGATGTCCGGGATCTTGAGCACATCCACAAAGTCGTTGAACAGCATCTTGGTGCGGCTGTATGTAAACGGCTGGTGGACGGCGATCAGGCGCTTGTAGCCCATCTCCTTGGCGGTGTTCAGGGTGGCGCGCAGCTCGGTGGGGTGGTGGGCGTAGTCATCAATGACCAGCGCACCGTTGCACTCGCCGTACACCTCAAAGCGGCGGCCTGCGCCCTTGAAGTTCAGGGCAGCCTCGGCGCACTGCTCTGCGCTCAGACCCACAAAGCGGCACACGGCGCACATGGCCAGTGCATTATAAATATTGTGGCGGCCAGGCACGGACAGGCGGATGCGGGTGGTGTCGGTCGTATTCCACTCCTTCAGGTCGAACTCGAAGAAGCCGGGCTTATACTCGTTGACGTTGATAGCGCGGTAGTCGGCGTGGTTGTCGATGGCAAAGGTGCGCACCCGGCGGTCCAGCGTGTACATCACGTCCATGGTGTTCTTATCGTCGGCGTTGGCAAAGATCATGAACTGGGTCATCAGGGCAAAGCGCTTGAAGGCAAACTTCAGCTCGCCCATGCTGCCGTAGTAGTCCAGATGGTCGTTGTCGATGTTCAGCACCACGGACAGGTAAGGGGTCAGTTTCAGGAAGGTCTCGGCAAACTCGCAGGCCTCGATAACGATATCATCGCCCTTGCCGGCCTTGCCGTAGCCGTTGATGAGGGGCAGCTTGCCGCCGATGACGGCAGAGGGGTCGCGCCCTGCCAGTTCCAGCGCAGTGGTGATCATGGAGGTGGTAGTGGTCTTGCCGTGGGTGCCGGACACGCAGATGCTCTGCTTGTACAGGCGGCTCACATAGCCCAGCAGCACGCTGCGCTCCACGGTGGGGATGCCATAGGAGGCAGCTGCGTTCAGTTCCACATTATCCTTGGAGATGGCGGCAGAGTACACCACCATGTCCGCACCGACAACGTTATCCGCATTGTGGCCAAGGCTGACCTTCACGCCCATCTCCCGCTCGTAGCGGATGATGCTGCCGTCCAGCACATCGCTGCCGGACAGCTCGTAGCCCTTGGCGGCCAAGATCTGGATCAGCGGGTACATTCCGCTGCCGCCGCAGCCGATAAAATGGATCTTCTTTACATGGTCCAGCAGATGCTGGCTATAATCCGAGTACATGAACATAGTAAGGCTCTCCTCCAAATATTAACGGCTGCAGCGCAGACCGATTCCTTCCAAATATGGGGACACACTCTTATTATATAATTTTTGCAGCATAAAATAAACAGGTAAGGCCGAATTTTCGGAAAGAACCATAATTTTTTTGTGAATTTTGTGATATGTGTACAACAAAATCCCAGCAGTATTACTTTGCCCGCCGCTGCAGGATCTCGTCCAGAATGGCATCGGCTACATCCGCCTTGCTCATCAAAGGCAGCTCCCGTGTGCCGTCCGGGGTGATGAAGGTGACCACGTTGGTGTCCACCCCAAAGCCTGCACCGGCCACCTTGAGGTTGTTTGCCACCACCATGTCCAGATTCTTTTTAGCAAGCTTCGCGGAGGAGTTTTCCACAAGATCCCGGGTCTCCATGGAAAAGCCGCACAGGAACTGGTGGGTCTTGCGGGGGCCGATGGTGCCAAGGATGTCCTCGGTGCGCTCCACCGGGATGGAAAGGTCGCCCTCTTTCTTTTTGATCTTGTCGTCTGCCACGGTAGCGGGGCGGTAGTCCGCCACGGCAGCGGCCATGATGAGCACATCGGTGGTGTCAAAGCGGTCAGTCACCGCCTCGTACATCTGCCGGGCGGTGGTCACCTGCACATCGGTGGTAAACTTGACCGGCGGCAGCGCGGTCTGTCCGTGGATCAGGGTCACTTCGGCGCCCCGCATGGCGGCGGCGCGGGCAATGGCGTAGCCCATCTTGCCGGTGGAGTGGTTGGTCAGGTAGCGCACCGGGTCCAGCGCCTCCTGCGTGGGGCCGGCAGTCACCGCAATGCGCACCCCTGCCAGATCCTTCGGGCGGGCGATGGTGTGCAGAATGTGCTCGATCAGTACTTCCTCCTTGGGCAGGCGTCCGCTGCCCACATCCTTGCAGGCCAGCACGCCGCTTTCGGAGGGGATGACAGTAAAGCCGTACCGCTCCAGCGTGGCAAGGTTATCCTGCGTGATGGGGTTTTCCAGCATCCCGGTGTTCATGGCGGGGGCTACCAGCTTCGGGCACTTAGCGGCCAGCACCACGGTGGTAAGCATATCGTCCGCAATGCCGTGCGCCATTTTGGCAATGACGTTGGCGGTGGCAGGGGCGACTAAGATCACATCCGCCTTTTTTGCCAGCGAGATGTGGGTGACCTCAAACTTGAAATCCCGGTCAAAGGTGTCCACCATGCACTTGTGGCCGGTCAGGGTCTCAAAGGTGAGAGGGGTGATGAACTGGGTAGCGTTTTGGGTCATAATGACCTCCACATCCGCCCCCAGCTTTCGCAGTGCACTGGCCACGTTGGCCATCTTATAGGCGGCAATGCCGCCGCTCACGCCCAGCAGGACGCACTTGCCGTTCAGATCCATGGTTCGTTTACCTCCCGGAAAAACAGTTCTTTTCCACATATCTTACCTTAGTATAATGCAAAACTTCCACCAGCACAACAAAATCTTTGCCGGGAACTTGTATCCTGAGCAAAAATGCGGTAAAATACGCTTGACAAAGAGCAAACCGGTTCTTTTCTTTTACTTTGAAAAGGAAAACAGAATTATGATCTTAGCCATTGATATAGGCAACACCACCGTCGCCCTTGGGGGCATCCGGGACGGACGTGTATGCTTTGTGGCGCGCATGGACACGGTGCGCACCCGCACGGCTGCGGAATATCGTGCCGAGATGGATAAAATTTTTGCGCACCGCCGTCACCCGGAGCGCCCCATGCGCTTTGAGGGTGCGGTGCTCACCAGCGTAGTGCCCCAGATCACCGGGGCACTGGCCGAGTGCGCCCGTCACTACACCGGCAAAAAGCCGGTCATCGTTTCGCCGGACATCCGCACCGGGCTGACCATAGGGGTGGACGAGCCCCGCGCCGTGGGCAAGGATCGGCTGGTGGATGCCGCCTACGCGGCGGCAAACTTTCCGCTGCCGGTGGTTACGGTAGACCTCGGCACCGCCACCACCTTTAATGTGGTGGACAAAGACCGGGTATTCCGGGGCGGCGTGATCTGCCCCGGCCTTTCCACCGGGCTGCGCGCATTGGGCGAGCGCTGTGCCCAGCTGCCGCAGGTGCATCTGGGCTCCCCGAAAAAAGCCATCGGCACCAATACCGAAAGCTGTATGCTGTCCGGCTCGGTGCTGGGCACCGCCGTGCTCATTGACGGCATGGTGCAGCGCATTGAAGAGGAATTGGGCAGCCCGGCTACGCTGGTAGTCACCGGCGGGCTGGCAAAGTACGTCACCCCGCTGTGCCGCCACCCCCTGGCCTATGACCCGGAGCTGCTGATGAAGGGGCTGGCACTGCTGTACCAGCTGAACGCCCCGCAGGAGCACAGCCGCAGCCATGGCGGCGGCAGGCACTACGGTCAGCAGGGACGCCCCCGGGCAAAGCACCCGCACCCCAACCGCCGCACTCGCCGCGAGCCGGAAGCGCTGGTAGGCTGAGGGGACAAGAGGATAAGGGAGAGCATTATGAAACTGGGCATTCTTGGCACGGGTAAGATCGTGCAGGAATTTTTGCCATGGCTTGTGGAGCACACGCCGTTTACTGTGCAGGCGGTGTGCAGCACCCCACGCTCGGCGGTAAAAGCCGCAGAGCTGTGTGCGCAATATCAGATCCCACAGCACACCACCAATTACTTTGAGTTGCTGCAATGGGTGGACGCGGTCTACATCGCCGTGCCCAATTTGCAGCACGCCCGCTACGCCCGGGTGGCACTGGAGGCGGGCAAGCACGTCATTGTGGAAAAGCCCATGGCGGTGACCGCCGCCGAAACCGAGGAACTGGCTGCGCTGGCACAGCGCAAGCGGCTGTTCCTCTTTGAGGCTATGACCACCCAGTACCAGCCCAACTACGCAAAGCTCCGGGAGCTGCTGCCCCGGGTGGGTACAGTGCGCATGGTACAGTGCAGCTTCAGCCAGTATTCCAGCCGATACGACGCCTTTTGTGCCGGGCAGACCCCGCCGGTGTTCGACCCGCTGTGCGCGGGCGGCGCACTGATGGACTTGGGCGTGTACAACGTCAGCTACATCGTAGGTCTGTTCGGTGAGCCCAACAAGGCGGTGTATGCCGCCAACATGGAGCGCAATATCGACACCAGCGGTGTGCTGATGATGGATTACAGCGGCTTCAAGGCGGTAAGCCTTGCCGCCAAGGACTGCGCAGCCCCTGCCCGCTGCATCATTCAGGGCACAAAGGGCTACATTCTGCAAAAATCCACCCCGAACTACTGCGGCGGCGTGACCTTCCACCCCAACGAGGGCAAGGAGGAGCACTACAACCTGAACGGGGACCGTCCCCGGCAGGCGGCAGAGTTCGAGGCCTTTTACCGCGCCATGACCGCCGGAGATCAGGAGCTGTGCGCCCGCATGCTGGATACCAGCATCGCGGTAAGCCGGGTGCTCACGGTGGCGCGCCGCAGCGCCGGGGTGCGCTTCCCCGGTGACAGATTTTAACGCATTTTTCTCTGGAACACGCCCTGACAACTACGCGCTTCCAAAGATTTGAATATTCACCTAAAACCCGCACAGAGCGGGCAGGTTTGCGCCGTATCCGACAAAAAGGGCGGAACGGCAGCAGGAGGAAAACTGAATTATGAAGAATACCAATACGAAGACTCTGACCCGTGTGGCCCTGCTGGTGGCCATTGAACTGGTGATGAAGCTTGTCGGTCTGGGCAGTGTGCCCATGGGCCCGCTGTACATGAGCTTCCTCACCCTGCCCATCGCTGTGGGCGCCATCACCATGGGCCCCGCCGTGGGTACCCTGCTGGGCGGCGTGTTCGGCGCTGTGAGCTTCTACGATGCTATCACCGGCGCATCTGCCATGACCGGCGCACTATTCCAGGTCAGCCCGCTGAACACCTTTATCCTGTGCGTGGGTATGCGTATGCTCATGGGTCTGTGCTGCGGCCTGATCTTCAAGGGCCTGCAGAAGCTGGATAAGTCCCGCACTTGGAGCTACATCGTCAGCGCCATGACCGCACCCGCCCTGAACACCCTGTTCTTCATGGGCTACATCGTGCTGGCCTTCTACGGCTGCGACTATGTGCAGAATCTGGTGTCCGTCAAGGGCGCTGCCAACCCCTTCATGTTCGTTGTGCTGCTGGTCGGCGTGCAGGGCGTTGCCGAATTTCTGGTGTCCGGCATTCTGGGCGGCATCGTCGCCCGCGCCGTGGCAAAGTTCCTGAAGTAAGACCGGCTGCGCACCATGTCAGGGCGGCGCATCCGTGTTTAGAATAGAAAAATGAATGCTCCTCCGGCAACTGCCGGGGGAGTTTTTTGTTGGGAACGGCTCCAATATCCTCCCTGTGAAAATGCAATGCCGGAGCGTCCTCAGACGCTCCGGCATTGCCCTATTCACAAAAATATCGTCCCGTCTGCCCGGCAGCCTTTACTTCTTTTCCCGCAGCTGTTCCAGATAGCCATCTGCCTTGATGGCCTCCGGGGTAAAGGAGTTATTCTTCCACCAGTTCACAAGGGCGGCGGTCACGGTCAGGCCAGTGGTCACCAGCTGCTCCACGGTGGAGCTCTCGATGGGCAGCACAGGCTTGCCGCAGGCGCTCAGCACCTGATTGGTCAGTGCCAGCGCCAGCGCAGCCGTGCGCGCCAGCGTAGCAGCAGAAATTTTGCAGTGGGTATCGTTCATAGGTTCAGTTCCTCTCTTTCTCTAAATCTGCGATGCGGTGGTTAGCCACCTTCATCTGTTCTTCTAAAATGGGTACGCGGCGGGCAAAGTTGTTATGCTCCCGCACCTCCCGGGTCAGCTCCTCCAGCTTTGTGTCGGTCACCGCTTGGCTTTTGCCGTTGGCGATCAGCACGCCGATCAGGGTCACCGCACCTGCGATGATGGCTGAGATGATGCTTGTCATCGCGCTCACCCCCTCCACCGGGCTTTGTCTGCCCGGGTATCCACATGCACCCAGCCGGTGGCTCTGCCCGCCTTCCCCGGGTAGCGTCCCACACCGCCCCAGTCCGGCATCAGGCGCTCGGCGTAGGCAGCTACGTCCTCCACGCTTACGCCCTGCACCCGGATGTCTGCCGCCCGGCCCAGCAGGTGCTGGCTGCTCTTGGCACCGCCCACGGCCGCGTTGTGCGCCGCCGTCCGGTAGCCGCTGGTAATGGTCACTGGCTTCCCAAAGTGCTCCCGGATACACTGGAGCAGCAGCATCAGCGCATCGTCCACCATAACGGTGTCGCTGCCGTCCCGGCAGCGCAGCTCCCGCACCTTAAAGTCCGGTGCAAGCAGCTTTGCCCCGTCTTTTGCAAGGCTATATTGTCGGATCATCTCTCTGCCTCCTTTCCGTATCACAGTCCCCGCATCCAGTTCTCAATGATGGTGCTGCGGTACTCATGCGCCCGCAGACCCGGATGGCCGTTGTAGAGGGCAAGTTGAAAGGCATCGTTGCGCAGCTGCTTTGCCGTAGGGCTGGCGTCCGCGCGTCCTGCGCTGTGTGCGGTCAGCAGCAGCGGGTGCTGCGCGTCGTTCAGGTCCAGTACCGGTACACCCCAGTAGGCGCAGATCTCCTTTACCGTTGTCCGGTAGGCTGCACTCATCCATCCGTCCGCAAGGATCACGCCCAGCTTCGCGTAGGGGATGTTCTTCATCAGATACTCAAAAACGATATTGTACGCGCCCCACACCGTTGTGTTGGTGGTATCTGTTTTAGTGCCGACAATGGCGGTCGGGTCAAAGCCCTGTGCCGTGTCCGGCTCACACTCGTTCAGGCCGAACATCAGGGTGATGTAGTCCGCATCCTTCGGTACGGCCTTGTACCGCTCCACCGAGAAGGGCAAAAGCCGCCCGGTGATATTGGTGAACACAGAGCCGCTCACAGCCTCGTTCACCAGCGTCATGTCGTTGCGCTTTGCGATCCACCACGGGTATGTTTTCCATGCTTTCAGCTTCTGGTCGTAAAAATCCGAGTTCGTGCCGGTGTTGCCATTGGCATCCGTGTAGCCGGTCGCATCGCCTGCGGTAAAGCTGTCTCCGCAGGCCACATATTTCTTCCCGTACAGCACGTTGCCGCTTGCTGTACCGAGGGGATCACCATGTACATCATAGATCATACCGTGCCCTCCTGAATGAACTTGTTGATCTTCGTATCGCTCAGCAGTCCTTTGTACACCTTACACTGGTACAGTGTGCCGTCCCAGCAGCGGGTCATCTCGCCGCCATTCGTGCCCGGAGCACCACCGATCAGCAGGCTCTCCGGTACGTCCGTAAGGGTATGTTTGGTTACCTTCCAGCCACTCAGCGTGCAGTGGGTGCTGCCGCCGCGATACTTCTGGCCGTCCAGCTGGATCACGTACCGTGTGCGGGTCTTGAGGTGCGCAACACTGTCCGATAGCGTCACGTCGCAATAGTCGTAATAAGCAATACTGGTTGTGCCGTTGTTTGGGTTCAGATTGATGTTGATACCCGGCAGATTGAAGTTATCGCCGGTCTCGGTCATGCAGTGCACAAACACGATCCATGCTTTGTCGTTAAAGCGGTCGCTGGCCTTTGCATCCAGCAAAATGGTGTACTGCGGTGTCTCAGTGCCCGCGTGCTCCAGCATCTTTACGCCGGTATCAATGCCCTTTGTCAGTGCCGTTTCACCGGGCAGGTTGTAGAGCAGCTGCGCCGTCTCCACCTCTGCCACCGTCACCGTACAGCTTGCACTCTTGCCGCCTGCGGTGGCAGTCACGGTGCAGCTGCCCGCTTTGATGCCCGTCACCACGCCGTTTGCCACCGTGACAAACCCGGCAGGTGCAACGCGCCACACCACTACATGGCTGGTGGCGTCTGCGGGCAGCACGGTAGCCGTCAGGGTCTTGCTTTCGCCCTCGTTCAGGGTCAGGGCGCTGCTGCTCAGGCTCACGCTCTGCACCGGAATATCCTGTGCACTTCTGCCCCACTCTACACGCAAGGCATTCAGGGTATCTTGTGCATCGCTGGTTTTGTAGGCTGCATTCTCAAACAGGTTCAGCAGCAGCTCTTTCGCAGTTTCACTCACTCCCTCGCCCGGGTCGCCCTTATCGCCCTTTACCCCTGCGGCTGCCGCAATGCCCGCTTCCATGTGGTTCAGGTGGGCAGCCGTCAGAGTCTGGCCGTCCACAAAATTCTGTTTTATGTAGCTCATATTAACTCCTTCCAAGGATCATTCTGCCCAGCACCGCAAGGCTCAGCCGGGCAGTCGTCTTGTTTTCCGGCTTTTCCAGCTGCGTGATGCCCCACAGCGCCGCCAAGCGATCATAGGCGGTCATGGCTGCATCATTGCCCGCCGCCAGAAGCCGCAGGATTGCCAGCAGTTCCCGCTTTTCCGCGGTGGTAATGCCGCCGGTTCCCAGCAGCCCTACCAACGCCTCCCACGCCGGGGTGTCCGGTGCAGGCATCGTGCCCTCCGCCGTGCCGCTGTTGGCGCATACCTTGCACCGCACATCGGCGCTGGTCACAGTGCGGCTGCCGTCCGTACCCTCAAAGGTGATGCAGCCTGTGCCGGGCACTGCCGTCACCGCCGCCGGAACGGTCAGCACACCGTTTTCCACCAGCGTGGCCGCGCTTGCGCCGGGGGTGTGCCAGTGGGCGCATACGGTCAGCCCCTTCCACTCGCCCCGCTGCTCAATGCGCAGCCGGTAGTTGCCCCGGTTGCCCGCGTACCCCAGCAGCAGCTGCCCGCCGGGCACTGCTGCCGCGCCGTTGCGCTCCAGCCGGATGGTCATCTCATTCATGCTGCACCCCACCCTTACACATACTGGTAACCCTCTACGTTAAAGGGGTACTCATAGCTGAGGCTCGTGTCCGTTCTCACAACGCCGATACTCAGCACGCCGCTGTCTGCAAAGCTCATCCGCACAGGCGCTGCACCGCTGCACTTCACGCCGTTGCTGAAGTCATAGCTTACACCGCCCACCATGGCCACCGCCGTGCCGCCCCGCACAATGCGGGTGCTGCCGTACTCCGCAGCAGCGGCAACCGGGTTCGTGCTGTTTTCTGCCGTGGGTGCCACCATCCGCACCACAATGTAATCCACCGTCTCCGGCACAGTCAGGCTCGTTGCGGCCTTGCCCGCAGTGCCCGCACCGGTGTAGACCAGCTTTCCGTCCATGTCCATCATCCTTTCCAGTCGTTTCAGTTTTTCGGTCAGGCTAAAGCCCAGCACTGTGTCAAGGTTTTCCGCTGTCACTTCCAGCGTGCCGTCCGCGCTCACGGTCAGCCCCCGCCCGGGCTTTACGCCGCCCAGCACGGCTGCGGTGGCACACGGCAGTGTGTAGCCCGTGCTGAATTTCCGGTCTGCCTCCGCCTTGGAATAAAACCGGTCATCCGCACCCAGCTGCAGCAGCACTGCCGCCTTTTCCTGCGCCGACCAGCTTGCTGCCCCGGCGGCACTGGTCAGCGCTTTTTTTACGCCGTAGGGCAGCAGCGCCGGGGTCAGGGGCGCGTAGGCCTCGGTCATGCGGTCCAGCTGGGCTGCCGTGGCAGGTACGGTAGTCAGGGTGGCATCTGCCCGCACCGCAACACCGTACTGCCCGTCTGCCCGTACTGCGCCGGGCACGGCTGCTGTGGGCACGGTCTCGCTGCGCACATAGGGGCGCAGGTCCGGCAGCGGGGTGGTGTCGGTCTGTACCGCGCCGGTGGCGGTATCCACACTGAGGATGCGCACCACCTCGCCGGGCAAAGGCTGCGCCGGGAGCGGCACCGCTGCCACATCCTGTGCGTCCAAATGCACTGCGCCGCCCTTGCTGTTCACGCTCAGCACGGTGCCGTCCTTGGGCGCGTAGCTCTCTGCCCGCAGCGCGGCGTCCTCCGCCCGCTTTGCGCAGGCATCGGCATCGGTGCGGTCGGCCAGAATTTTGTCCGCCGCCTTTTGCGCCAGCACCGCCTGTACGGCGGTGTCTGCTGCGCCGTTCTCGGCGCGGCGGGCGCTTTCCGCTGCGGCGCGGGCACTTTCCAGCACGCGGGCCACGAACTGCTCGTACACCGAGGGCGGCAGCTCCTCGCTGCCGCCGTCCGTAGGCAGGGTGGCGTACACATCGTAGCTGCCGGGGCGGGTGTAGGCGGTGTAGCCGCCGCTGCCCATGGCGGCCAGCATCCACTGTCCCCGCACGCTGCCGGTCAGGCGGCGGTCCACCGTCACGCTGCCGTCGGTGTCCAGCGGAATAGCCGCCAGCTGCACCCCATCGCTGCGGCGCAGATACAGCGCCATGGTGCACCCCGCCCACGCTGCGGGCAGGATGAACTGCAGCCGGTCCACCCCCTCGGCGTTCTGTGCGCCAAGGTGCAGCCGGTGCGGCTGGGGCACAAATTCGGTGCCGCCGCACTGCTGCTTGAGGATCTCGATCTCCATGCAAAACCTCCTTTTCTGTTTGCTGTCCCGATTGTACCGCCGGAGGTGCAAAACTATCCAGAGTGTACAGAAAATGTGAAATTTTCTGCTCTTCGGCATTTTGCTAAACGGGGTTTTTGCACCGCAAATACAGGCCGTTTTCCCCTGCCGGAAGCGGGTAATTCCCTTGCAGGTTTTCTATGCAAAACCCGCGATGTGGGGCAGCTTGTTTTGGGCGCAGCGGCCACCGCTGCGGCCTTATTTGCAGGGAAAGAAGCCGGCACAAATGTTAAAAATTCATGAACAAATCACACGCAGAAAAAAGGAAAAAATCAGATGGAAACTACCTAAAAACCAAAATATCAAAAAAAACACTGTGGAAATTGCACAAAAAATAATGTTACAAATCTAACAAAGTACATGACGCAAATTTGACAGATGCTTTACGGTCTGGTAAAATAACGTTTGTGCAACGAACGTTGCAGCGTTTAAATTCTATCTGGATGAAGTAAAAAGCCGTCCTGCGTACGGCACGGCATGGGCAGATGCGGCCCGTGTCTGGGCAGTTTTGTGGTCTGCCCGAAGCGGATTCCAACCTGTAATACGATGCTCCGCTTTTTACCCAAAGAGAGCATCGTATTTGACTGTGCGGCACTTATATCCCCAGCCGCCGCAGTCCGGGCGGCCGGGGTGCTGATGCACTGCCCGCAGCCGCGCAAAATACGACAAAGAGAGGAGTTGTCTCGTATCGCTTCCGTTAAATTGAAGAAAGCAGTTACTGCCGCAAAGCAGGCAGTATCTCCCCGTGTGCTGGCATTTTGTGTCATGGTGGTATGTCTTGTGGCTACCCTTGGCGTCACCGCTGCAAATCTGCGGCTGACCTACGTCACCGACTCCAATGGTGCACGGCAGGTCCTTGTGACCGATGCCGATGCTTCCCCCGCACAGGTCATGCACCTTTCCGGCATCCGCTCTGAAGAGGGCGATGAGGTCTACTACACCGCGTTCAGCGGCAATCTTGCCTCCCTGAACATCGAGCGCGCATTCTCCGTCAGCATCACCGCCGACGGGCAGGAGTACCCGGTCAAACTGGTGTTCGGCACTGTTGCCGATGCACTGGAGCGCGCCGGTATCACCCTTGAAGGGGACGACTACACCGAGCCGGCGCTGGATCATGTTGTGACCGCCGGCAGCAAGATCGTGGTCCATCGCGTGGACTACGCTGAGCGTGTGGAGACCCAAGCCATCCCCTACGACACCCAGTATGTCTACACCAGCCTGTACTTCCGCAACACCGGCCGCACCACTACTATGCAGCACGGCGCAGCCGGTCAGCAGACCGTGACCACCCGTGACCGCTATGTGGACGGCGAGCTGGAGAACAGCACCGTTGTGAATACCACCACCACCGTGGAACCCACCGACCACGTCATCAAGACCTACGGCGCAGGCGCGCCGGTGTCCCCCCTGACCGGTGCGGACGGCACCACCAACGCCCCCACCTCTTATAGCAAGGTGCTTACCGGCAAGGCCACCGGCTACTATTCCCGCACCGGCAAGGGTTCTTCCGGTCTGGGTCTGGGCTACGGCACCGTGGCTGTGGACCCGGACGTGATCCCCTACGGTACCAAGCTCTACATCACCTCCACCGACGGCAAGTTCGTCTACGGCTACGCCGTAGCCACCGATACCGGCATCGCCGTCCAGAAGGGGCAGATCCTTGTAGACCTGTTCTACGAGACCTACGCCGAAAGCGTCATCAACGGCGCCATTCAGGTCAACGTCTACGTTGTGGGCTGAGCCGTAAACAAAACACAATAACCACGCAAAGAGACCGCTGTACAAACTGTGCAGCGGTCTCTTTTGATGTGAGCGGAAGAACTTTTTTATTTCGGAGCACCGGAGCGTCTGCGGACGTTCCGGTGCTCCATTTTCATAGGAAGGGGCCCTGGCCGAAACCCTTTCCTCTTTTTCGCAACGCTTTCGCCGGAACCGTTTGGCAAATGAGCAGTTTACACGATGTCGAGCTGCAAATTTTGGATGGTATGACCACAACATACAGAGAAGTCCAGAAAATTTGTGGTAATTGTATTTGAATTTTGGACAAAAAGTCTTGCAAATCTGGTCAAAACCTTTTAATATAAAAGAGTACAAAGCTGTGGAAGCCGCTTTCGGCTTCCACACGGGGAGGAGCAGTCTATGAAACCGACCGAAGAAAAGATTCAGAGCAATACATCGGATCTGCCGGTGTACCTGTTCAAGCAGGGCAATAACTGCGAGGCTTATCGCTACTTCGGCGCACATCTGGAAACGCGGGTCGGGGAGTCCGGCGTCGTGTTCCGTGTATGGGCACCGCACGCCGCAGCCATCAGTGTGGTAGGCGACTTCAACAGCTGGAAGCCCGGCAGCCATCCCATGCGCAAGGTTGATGGCGATTCCGTGTGGGAATTGTTCATTCCCGGCATGAAGGAATACGATGTTTATAAATATTGCGTGACTACCCGCGCAGGCGACCTTGTCTACAAGGCCGATCCTTACGCCTTCCACGCCGAGACCCGGCCGTCCAACGGCAGCAAGGTCTATGATCTGTCCGGCTTTGCATGGCACGACGCCGCATGGCAGGCCGCGCAAAAAAAGGCGGACGTGATCAACGGCCCGATGAATATCTACGAGATGCACGCCGGAAGCTGGAAGCTGAAGGAGGGCGGCAAGCCCTACAACTATTCCGAGCTGGCGGACGAGCTGATCCCGTACATCAAGGATATGGGCTACACCCATGTAGAGCTGCTGCCGGTGATGGAATATCCGTTTGACGGCAGCTGGGGCTATCAGGTCACCGGCTATTTTGCACCCACCAGCCGCTACGGCACCCCCAAGGACTTTATGGCCTTCGTGGATAAGATGCACGCCGCAGGCATTGGCGTCATCATGGACTGGGTGCCCGCCCACTTCCCCAAAGACCAGTTCGGCCTGTACAATTTTGACGGCGAGGCCTGCTACGAGGACCCCAACCCCAAGCGCGGCGAGCACAAGGAGTGGGGCACCATGGTGTTCGATTTTGGCCGCAACGAGGTGCAGAGCTTCCTCATTTCCAGCGCACTGTACTGGCTGGAGCAGTACCACATCGACGGTCTGCGGGTGGACGCCGTGGCCTCCATGCTGTATCTGGACTACAACCGCAAGCAGGGCGAATGGGAGCCCAATAAGGACGGCGGCAAGGAGAACCTTGAAGCGATCGCTTTCCTGCGCAAGCTGAACAACACCGTGCTAGGCCGTCACCCCCACAAGTACATGATCGCCGAGGAGTCCACCGCGTGGCCCATGGTCACAAAGCCCGCTTCGGACGGCGGTTTAGGCTTCAACTTCAAGTGGAACATGGGCTGGATGAACGATATGCTCAGCTACATGAAGACCGACCCGCTGTTCCGCTCCGGCAACCACAACAAGGTGACTTTCAGCTTCTTCTACGCTTTCAGTGAGAACTTTGTGCTGCCCATCAGCCACGATGAGGTCGTGCACGGCAAGGGCAGCCTGCTGAACAAGATGCCCGGCGAGTATGACGACAAGTTTGCCAACCTGCGCACCTTCTTCGGCTATATGATGGCACACCCCGGCAAGAAGCTGCTGTTCATGGGACAGGAGTTCGGTCAGTTTGCCGAGTGGAACGAGACAAAGCAGCTGGACTGGATGCTGCTGGATTACGACAAGCACGCCGAGCTACAGAACTACGTCCGCACCCTGAACGCCTTCTATAAAGAGCACCCTGCCCTCTGGCAGATCGATTACAGCTGGGAGGGCTTCCAGTGGATCGTGCCGGACGACTCGCAGCAGAGCGTCATCGCCTTCCTGCGCAAGGATGCCGCCGGTAAGCAGATCCTTGTCATCTGCAACTTCAACCCCGTCCTGCGCGAGGGCTACACCCTCGGTGCACCGGTGTCCGGCACCTACAAGGAGATCCTGAACAGTGACGATGCCACTTTCGGCGGCTCCGGCACTGTGCACAACAAGCCGGTGCGTACCCACAAAAAGCCGCAGCACGGCTTTGAGCAGAGCATCACCGTTACCCTGCCGCCCATGAGCACCCTGTACTTTGAGGTGCCCACAAAGCGCACCCGCAAGGCAGCAGAGGACAGCACGGACAAACCGGCAAAAAAGACCGCCAAAAAATCCACCGTCAAGGGCGCCGTGGAAAAGGCGGTAAAAAAGACGACCCGCAAGGCCAAGGCCGAGCCGGACGCCGACAAGCCGGTAAAAAAGACCCGCACCACCAAGGCCAAGGCCGCCGAAACGGCGGATGAAAAACCGGAAAAAGCAAAAAAGGCCGCTGCCAAGTCCAAGGCCGCAGCGGACAAGCCGGTAAAGAAAACCGCCGCCAAGGCAAAGACCGCGGCAAAAGCAAAACCTGAGACCGAAGCAGAAACCAAACCCGCAAAGCGCACCCGCAAAGCAAAAGCACCCAAGGAGTAAGGATGCCCACACGGATGCACGCACGAACATTCTGATCTGTTGACTATCATTTCCAAAACGGAAATGCTAAAGGGGAGAATAAAGCTATGGCAAAAGAAATCGTGGCAATGATCCTTGCCGGTGGACGTGGCTCGCGCTTATACGCGCTGACACAAAAGACGGCAAAACCTGCGGTGTCCTTCGGCGGTAAGTACCGCATCGTGGACTTCCCGCTGTCCAACTGCGTCAACTCCGATATCGACACCGTTGGTATCGCAACGCAGTACCAGCCCCAGAAGCTGAACGAGTACATCGGTAACGGTCAGCCTTGGGATCTGGACCGTCTGCACGGCGGTGTGCACACCCTGCCCCCTTACGAGCAGGCAAACGGCACCGACTGGTACAAGGGCACTGCAAACGCCATCTACCAGAACATCGGCTTCATCGACAGCTATGATCCCGAGTACGTCATCATCCTGTCCGGCGACCAGATCTGCAAGCAGGACTACGCCGACTTCCTGCGCTTCCACAAGGAAAAGGGCGCAGAGTTCTCTGTGGCCGTTATGGAAGTGGACTGGAAGGAAGCTTCCCGCTTCGGTCTGATGGTGGCGGACGAGACCGACCGCATCACCGAGTTCCAGGAGAAGCCCCCGGTGCCTAAGTCCAATCTGGCTTCCATGGGCATCTACATCTTCAACTGGGATGTGCTCAAGAAGTATCTGATCGAGGACGAGGCCGACCCCAACTCCAAGAACGACTTCGGCATGAACATCATCCCCGCCCTGCTGCGTGACGGCCGCAAGATGTACGCCTACCGCTTTGCCGGTTACTGGCGCGACGTGGGCACCATCGACAGCCTGTGGGAAGCCAACATGGAAGTGCTGGACCCCGAAAACTCCGGCATTGATATCTTTGATAAGACTTGGAAGATTTACAGCCGCAACCCCGTGCTGCCCGCCCAGAAGATCGGCGAGCGCGCCGTTGTGCAGGACTCCCTCATCACCGAGGGCTGCAAGATCTACGGCAACGTCAAGCACTCTGTCCTGAGCGCAGGCGTCGTTGTGGAAGAGGGCGCTACCGTTGAGGACGCCGTGCTGATGGACGGTGTCGTGGTCAAGGCAGGTGCCGTGGTCAAGCGCTGCATCCTTGCTGAGGACGTTGTTGTGGGCGCAGGTGCAAAGGTCGGCGGCGAGGGCGCTATTGCCCACGTTGGCACCGGTCTGACCATCGGCGCAGGCGCTACCGTCAAGGAGGGCGCAAAAGTGTTTGAATCCGTCAAGGAGGGTGTGGAAGTATGCTGAGACAGAACACCAATGCGTTGGGTATCATTTTCCCCAACAGCTATGACAATACCGTTCCCGAGCTGGTGACCGAGCGCGCAATGGCTTCGATCCCCTTTGCGGGCCGTTACCGCATGGTAGACTTTGTGCTGTCCAGCATGGCCAACTGCGGCATTTCCAACGTTTCCATCGTGGTGCGTAAAAACTACCACTCCCTGATGGATCATCTGGGCACCGGCCGCGAGTGGGATATGGCCCGCCGTCACGGCGGTCTGAACATCGTACCTCCCTTTGCAGAAAAGGGCGTTCGCATCTACTCCGGCCGTGTGGAGGCTTTGGGCTCCATTCTGAGCTTCCTCGAGCACCAGAAGGAGAAGTATGTGGTCATGAGCGATGCCAACATCGCCGTCAACTACGACTTCAACGCCCTGTTGGCTGCTCATCAGGCCAGCGGTGCCGATGTGACCGTGGCTTACCAGAAGACCGAGATCCCTGAGGGCCGCAAGAACGACAACTACACCCTGACCATTGATGCCGATGGCCGCGTGACCGAGCTGCTGTTCAACGACTACCGCTCCGGCGTGCAGAATCTGGATCTGAACATCTATGTGCTGGAGCGCGAGACCCTGATCAAGCTGGTCAAGGACGCTACCGCCCGCGGTCTGATCTACTTCGAGCGCGACATTCTGGCTCACAATGTCAACATCCTGAACATCCATGCTCTGGAGTACACCGGCTATGTGGCTCATATCTGCGACATGAAGAGCTACTTTGACGAGAACCTGAAGCTGATCGATGACCGCAATCTGGAAGCGCTGTTCCCCAAGGGCAGCCCCATCTACACCAAGATCCGCGATGATAACCCCACCCGTTACGTCACCGGCTCCAAGGTCTCGGATTCCATTCTGGCCGACGGCTGCGTCATCGAAGGCACCGTGGAGAACTGCGTGCTCTTCCGCGGCGTCAAGGTCAAGAAGGGTGCTGTGGTCAAGAACTGTGTCCTGATGCAGGATACCGTGGTCGAGCCCAACGTGGAGCTGGACTGCGTTGTCACCGACAAGAACGTGAAGATCACCGCCGGCAAAAAGCTGTCCGGCACCGAGAGCTTCCCGGTCTACGTCCAGAAGAACCACACCGTCTGATCGATGCAATATCCATAGGGGCGGCTTCCTCCCCGGTAGCCCCTCTTGAGAGGGGCGGGGGCACTTGTGTGCCCCCGCCTGCTCTTTTGTATGCAAGGTTCGCGCCGCTTTTTTGGCGGCGGGGAGCGCGAACATCTGCCTGTATCATGGAAGGAGCGAATCCTATGAAGATCCTGTATGCTGCTTCGGAAGCCAATCCCTTTGCCAAATCCGGCGGTCTGGCCGATGTGGCAGGTGCCCTGCCCAAAGCGCTGGTCAAGGACGGCGTGGACGCCCGCGTCATCATGCCCCTGTACGGCGATTTGAAGTACCGCGATAAGCTGGAATACGTTACCAACTACTCCGTGCCTGTGGGCTGGCGCAGCCAGTACTGCGGCCTGTTCAAGGCCGATGTGGACGGCGTGACCTACTACTTCCTGGACAACGAGTATTACTTCAAGCGCCGCGGCTTGTACGGCTTCTACGATGACGGCGAGCGCTTCGCCTTCTTCTCCCGCGCCGTGCTGGAGACCTTGTTCTATATCGACTTCACCCCCGATATCATCAACTGCAACGACTGGCAGACCGCTCTGGTGCCGGTGTACCTGAACCTGTACTATCGTCATCTGGACAAGTTCAACCGCATCAAGACCGTGTTCACCATCCACAACATTGCCTATCAGGGCAAGTACGGCACCGATATTCTGGAGGACACCTGCGGCATCGGCCACCGGGACCAGCATATCGTGGAGTACGACGGCTGCGCCAACTTCATGAAGGGCGCTTTCGAGACCGCCGACAAGATCACCACCGTCAGCCCCACCTACGCACAGGAGATTTTGGACCCGTGGTTCAGCTACGGTCTGGACGCTCTGCTGCGTGAAAAACAGTACAAGCTGTGCGGCATCCTGAACGGCATCGATATGGACGCCAACGACCCCGCTACCGACAAAAACATCCCCTTCAATTACAGCATCAAGACCTTTGAGACCGGCAAGGCCAAGTGCAAGGAAGCTTTGCAGGACAGATTCGGTCTGAACAAAGACGGCAGTCCCGTCTTTGGCATGGTCAGCCGCATGGTGGGCATGAAGGGCTTTGACCTCGTGCAGAGCATCGCTGACGGTCTGGTGGACCGCGGCATCCAGCTGGTCATTCTGGGCAGCGGCGAGAGCCAGTACGAGAGCTTCTTCTCCGACCTGTGCGGCCGTCACCCGGGCCGCGTAGGCACCTATATCGGCTTTGAGCCCAAGCTCTCGCAGGAGATCTACGCCGGTGCCGATGCCTTCATTATGCCCTCCAAGAGCGAGCCCTGCGGTCTGGCACAGATGGTGGCCTGCCGCTACGGTACGCCTCCCATCGTCCGCGAGACCGGCGGCCTGCGCGACTCCATCCACGACAGCACCATGGGTGACGGCAACGGCTTTACCTTTGCCGGTTACAACGCCCACGAGCTGTATGTGGCCTGCTGCAACGCACAGGATGCCTACAATAACAAGGAAAACTGGAAGAACCTCGTGCGTCACTGCATGGAGTGCGATTTCAGCTGGGACGTTTCCGCCAAGAGCTACGAGGGTCTGTACAACGAGACCGCAAACCTCTGGTAAGCGTCTGAATCCCAAAGTACCCGCCGGGGCTGCCGCACAAACGTGCGGCAGCCCCTTTTTTGCTTCTTTTTCCGCTTTTTTACATTCTGCACAAACTTTTCCGCAAAGTTTGTGCAATGATGTTCCCGCAGGCGTACAATGTGTGTTATCGGCGCACATTTATGGAATCAGTCTTAACAAACTATGAAATTTCACTATATTTCGGTGGAGAATTGATTGCAATATCCAACGTTTTGAAGTATACTGAGGGCATAGACTTTTTGGTTGCCTGTCCATCTCTGGCAAGACTTCCAGATACTGGAATACAGGCAGCACCCGCAGAAAGGAGCGGCGCAGGACTTGAAGGGCTGGTATAAAGCTTTAGAGGATCTGGTCTGGCTGACCCAGCTGGGGCTGAATATGCTGCTGCCTCTGGTGCTCTGCCTTGCCGGATGCTGGTGGGCTGTGGAGCACTGGGGCTGGCCGGAATGGCTGTTTTTGCCCGCTGTGGGGCTGGGGCTTGCCGCCGGGGCGCAGAACTTCTGGGTGTTCTGCAAGGAACGGCTGGAGCGCTCCAAACACGAAAAAAATCATCGGGTGGGCTTCAACTCCCACCAGTAATGGAGGTTCGTTTTTATGAAATTGCAGCCAGAATCCAAAAAGGAGCTGCTGCGCATCGCCTGCGGCGTGTCCTTATGCACCGCCGTGATGTGGGTGGTGTTTGCAGCGCTGCATCTGGTGGGCTGGGTGGTCTTTGACTACCGGGTGCTGCTGGGCGGCATCATCGGCGCGCTGGTGGCTATCGGCAACTTTGCCGGCATCTGCTTCGTGGTGCAGAAGGTCATTGACGAGCCGGACGAAAAAAAGCGTAAAGCGCAGCTGCAGATATCCTATAATACAAGGATGCTGCTGCAGGCGCTGTGGATCATCATAGCCATTGCGGCTCCCTGTTTCCAAGCGTTTGCAGGCGTTCTGCCGCTGCTGTTCCCCAGAGTTACGATCTATTATCTCCAGATAACCGGGAAGTACAAGCCGCTCACGCCCCCGCAGGAGCCGGTGGACATCGCTGTGGAAGATGACCCCGCCCCTGCCAAGGCGTCTGCGGTGCAGCCCCGTGACGAAGGGGGTGAACAAGAATAAATGGAACTGAACGGCGCAAAGATCCTGTATACCATCCACACCAATATCCCCCTGCTGGGTGATTTTAAAATTACCCAGACCTTGGTAAGCACTTGGATCGTCATGGCGCTGCTCTCGGGTTTTGCCATCTGGCTGGGGCACGACCTCAAGCTGGAAAATGTGTCTAAACGACAGGCCGCAGCCGAGTTCATCGTAACGCGGCTGGAGCAGTTCGTGCACGACAACATGGGCTTCCACTTCGATCAGTATATCCCTCTGGTCGGTGCTATTTTTGCACTGAGCATCGGGTGCAACCTGATCAGCGTTGTCGGCCTGTGGAGCCCCACGGCCGACCTGAACACCGAGGCGGCGTGGGCCATCGTGGTGTTTGTTCTGATCATGTACTACAAGATCAAGACGAACGGCATTCTGGCCTACCTCAAGGGTCTGCTCGATCCGATCTTTATCATGGCACCCATCAATGTGCTGTCGGAGGTTTCCACCCCTGTCAGCATGGCGTTCCGTCACTTCGGCAACATCCTATCCGGTACGGTCATCTCCACACTGCTGTACTGGGCACTGGCAAGTCTGAGCCACGTCATCTTTGGCTGGCTGCCGGGCTTCCTGAGTCAGATCCAGCTGTTCCAGATTGGCATCCCGGCCTTTACCGGTTTGTATTTCGACTGGTTCGGCGGCTGCATTCAGGCGTTCATCTTCTGTACCCTGACCACAATCTTCATCAAACGTGCTGCCGGTGAGGATTAACCCTTCCGGCATCCCCCAAAACACAAACACATTTTAGGAGGACAAATCTTATGACTGATTTCCAGTATCTGGCTCGTGGTATCGCTCTGGCAGGCTGCGGCATCGGCGCAGGCTGCGCACTGATCGCAGGTATCGGCCCCGGTATCGGCGAAGGCAACGCTGCTGCCGCTGCCTGTGAGGCCGTTGGCCGTCAGCCGGAGTGCAAGAGCGATGTTACCAGCACCCTGATCCTCGGTGTTGCCCTTTCCGAGACCACCGGTATCTACGGCTTTGTTACCGGCCTGCTGCTGATCTTCCTGGCTCCCGGTATGTTCATGAAGTATCTGGCATAAGCCTCCCGATCCGAAATAATAACGAAAGGAGACGCTTATGGAACTGTATCAGGCGTTGATCACGCTGGATGGCTGGACCTTTCTGGCCCAGATCTGCAACCTGATGATCCAGCTGGTCATCTTCAAAAAGTTCCTGCTGAAGCCGATCAAACAGGTGATCGCCGACCGCAAGGCCAAGGCCGACAGCGAGATCGCAGATGCGCAGAAGCTGCGCACCGAGGCCGAGGCCATGAAGGCGGAGTACGAGCAGAACCTGCAGAACGCCCGCACCGAGGCCAACCAGATCGTGGCTACGGCGCAAAAGACCGCCACCGCCCGCTCGGAAGAGATCGTGGGCGAGGCCCGTGCACAGGCCGCTGCGCTGAAGCAGAAGGCCGAGGCCGACATTGCGCAGGAGCGCAAGAAGGCCGTGAACGAGGTCAAGGACGAGATCGGCGGCATCGCCATGGAGATCGCATCCAAGGTGGTGGAGCGCGAGATCAGCGAAAAGGACCACAAGGACCTGATCGACGAATTTATCAAAAACGTGGGTGAAGCATCATGACCGAAACTGCAAAGATGTACGGCGGCAGTCTGTACGATCTGGCGGCAGAGGAAGGGCTGGAGACCCGCATTCTGGGCGAACTTGACGAGGTGCAAAAGCTTCTGAAGCAAAACCCGGACTACCTGGGGCTGCTCAGCACCCCCAGCATCCCCAAAAAGGAGCGCTGCGGCCTGCTGGACGAAGCCCTGCGCGGGCAGGTCCACCTCTATGTGCTGAACTTTTTAAAGATCCTGTGCGAGAAGGGCACCCTGCGGGAGCTGTCCGGCTGCGCACGGGCCTACCGCATCCGCTACAATCAGGCGCACGGCATTCTGGAAGCTACGGCCATCTCGGCTGTCCCGCTGACAGAGCAGCAGCGCGCGGCGCTGCACGCCAAGCTGGAAAGCCTGACCGGCAAGACCATCGACCTTAAAACCAAGGTGGATGCCAAGGTGCTGGGCGGTATCCGGCTGGATATCGAAGGCACCGAGCTGGACGGCACCGTCCAGAACCGTCTTGCCTCCCTGCGCCGGGATATTGCGGCGGTCACTTTGTAACTTTTCCCTGCCCTTTGCAAACGGGGCAGGGCACAGAACGAATTTCCACCCGAAATGACTATTATGAATTGAGTGGTGAACAAACAAAGATGCAACTGAAACCTGAAGAGATCTCCAAGATCATCCGTGCGCAGATCAAGCATTACGAAAATGCCATCGAGCAGAGCGAGACCGGCACGGTCATTATGGTGGGCGACGGCATCGCCCGGGCCAGCGGTCTGGAAAAGTGCATGGCAGGCGAGCTGCTCCAGTTTGACAACGGTGAATACGGTATGGCCCAGAACCTTGAGGAAAATACCGTTTCCATCGTGCTGCTGGGCTCGGATGCCGGCATCAAAGAAGGCAGCATCGTCAAGCGCACCGGCAAGGTAGTTTCCGTGCCGGTGGGCGATGCCATGATCGGCCGCGTGGTCAACGCACTGGGCCAGCCCATCGACGGCGCAGGCCCCATCGAGACCACCGAGTACCGCGCCATCGAGAGCCGCGCTCCCGGCATCATCGAGCGCCAGCCCGTCAAAGAGCCGCTGCAGACCGGTATCAAGGCCATCGACTCCATGATCCCCATCGGACGCGGTCAGCGCGAACTGATCATCGGTGACCGCCAGACCGGCAAGACCACCATCGCCTCCGATACTATCATCAACCAGAAGGGCAAGGACGTTATCTGCATTTACGTTGCCATCGGTCAGAAGCGCTCTACCGTGGCAAACCTTGTGCAGAGCCTGACCGAAGCCGGTGCCATGGGCTACACCATCGTGGTGTCCGCTACCGCCTCCGAGCTGTCCCCCCTGCAGTATATCGCCCCCTACTCCGGCTGCGCCATGGGCGAATACTTCATGCAGCAGGGCAAGCACGTCCTCATCATCTACGATGACCTTTCCAAGCACGCTGTGGCTTACCGTGCCCTGTCGCTGCTGATCCGCCGTCCTCCGGGACGCGAGGCTTACCCCGGCGACGTTTTCTATCTGCACTCCCGTCTGCTGGAGCGCGCCGCAAAGCTTTCCAATGAGCTGGGCGGCGGCAGCCTGACGGCTCTGCCCATCATCGAGACGCAGGCGGGCGATGTTTCCGCCTACATCCCCACCAACGTCATCTCCATCACCGATGGTCAGATCTTCCTTGAGACCGAGCTGTTCCACTCCGGCGTTATGCCGGCAGTCAACCCCGGTATCTCGGTGTCCCGTGTCGGCGGCAACGCCCAGATCAAGGCCATGAAGAAGGTGGCCGGCACCCTGAAGCTGATCTACTCCCAGTACCGCGAGCTGCAATCCTTTGCACAGTTCGGCTCTGATCTGGACGCCGACACCAAGGCGCGTCTGGCACAGGGCGAGCGCATCGTGGAGGTGCTCAAGCAGAACCGCTCCGCGCCCGTACCTGTGGAAAAGCAGGTCGCCATCCTGTACGCCACCATCCATGACTACCTTGTCAACGTCAAGGTGCCGGATGTGGCAGAGTACGAGAAGAGCCTGTACGAGTATCTGGACAACGATGCCGCCGGGGCTGCCGTGATGGACACCATCCGCACCACCGGCAATCTGGATAAGGACACCGAGGAGCAGCTCAAAGCCGTGCTGACCCGGTATACCGAAAGCTTTGTCAAGGCGCATTAAAGGGAAGGAGGCGTAACGCATGGCTGGTTCCATGAAGGACATCAAGCTGCGCATCAAAAGCGTAGAGAGCACCATGCAGATCACCAAGGCCATGGAGCTGGTGGCTTCCTCCAAAATGCGCCGTG
>ERZ791865.1357-NODE-1357-length-23952-cov-18.380131_pt1 | contig 23952 bp, 16 predicted proteins | sample MGYA00509942_ERZ791865 | MGnify/ENA primary metagenome ERZ791865 (study PRJEB30046, sample SAMN00792098) | human gut metagenome | study: EMG produced TPA metagenomics assembly of the A metagenome-wide association study of gut microbiota in type 2...
GGGAATAAAATCGCCTAAACATGGAGGTAAAAGCAGATTATCGTTGGATGTGTAACTTTTAAACATTATCTTTGGGATATATTGACTTGATTCCCTAAGATACAAAAAATTAGGGAGACGGGCAAGTTCTGACTGAGCGAAGTTAGGACTTGCCCGATTTTTTTGTAAACACAAAAAAGGCCGTCTCATTTTGAGACAGCCTCATTGAGAATTAACCGTTACTATTCTTTGCTGTTTCAAAATTACTTGGAACACTCCCGTTTCACCCACATTTTGGGAGTATGTCCTGTAAAAGTCTTGAATACACGATAAAATGTACTGATGGAATTGAAGCCGCCGCCAACCATCAGGTCGTATTGGTCAATTGCAGGATTTTTCAGCAATAATTCCTTGCATCGTTGCACACGCATGGCATTGACAATATGATAGAAAGTTCCCTGTTGTTTGTCTTGGCTAAAAGCTTTGTAGAGATAAGTACAATTGGAACCCACTTCTGCTGCCAGATCATTTAACTTCAGGTTGGGCTGCTTGAACAGTTCCTTGTCTTTGATTAGTGTAATGACCTTCTCACGTAGTGCTTTTTTATGTTCGTCAGAGAAATGTTTCTGTTGGCGTGGTTCTAAAATAGAAGGATTCTTATCCACCGCAACTTCAATTGAATCGGCTTCTGTAGCCTGTTGCCGCATGGTAACAATTTCATTCATCAAAGCATTCTGTTGGCGTTCTACCTCCTGTGTTTCTTCAAGTGTCAAATTCCAATGCGGATGCAAGATCAGGATCAACAACCAGACATGCATGATGGAACAAAGCAAATCAACAACTACTTTAACAGAAGGACTGTCGGTGACAAACAGTACCCACATGGCCATCAGCCATACCAATGGAACAAATAACACCCGTCGCGCAAACCAGTAAGGGAAATCCTCATCATTTGAATAGTGATTTTGTTGATAAAGGCGAATCTTCTGTTTGAGCCACCAAACGATACGCATGAGATAACTCGTATAGACCATGCCGATGACTATCGCCAAATCTATCCAGCCAGTCCAAGAAGTTCTAAAACCTAACCCACCGATAATAGCCTGAACAAAGCCAAACACAATCCAAGCCAACGGTAAAACGGAAATTAAGGCTCTACGTGATTTTTTATGATGCTGTTCTCCACGGAAGTAACGTAAAAACAGCATAGAAAAACATACAGGGTAATATAACATTCCAAAAACACGGACATAAGTCCATGTATCCGGTGAATCAGGCCAAAGCAAATAGGGAAGTTGAAGCAGTAAAGCAGAATAAAAGAAGAGTGCTTGTTTTCTTCCAGGATAAAAATAATCAGCATTACGATCATAAGGATGGCACATGTGAAACCATCGAATCACACCGCAGATTACAGATGAAAGGATATAAATAAGGCAAGCGGTATAACAATATAAATAGCCAGTTGCAGATATATTCATTTTTGTTTAATATTAATAGTCCGTTAAAAATTCAACATACCGGCTAAGCGGCTTCTGCCACTATGCCAAAGAGTTCTTTGATAAGTTTAGCATTAAATGTTCTGTTCGGCTTCATACCGGACTTGCTGAATGTAGAGTCCAACGGCAAATGCAACAGCGATGCAAAATTAAGAAATTAATTTAAAGAACCTCATTTTTGGGGATTCGAAATTTAGTTTTTCGCGCGGTCTTCTGTTGAGTTTCATTTGAATCTGCTTGATTTTCCGGTCAGAGAACTCGTTGAAATCCGCCTTTTTCGGTATGTACCTTCTGATGAGTTTGTTGGCGTTTTCGATAGCCCCTTTCTGCCAGGAGCAGTAAGAGTCGGCGAAATAGACAGTCACGGGAGGCTTGCCTTTAACCCTCAATCCTTTTGAGATCAACCGGTGAGCGGAGAACTCGCATCCGTTGTCCGTGGTGATTGTCAGCAGAGAGAGCCTGTATGGCAACAACCGTCAACTGTTTTTGCTCGCATAAGCCAGCCACATAATTGAACACGCCAGAACAATCAACGGGTAGATGACAAAAGTCTTAAAGTTAATCATAAAGAGAAAGAATACAGACATGATAACAAAATAGAACAGTAATACCAATATCGTCTTGTAAGATTCGTATTTAAACTCTTTATCTAAATAATCATAAACCTGCCATAATTGACAATAGGCAAATAAAAATAACGAAATGGAAATTATAAAAGATTGCTGTTCAACCCCATATACATACACGCCTAATATGAGAACCAGCCATCCGACCAACCCGGCAGTTAACGGTTTTTTAATATTTGCAAAATCCATAAGGACCATATTTGAACCTATAAACAAGCCTGAGAGACCTAATGCTGTAAATAAAGAAATAAATATGGAAACAGCATCAGTTGAAGTCTCCGTTTGTCCATATCCAAGAATATGATCACTGGTAATCATATGCAAAAGCATGCCGCAAACGGCCAACCCAATCAAAACATGCCCTTTAAATTGATCCTCGATAAAATAGCAAATTGCCCCAGCAAACAAAAAAAGTGCAGAAATCCAGACAAGATCACGTGACAAAGAATCCGGAATATTGAGCAGGTTTTTGATTTTAGCTGCAAAATCAAAGATAGCCCGAGAAATGCTGTTTGTCAATGGAAAAGATTCGTACCATGGAACTGCAGCACTTCCGACTACCATCATCCTGTCATGTCCACCAACGGACACTACTTCTTTCTTATCAACCTGTGGCTTTGCGGAGTTACTCACCACCTTAGACTGTTTATCCGATGTGCTTTTTGAGGTAGCCGTAAGAGTTCTTTTCTGCAAAGGAGAAATCTGCCTAATCTTTACTTCAAAGATATTAGACACAGAAGGGAAAACCATTACAGCCTGCGATTTCCCTTTGTACAACACTTTCTCATCCACCTTTAGAATGTTATCATACTGTAGATTGATCATCACACCTTTTTTATCCTCTGTCCAAAACGCCCTGATAAACTTAAAATTTGACAGTTGAAACTCCGGAATATTTCCTTCATTGATATAACTCTTATATTGTTGAATAAATGTCAGCATATAATTTTCCAACGAATACAATTCAGACTTAGATGAATAGTCCATGAAATCCGGTATGAACACCACTCCCTTCACCGTTTCCTGCTTCAGGAAATTCTCGATATAGGTAGAAAGATATTCCTGATAGTCGGTAGCAGCAGCCAGTTCGTTATAACGGCTTTCGATAACTTTAGGCAACCTTTCCATGTAAGTCTGTACATCGCCATTGAAAGGAGTCTGAGCATTCATTGTGAATCCGAGACTCAGAAACAAGACCAAGAGCAAAGTCAATTTTAAGAGTGCTTTTTGCGGTTGAAATGTTAGCATAGTATTTGTATTCATTGTGTTTTAATTCATTTGGTTTAAGGCAAAAGGGAAAAGAGCATAGCCTTCTGCACCAAGCCCATCATTTTTGCAAAGATAGCATGAATTGGTTTATGCACCACTCTTTTACCTGGTTATAATGCAAAAAGAGACAGCCCTTTCGAACTGTCTCTTTAAACAACAATTTACTTCCTATTTCAACTTGTATTCAGAATATCAATTTGATGTATCTTGTTTAATCCAGAATTCAAACATCTTGATCCAGTTTTCTTCCAACCTAATCCAAGCTTCTGGATCCTTTATGTCTTCAGGTAATGCTTGAACCCAATAGTTGTTAGAAATACCACGAATCTTGTATTTATTATTACCATGATTCTCCCATTTTGTAGGATCTGAACGATCTGTATCTGAAATTGTCCAAATATTATAACCTGTACTAGTAGATAAGTCTACATTAGTTCCATGAGGATAAGTACCAATACCAACGACATCACCATAACTGATTGCACCTTTAGAGAATGGTGCAATTTTCACCCAATAGGTATTATTAATATCTGTGCCCTCTTCAGGGATGACATCATTGTCATTAGAACAGGCGGTCATAGCAAATGAGAACACTGCCATTAACCCAAGAAGAATTAATTTAAACTTTTTCATAATCATTTATTTTGGTCATTGTTTTGTTGCAAAGATACATATATTAATGAGAATAAGGCTTTAAGCTATCTAATCTTGAATTAAATTAACATACAATAACCCTATATTGAGCATAGTTAACTCTATGAGAAAATCCTATTAAAATTTCAACTTAAAATTCTTTACTTCAGAATATTTGTCATTATAAAGCTGCACAGTATATACATTACCTTTTTCCACATTAAAAGTAACATTTGATTCATCCATGCGCTGACAAGGAATGGATTGACCGTTATTAATCACTTTCAAATTAGAATAAAGTGTGATACCGGACAATATGATTTTAGACTGTAATTTATTAAGTTTAAGATCTACTTTATTTAATTCAAGTGGCATGATAGATATAGCTTCTTTATAATAACAAGCCTGAGAATTCAAAGCATATTCTACTTCATCTACAAGCATGCCGGTAGAATCATAACAGAATTCTGCATTTTCGTTTACCAACAACCAGTTTTCTGGAGCGTCTGTCTTGCCATCTGGCAAGAACATGGCAACTATATTAGGAGCATATCTATTATTATAATCATGGTAGTTAGGGAATTGACAATTTGAAAAAACGCATACTCTTTCTTCACCAGCGTTAAAGCGGACACGAAACGTACCGTCTATATCAGCTTGAATACCATTTAGGTTAGCAAAATATGTGATACAATCTGTCCATTCATCGGAACAATCTCCTGGAACATATTCACAGCCTCTCCAGAACATTTTCAGATCGCGCTTATTGACCAGTTTGATTCGTCCTGATAAAACTTTAGATTGTGTATTATGTAGTGTCATCTGCATACGGAAACTCTCATTTACCTTATAACCAAACACTGTGTACATAGATTTAATAGCATTCTGATCTCCTGGTGCATCCAGCTGAATCATAGAAGAACTACTTGGAGCATCATAGCTGTCAAGAACATTCAGTTTCCATGAATCCATGTAAGGCTGATCTAATTCTGAGCTAAATGTACCCATAATTCTCCACGCTTTTTCTCCTTTCATTTTCACAACGGGATAAAACGAATATTCGCCTGCAGGTAATGTAATATAACAAGGGAAAAATGGCTCTGCGTTTCTTCCATTTGCCAATTTCTGGTAGCCATATCCTTGATACAATTCTACTATCTTGCCACCTTTAAAAGCTGCCATACGCATATCACACTCAATTTCTTTGCCTTCTCCATTGTAGACAAGCAAACTGATTACTTTAGTCTGATATCTGACTGCAACATTCCCAAATGATGTTACCTGTAGGCTAGGAATCAAGGAGGCTGGATTATCGTAATCTATAGATATATTATCAATTGACTCATTCTTAATCGTCTGAGCGAATGATAAACAAGAAATTAACACATAACATACAAGTAAAGAAATACGTTTCATAATTGTTGAACTTTGGTTTTAAGCGTGGAGCAAACTTATTTTTTGCCCCACAAGGTTAATCTTTAATTTTTACCTTCCGGCTCAATCGGTTTAACCCACCATTCCTGAGCCTTCTGTTTCAAGGTTATTATTGTTGTACAAGAGGTACCGCCGCAAGTTGCTGTGATGGTAGCTGTTCCAGTCTTTTCCGGTCCGTCACTTTTTGCAGATGGCCAAACCCTTGAAGTATTGCCAACAAACCCTGCAGAACATTGTATAGAAATATCCGACACATTCATTTCTTCATCACTTTGTGCTACTCCGTTTAAATATTTCGTGCGATAGCCTTTTACTGTATAACCTTTCGCTTTCACTGGTAATGCATCATTTGCTTCCCATTCCATAGAAGCAGGCTCAGCAACAATCCGATAATTACCATATGTGAAAGTTGCACCTTTCTGCACAATTGTCATATTATGAGTAGAAGCCGCATGTCCGTTTTCAGTATTGGCTATAGTCGCAGTAACAACGATTGTTCGATCCAAGGTAGCACTAGGATTAGATTCATCGTAGTTCTTGGTCACTGAAACACGTCCGTTAGACAAGCTGGCAAACGCAGAACCTTGCGTCAGAGTAAGCGTAGGTGTAGCTGTTTCATTTTCGCTACCGCTGTCTGCAGTCACCGAGTTCCAGTAATAGTTGACAGTGCGTGAAACTGCCAGGTTAGATATTACAGAAGTATTTTCCGTACCATTGGAAGCATTTGCTGTCAATGTAGTCGGTGTTGCCGTACCGGTAATCACATAATCGGTATATACCTTATTAGTCTTTTGACCGGCATTCTGCACAAGTGTCGTTGACTTGCTGGCGTTACCGGAAAGAGAGCTGCTTACCGTTACATGCTGAGTACGTTGGCTCAATGTCTTGTTGTTCTTTGTAGTCACGCTCATTGTCGCTCCAGCTTTGTTGGCGAAGTCATGACCATACTTGGCTGCCGGGAATACCCGAGTCTTTGCTGTCGAAGAAATACCCCAATGACTGTCTGTATTATCTGCCAGGGACTTCTGCATCTGATCGTGAGCAACCGTTTCAATGTCCACGGTCACGCCGCTAATTTTCTTCGGCCTGTAAATGAATACATCGAAAGAACCCGGTGTAGCACCGTTGACGGTACCTTTAGCCTCCATGCTTCTGTTAACAGATGCCTCATTCTCAATCAGCACAGACCATAGATTATCGTTGTTGTCACCATAGGTAACTGAACCCTTGGTCTGGTTTACTGTCAACATGTATGCCGATTGTGGAACTTGAGCATGGTCGATAGGATTATCGTGAGCTCCTGCTCCATTTGCTGTGGCATACATATCCTGTCCATCAATGACCACATGAGCCACCATCTTGCGAGCAACTGTCTGTCCGTTCTGTTCATCGACATTTGCAGTAGATTTTATTGTTTTGCTACTTTCAGTATATGCCCATGCTGATTCACCGAATCGGTCAGTATTGTTTGCTGGGAGATATTCGTTTTCCTGTACCTTTAAAGTGATCTGATTGTTGTTTCTGGTAGTCATTGCTGCATCATCCACCTTCACACCATCCAATGTAACGGTACGTGTTGCTGACAATACAACTGAACGGAAAGAAGCATCATCCGCTGCAATATTCAAAACAGGTACATTGTCACCTGTAACAGGAGCCTCCCAAGTGATTTTCCACGGAGAATATACATAGCTCTCATATCTCGCCTGCAGCCGTCTGCTCTTATTCACCACAAAACGGTACGTTTCACCGGCATCCGCAATTTTCTCCCATGTCTGCGAAGTGTTATTGAATTCAAACCATCCGATGAATTGCGTACCGGCAGGAAGCCCGGAACCGATTCGTGCAGCCACTTGACATTCTCTACCAGACAGATAGCGCCCTACAAATTTCATAGCTGTCCCGGCATCACCACCGCCGGTAGGATTCAGTTCGCATCCGTCATATTTATCACAACCCGATGCGAGCATATCACCATTTCGACGAACATCAGCCGTGATGGTAAACATGCTGCCAGCCAAATCATACGTCTTGCCTCTTTCCAGGTTCTTCCGTTCTGTTCCCAGGTTTGCTTTTACAGGAGCCAACGGTTTGTTGGATGCATCATAAGGGACAAACAAGTCCTGTCCGTTAGTCAATGTTACAGGCGGCACATAAGCCTGGAACTCAGTCAAACCTGTTGCAGCATCAAAAGCCGTCTTAACATTCATGCGTATACCGCTACCAGCGCTTTGCCCAGCCTTTTGAACACAGGTCAAGTCAGCCAGATTGATGACTGCACCGGTCGGGAAAAGAGCCTTTACATATTCATTGCTGTTTGCATCCGAACGGGTCCATCCGAACCGTACATCCGACATCATATGATAGAAGTCCATGTCAACCTCTCCGGACACACCATCTACGGTAGTGGATTGTGCAGCCATGATATCCGAATTTATCCGGTTTGTTTCAGAACTCTGATCGGCAGCCACTGAGAATTCCAAAGCACGTGCGTCTACATTTTCACCTGTCTGCGCAGTGCTATAGGGGAAATAGGCATAGAATTTAAAAGCCCCCTCGCGGCTGATCCATATTTTATCAGCTTCAGTAGCAGGCTTGAATTTACCACCTTCATACACATATTTCTTGTTTGATGCAAAATTCACCTTGCCGAGCTGCTTGCCAGGCTCCACACAGAACACGCCGATGGCATCGCCATTAGTCCAAGTTGTCTTTGGTCCGGCCTTTGTATCCGCATCGTTATCTACCAGTTCAGCATTGTCATAGATGACTGCCATCACCTGCCCTTGCTTATCGATTATGGCTTCATCCTCATTATTACAGGATGCTACGGCCCATACCGACAATATCAGAGCAAAAACCGTCCTCAAACAGAAAATAAATTTTTTCATAAATCGGTGTTTTAATTAAATATTTTATTTGTATTTCATCTACTGCAAGCCTACGCCAAGGAAATAAACCAAGAGCACCGGCATGACAACCTTTCAAAGGGGGGAAGAACGGCGTATTGGGGATTGTGCGATACCCATGACTATAGGGACAGTCACACACAAAGGACAAAACGTAAACATTCTTCCATCTGTTTTGGTCAAAAACAACAGCTAACTCCATGAAAGCTAATAGTTGACGCAAAACTACTGATAAAAAACTGAAATACAAAAAAATGTAGAATTTAATTAGTTTAAGTTGGTAGGTACAGCAGTCTGCCAACTTTCGGGCGGTACTACTCCGGTTCAGTGATATTATACACCTGTGTAGAGATAAGAGTTATTTCCTTTTGGAACACACGACTGTCTTTTGTTGTAAAGGTAAGAACAAGCCTAGTTTCATGATCTCCGTTTGCGGCATCCCGGACTGATTCGATTGGCAATGAGTACAGCCCTTCCTTTTCAGATACCGTCCCTCCTGCTTTGATCCACTCCGTTTCTATCAGATTGTACTCAAACTCGCACTCTTCGTCACACCAGTAACCAGCGGCAGGCTTGCCATTGATGAAATAATGAGAAGCCAGAGCACATTTAAAGTTGGCCACAGCCCCTTTGTTGTCCAGATATACCACAGAACCGCCCTGATTAGGATGGATGATGAAATAATCATCCTGGATAGTAAGCACAGCTTTTTCCTGTTTCATTGGAACTGAAACATCCTTTCCGTTTGTAGAAATCCTCAAAACTGCATTTTTCCCGCTCTTCCAGTCCTCATTCTCTTCAGCTACCACGGAAAAATTCAGTTTGTTTCCGTCAGAGTATTTATCAGCAACGATAAAATGGCTGTCAGTTGATTGTATATCCAATTCCCCTACCGGCACATTATCATACTTGCCATTGAAAGCGCCATCCTCCAGAACTTGTCTACGCATAGACAAAGCATATACATACACAGTTTCTCCAGCAGGAAACGATATCATATCAACCTTCTCCCCTCCTACTCTTTCCACCAAAGAGAATTCATAATCACCGTAAACTATTTCAGGATCTGTTGTCGAACCGGAAGGTTCATCCGTTTCAGGAGGATTCGTTGAAGTTGGCGGAGTTACAGTTTGCTCAGGCTCCTTTAGAGCACCATCTTTAGAACACGCTGCCAGCAGCAGACAAAACACAAATAAAGAATACTTGAAAAACATAACACATAAATTAAGTGGTTAAACGACTAAAACAATCTTATTATCAACTTGTTATACAAAGATAAACAGATTTTGAGACAATCACAAAAAACAGCGGTTAACTCACCGGTATATTAACACTCATTAAACAAATATACATTAGTCTCATACGTGAAACAACCCGACCTCTCAGAAGTGAGTTGTATATCAAATTTTTTGGATGGCGCACGCCATTGGCAAACCTTTAAAGCGTTGATATGCATTTTTCAACGGGAAAAACCGCACACTATCTCCAACATCATACCCATTCTCCTTATCATAAAAATAATAGTCACCGTCCTGACTTTCTTTTGTAGAAATAAAAAGGTTGTTACCACTACGCTGGATTACGTTTCCTTCCATAAAAGCCGCCTTATACAGATTCGTGTCTTTCACGACCAGATAAGGACGGTTTTTACATAGATAAACAACATCATTTATCCGGAAATCAGTGAATCTTTTCTGAACTGTTTTAATCGTCAAGTCTTTGCGTAGTTGAATAGATAAGACACCTTGTTTCACATCTCTAACGATACCAAGATTTTTTAAAACCGCTTCATTTGGCTCGATGAACATAGAACCGACACCGAGAACATTCTTTTCTTTTGTAGTCAGTTTTCGTATAGGATCCAAATTGTTCTTAGTCCAGAATTCAGGTCGGAACATATGATACAAACTCATGATGTTAGACAAGTCATATTCAGCCAACACATGCACTATGTCAAACAGTTTTAAGGAAGCCGGACCAACCAAAACGTTCACCTTTTCGTTCTTTGCAGTTCCAACCAACAGAATCTTGTTATTTATACAAACAAAAAATCTGTCAGTTCCATCATTATTTAATTTAATGGTGTTTTCTGTCAGATACAATATTTTTTCACTGTCAACCAAGAGTAAGGAGCCTTCTTCAAAATACAAATCGATTTTATTCAAATCCATCTTATTTGTTTCCTCGATACTATAATGTTCTACAATAGAAAACGTATACATATAGAAACTGCGCAGTTCCACACTTGAATGTTGATACAAAAAATCGTTGAACCAGATAGATTCTTCAAGATCCGAGAGCGTCTTGTCTATCACATGGTAGGCACCACCTTTCTGATCGAAGAATGTAAAAAGGGATGATACTAAACCTTTCCTGGGAATACTCATCCGGAGCTGCCTGATAAAATCAAAATAATACTTTGAAAGGCAAGAGGCTGGAAGCTGATAACAAGCCTTAAGGATATGTGTTTTAAAAGACCTGTATCTTTCATCAGCAAGCAGTCTTTCTTCCAGTCCGGGATTGTTATATATAATAAAAGGAAGTACACTTTCAGAAAACAGTTTTTCCTTACCGCTCTCATTCATCCTATCAACTAGAATACAAAACATGAAATTCGACATGTCTATATCCATTTCCTTGTAGATCTTAGCAAGGTTTGTAAATACAAGGTTTGTACAGCCCCTTGTCTCCTTGTCTATATAGTCCACATCAAATGTTTTCAACAGGATGTTCAGGTCATGCGTCTGCTCATACATAGCCTTTGATTCATCAGCTGTTGCAGCATTGGCCAGAGAGGTAAGCAAAAAGTTCACTCTTCTGTAAATAGCCTCGAAACAGTCATATTCGTCCCTTAACCTTGACAATGCCAGAAATATCTTATCCTTCCCCGAGAACTTTTTCACATGGAGATTCATAACTCTCAGTTCGGTGGTCTTATACATCGAACAGATGTTTCCAATTTCATCCTCTTTGTAAAGCCAATACTTCAGCCAACGGTAGCTACGAAAAAACAGGCTGCAAATATCCGGATCATAAAGTGTTTCCGCAGCAATAAGAAGAGCTTGAAATCTTGATATTATCTGCCATCTTTCAGGCATATTAATAAAGTTGTTCATATTGAATAAGACATACTCAGCCAACCAGTGTCTGATAAATGCGCAGATGCGAATGGAAGACTGCAGCTTGATGAACATCTTTCCTATACTGTCATTAAAGTATGCTGTTTCGCTTTTTCTTTCATATGAGTCAGCCACATTCTGCAGCAATCTCTCCAAAGAAGAATAATCCCCTATGTTTTCCAGGTGCTCGCATAACAGGTTAAGCACCTCTTCCCATTCAGGTAATGTAAAATCGACAATATTGTATCTTTCAGTCTGTATATCTTTTAGCAGATAAAGACTGGCGAAATATTCCTGAAATGTCTCGTGTATGAATGAAATTTTATGCAGATCATCCTCTTTAACGGAATGTGACAGCAAGCCACAAGACAGCAATTCCAAAACATCTATATCAATGCAGTTCTCATCGTCCGTATCATTGATCATGGCGTACATTTCGGTATATGTTACCGAGATGAGACCAAGTGTCCTCATGGAAAAGGCCAGTTTTGACAATGTTTCTGTATACCGGTAAAAATCAGAACCGGTGACTCCATTTTTTTCCAACAAATACTGCACAAAAAGCTTATACACATAAAAACGTGCGCGAGGTATTTTCCCGTCCACGCGCCAGACATGCACCAACATGGAGAGCAGCAAGGGATTGTTTGCCAAGGAGCGCAGAACTTGATTTTCTTCAAGTTCGTGGTAAAGCAGGTCTTTACCTGTCTGTTTATATATATATTCTTGAATATTATCGTCATCAAAACCATTTAAGCTGAAGCACGGAAGATTCAGCCCTCCGGAGTATCCGTAAGAACGAGAAGTCACAACCAGTCCGCAAGACGGATATCTTTCCATAAAATCAAGCAGAGCAGAAACTGTTGAATCGTATATTGAACGCTTTACCTCATTCAATCCATCAACAAGTAAAACCACTTTCCCTTCACTGAACAGCCCGGCATAATCACTGTGTGTTATGTAGCCATAGAGGATAGCAGACAGTTGTCTCTGTTCAGTCAGTTCTTTCAATGGAATATAGATAGGTAAATCGCCGGATTGTTCAGTGGAAAACTTTTCGGCCATTGTCTTAAGCAGGTAAAGAAGCAGAGTGGTTTTTCCTGTACCAGGATTCCCCAATATGATCAATCGGTGTTGCTCGTTTACTACGTCAACCGCATACTCTTTCACGCATTCCTTTTGTTCTTCAGAGGCAAAGTCATCCTCCGATTCTTCGGTATAATCACATTCATCTTGTTCTTCTTCTTCATAGAAATGCTCCATGCAAGTAAGGAATATATCAGGTACATCTTCTGCAGAAGTGAATACAAAATAATCTGCCGGGTTAACATCGGCCAATATATTCTTCAAATAATTTTTCAAGTCACAAACAACCATGCTATAAAAACCTGTTAGAATTACCAATTTAACAATAATCACCGCCTGCAAAAGCAGCCCCTATCCCCTACCCTATTCAAAGAAACCGCATCCTACACTTCGACTTCTGCGCTGCAGTTCTACAAACAAAGATATGAAAAACAAAGGCATTCATAAAAAATTGGTCACTCACGAAGTCTTTTAATAACTAAATTTAAGCCAATTGCATTTAGCGATAATGCATAAGCGGAAGAATAACTATCTTTGTAGCGAAACACAAAATTCGATAAAACTCATGAATACAAAAGCAAGAATTGCCCTCTTCGTTTCTGCAGCCTGCATTGTTTTCTTAATCGTAAAGTTTGGCAGACAATCCAAGAGTTCAGACACGACAGTTACGGACAATGCGGAAGTTGTGGAATCAAAGAGCAGGACTGGTCTCATCCGTCATTTGGCTCAAATGAAGGACGATCTAGGTTGGACGGAAAAAGACATGAATAAGGCAATTGATTTCTATAAAATTTTACAGCCAGGTTGTTCTTTACATAATTACAGACATTTCATAAATGTTTACAGTGCTCTTCAATATAACAACGGTGACGATTATGAGATATATGAACTTTTTAAGCGTTCGATAAAGAAGAGCCATTATGTATATTTGAATATGTCGTTAGAATCTATACAAGCAAAGGAGAGCAATATGCTCTTTACAAAAATGGTAAAATCATATCAGGATTGGGAACATAAGTTATTGCAATTATATAAAGCGAATATCCTGATTGGAGCAACGAGCAGAAGAAGCTATCCGACTGATAGTATGTTCATAGAGAATACGGCCTTGTACAACTTCTGTATAATGGTTGATCTCATACATAGAGAAAGCACTTTGCTTTCACCGGATTTGAGCATAATGAAAAACCAACCTAGTTTACCCGATATTTATTCTTACAAAAAGTATCTATCCCTCAATCACGACCAACTAGAAACGCTTAAAGATTACAAATCGTATGAGCACTATTATGAAGAAACACTTCATGATGAATTAGGTCAAATCAGCATACCTGAACTTGCAAAAAAAAGCATCATATTAGAAGATGAGAGTTGGATACAGCTATATAAGGACATTACTTCATATGCAAATAAAAACAATATTAAATGGACGAATGATCTAGATGAAGCTTTGAACACTATGCGCATGAATGCATTGTTTCAAGTCATATACAACAGAACAATTGACTTTTAATAACTCGGTAATATGTCAAATACTGTCCCTATTGAAAATATACAAATTAATACAGAGTGAAAGCCATGTACCCAAACCGTAACAGAGGGGAAGTCATCGGTAAAATATTGAAATACAAACACACCATCATCCAAGCCCATTTAAGGGCGCAACAGAAAAAAATGTTTTTTTCTGTTGTCCCCCAATATGGAAAAGTGCATAGGGAATCTTAAGCCTCCAAATAACCCGACCAGTTCAGTTCAATCTTACTATTTCTCCGACTCCAACAAGTTCAAATCATCGGTGACCAATCCATCCAACACTTGTTGGATTTTATCAGATATAGCCTTGTCTATGCCATACTTGACGCATAATGATTGGAAGCGACTTACAGCATCGAACACCTGTAATATCTTCTTTTCGGGTTCCTCTACAAAATCCTCTGCAAAGTTAACAAAATCACTAGTGGTCAAGGCAGATTTTTTGCCCATCACGCCCATCGAATGAATGTGTGCAGAAGAATTTTCCCATGTATTTGCCGTGAACATCACATCGTATGCAGGTGACAAACGCCATGCTCCTGCCTTGTCCATGATAAATGAAATATTCTTATTATGGTCATCCGATATACCTGCGACATAATTAAATACCATCCTGATAAATATCTGGTCTTTGTCTTCTTGAGGAAGTTTCAGAGTATCCGCTATCCAACACAGCTTCATATAATCATCTGCACCCGGCATGATGGCTGCAAGGGTCTGGCTAAAAATCTTTTCTCCATTCTTACGATCAAACCTTTCCGTTACGAAATGATTTCTCCCATCAATTTCTTTCAGGAAACATGGCATCATATAAATCCCTGCCGCTACTGCCATTTCGCTGTATATCATTTCTATCTCTGTGGCAGGAGAGTCATTAGCCTCTTTGAATTTTATGATATACTGCTTAAAATTTTCGGGTAAATCCACCTGGCCGGAACGGAACTCTCCCGTTTCAGTATTATAGGCTATCACTGCCTTCGGACGCATACCACCGGCAGAGGTTCCTAGATATACTAACTTTTTCATCGTAAGGCTATCCTCTGATGATATAATGGCAGCATCCCTATCATTATATATTTTAGAAGCCAACGTTGCCAATGATGACATATCCACCGTTTCCTGGATGTCATCATCATTGAATTCTGGTTCAAATTCCAATGCCCCCATAGCCCTCTTGCCAATATAGGAAAGTTTCAATAGGGGCAATGATTCTGTAACCTTTATATTGTTATCCGTGAGCCACTGGTCAAACAAGGAAGACCCCCATTTGTCAGGAAGCGCATCTGCAAGAAATTCCGGAAGCCCTTGATATAACTTATCTTTATTCCCATAAAAAGACGCAAACAAAGGGGTTCTCTTAGAATGAGTGGAAGGACATATATCATAATCTTGTTTTCTATATTCATCCGTAAATTGGAATACAGAACAATGTTTTTCAAAATCCCAATTCAATTTGCCAATATAAGTTCCCCACAAATATACATTCACTATGATCGGATCTTTCTTCATACCATCTTACGTTTACTGTTAATTCTTTGTATTCTCTTGCCTGTTTTTTCATTGATAAGGAATGGCGAGTCTGGAAGTTCTGGAACCAGACCAACAACCCCCTCAAGAGTTCCACTTATACGCAAAATCTTAAGCAATGTACTCAAGGCAATATCATTTACTTTGCAAGATTCTATTCTTTTAATCGTAATAATGGATACTCCCGCCTTGTCTGCAAATTCTTGCTGAGAGAAACAGCAGCTAAGTCGCATAGCCTTAACCCTCTTGCATATTTCCTTAATAATACTTTCATCTGAAAATTCATATATTGTATATATATCATATAACTTCTTCATAGAGGGAATGTTTTTAAGTATCATTTCTGATACAAAAATATCGATAAATTTGAAAAGTACCAAATTTGCAGACATTTATAATGCGTAATCTGTTTTTGCAATAGCAAAGTATCAAACCAGTTGAGAATAGTTTTAAAACCATCCATCCATAAAACCAACATGCAAACCTATCACTATGGTGATATATATTGCAGGTTCTATTCCTCTTTTCAGAGGAAAGCGGAGCAATCATTTCCGTTTACAAAGGCAAAGCAAGCACGGGGCTTTATGTCGGCTAAAAGGTCAGGCGGCTGCGCCGTTTCCCGATAAATCTTCCTCTCGCTTCGCTGCGAGCGTATTTATCGGGAAAACCTTATATCCGACCGCCCCATGCAAAAGAGTCTTTGAAAACGGATACGACCACCCCGCCACCCACCGACCGAAAGGGAAAAAATAAGGTGGGGTTATATGGGTAAACAGACGGCATTCGTTTGTAAGAGGAATTATGCTCTTTATGTAGACAGCATTATTAAATCCGATACCACCCTGCAACAGCGTTTTCATTGTTTAGAGGCGACGTTGGGCACCAATAAACCGTTGGATGATTTAGCAAGTTTAGGAAATCGGGTTCAAGTTGCTGTTGTGTGTTAGATCCAAATAAGTTCCTTAGAAATATGATGCACTATCAACCTACTAACAAGGGCATTTACTGTAATAATAGAGTTGAGTAGCTGCAATCCGGACACTTCCGGTTGCAATAATATAATAAATGAAACTTCTCTTTCAATGGCTACCCCATCCGGAGATATCATATTCAATACATAGGAATAACTTATTTCGGACTCGCCTATTTCACACTTTTCGATAAACAAATCCTTTCTTTGTATACAATACTACAATATAAGCACCGTCCGACAATTCCAACATATCCAATTGGCTATTACCGTTCAATGTTTACCTTATCAACGGAAGCCCCACGACTAAAGACATGAGCAGCGGAGGCAACCCATGCTCCGTAGGCAGGGGCTTCAGGCCAAATTCATTGATGCTGCAAGCGGCTTCGAAGTCGCGTTAAAATCTTTTAGTTTCGATGCCGTTCTCATACACAGCTCTTATGAGTTTTATAGAAGCCTGGTTAACACTCGTGCTGTATAACACGTCAGTAACACGAGTAGCATAAATGGTTCTTCCTTTACTGTCTATAATAGTAAGCTGTTTAATCTTTGCCGGAGCTTCAACATGGACCATTCCGTTTCTCATATACAATTCCAGACTGGTTACAGCATGATTTATCACAGGTGAACCGAAGTATGTCTCCGGCTTAGTTTCTTGCAAAGTCGTATGTTGGCGAAGCAGGTCTTCGAAAGATGTTTTTTCCACGACAACTGGCTTGGTCTCTTGCTTAACTGGTACTGATTCCTTCTGCTTTTCTTTTGCTACAACAACAGGTTTTGTCTGTTCTACGACGACCTTTTTTTCTTCTTTGACTTCCGGCACTGTATGTTTCCCTTCAGCTTTCACGGATTCCATTTTAGGACTCTGTTTCTTTTCCCTCGGAACTAAAGAAGCGGTCAATACAGCTTCCTTGTTTTTTTCAGGTTCAGACTTCTGTTCTGCAGTAGAATCGATTTTAGAAGCAGCCAGAGTAGATTCCGGTACGACCGTAGGACGTATTTTTTCTGGTTCTTCTTTCTTTTCATAAATCTTTTCCGATTTATTGGAAACCAGATAATTTCTGAAACGTCGCCAACTTGATGATTTTTTATATAAAGAAAAGGATCTGTCTGATACAAATACGTTCATTGAAGGAAGCTCTTCATTGAAGGCTTTATCCGCGAGCATAGGTGGAATGATTGTCCTTAAATGAATAGTCGATAGCGCGTTGCATCCTAAGAATGAAAGACGGTCAATAGACTTCACCAAAACCGGAATGTCCACTGATTCCAAAGATTTACAACCATAAAAAGCGCCTTCTGGAATAAACAGCAATGATTTATTCTTTTCGTCTATAACGACTTCTTTTAAAGAAGAACAACCCCAAAACACTTTAAGCCCCAGTTTTGTCAGCTCTCTACTTAACTCAATACGTTGTATGCTGCTGCAGTTGTAGAAAGCAAAATCATCTATTGCAATAGCCTGATTAAATTCGGTCCCGATGATATTCAGTCTGGTACAATCCCTAAAAGCATTTTTACCGACAGATTTAATAGGATGACGTGTCACCAGGCTTTCTAGGCAACTCATTCCCATAAAAGCATTGTCTTCCAGATGTTCTATATTGGAAGGAAGCACTATTCGCTGCAAAGAGCTGTTTAGTTTTTCAAAAATGAAACCAGGCAAGTGCCCCTTTTTAGCTATTGATGAATCGAACGTCGATTCAGATAAATCAAGATCTGTCACATGCAGCTCATTATTGATGAACTTCAAGTCGTGTTTGTTGAGCTCGCCTTTAATCTTCAGCACCTTAATCCTACCAAGAGACTCGCCCTGGAATTGATTCTGCAACAATCCAGCCTTTGCAACATTTTTCACAGATATCCCGCTTTGAGGAAAGGCCGAAAGGGAAAAAAGCAAGCAAGCGGACATCAGCCAGTTTTTAAATCTCATAAGTTAACGTTTTGATTTTGACGCAAAAATACATCTTTTAATTTAATCTAAAAAGAATGCATTCAATTAATTAGGATAAATTCGACATACATCGAAGTATCGGAATTCACAGGTAGACGAATTTTGCATAAGCACCGGTTCACATCTAGCAGCAAACGGATGTATATGTATCGTGAAAGCGTAAAAAGAAAAACAGATTATGTTTTCTAGAGTTCTGTTTTTTTTGCTGCACGCAGCATCTTTTGCATGAACTTTGCAGACTCCTGTTCTACCTTTATCTGCTTTAAAAATAGTGATTTTAATGTATCCAAAAGTTCCAGATATATAATATCTCCTTTATCTGTTTTCCCTTTGAGAGAACCCAACACTTCATCTAGAGCCATTTTGTTTTGTGCCAGTTTTTCAAGAAACCCTTTCATTACTCTTAAAAATTCTTCTGGCTGCACCTGTTGCAAAGTGGAATCATAAAAGATTCTGTTACGGATGAAATCACTGATGGAAATAAAACCTTTAGCCTTCGATTGAATAATAGAAAATTCATCCATGCTAACTCTTAACTTTAAAACCTTACTTCTCTTTTCTACTGAATTTGATAGAGGTCTACCTCCTTTTCTTGTTGCCATAAGCTAATGTTTTGGTTGATGCAAAAATACGAATTTCTCGCTTAGGTATCAAATAAAAAGGCGACTTTGGAGCCTTTTCAAGTGCAAAGCACCAAGAGTTTCTGTGGCCCTGTTAATTGGAGCTCAAAGTATTTTGAGGTGGAATTAAGAGGGCCACAAAAACATATCTTGCTATAATAAAAATGCTAGTATGAAAAATTGAAATTAGGTAAATAAAGAAAGATCGCATGAGCTTTAAAAATCAGAGTAAATAATATTGGGATAATAGGATAATGGGATAATAGGATAATGGGATAATAGGATAATAGGATAATGGGATAATGGGATAATAGGATAATAGGATAATGGGATAACAGGATAATAGGATAACAGGATAATAGGATAACAGGATAATAGGATAACAGGATAATAGGATAATGGGATAATGGGATAATAGGATAATAGGATAATGGGATAACAGGATAATAGGATAACAGGATAATAGGATAATAGGATAATAGGATAACAGGATAATGGGATAATGGGATAATAGGATAATAGGATAAGTTAATGAAGATTCTTCCGTCATCGAGATGCGGTTTCATTCTTAGCAGGAAGAGGCAGAAAAAAACGAGCCCCTCTCCTACTCTCGTTAGAGAAACGATAAGTGGAAAGAGGCTGTAAATATTTCAAAACAAAGACAGCATTTGAAAATTGTTATGGATGATTCTTGATGTATTCTTCAATTGCCATCGTAAACAACTTGTGAAAGCTCAAATCATGTTGGACACAGTACATATTGTATTCTTTCTTTTTTGTTTTTAAAAGCCTAATGGATGTACTGGAGTATTCAACAGGAGCTTCCTGGTTTGAAACTTCAGAATCTTGTTTATTTCGCTCAGAAGCCTGAATGTTACTAGGGGCAAATGGAGAGTTGGAACCTACCGGTTGTCCAGATGGTAGATTTACATTTGCAAAGGAAGATTGATACTGATTTTTTGACATGGCTATACGATTTTAGATTATAATTATTCTTGTTCCTGTTCCTGAATATGTTGTGCCGATTTGGAAATCAATTCTTCGACTTCTTTAAGACTAGGGAAAGTATATTTTCGTTCCTGCAGGGAATCCGGTAAACCGTCTTGGAAAGTGTGACCAGCATCGAGCCAATGGATTCTTTCTACGAATTCTTGGGCCACATCTTCAAATTCCTGAATCGAATCATTGGCACTCTTGTCAATAACCTCTCTCCCTTTAATGGTCTTTTTATACGAGTCCACAGGCATGTGAGCTGCTTGACATTTACGAACATGCGCTCGCTCTGATATTATATTGGAAAATATTTCGTTATCATTGACATTTTTACGCAAGTCGTACAACGTTTTTTTCCACTCTATTTGTTTTACATACGAGCGAGTCATCAAATATCCCAACAGCTTGGCTCCTTCCCTATTCAGCACTTCTTTAGAGTCTTTGTTTATGACTTCAAGCATGTTCAACATGTCTTCTCTTCCTCGTAAGGAATAATCTCCGGATATTGGCACAAGTAAGAAATCAGCAGCAAAGATAGCCCCTCTCACAATCGTTGTTTCAAGATTTGGAGGACAATCTAGAAGAATGAAATCAAAATACTCTTTAAGCGGAGTAATGATACGTGGCAGTCTCATGACCGCCATGTTATCTCCAGCTATTTGTTTGTCAAGACGGCACATGTCTGGATGAGCGATCACAACACTGAGATTTTCGTGAACTGTGTACGCATAAGGAACAGTCATGTTTAAAATACTTTTGAATAGATTTTCAGAATACACAGTGTCATCACTCATTCCGAATGTGTGACTTAGATTACATTGGGCATCACAATCAATGACCAGTGTCTTAAATCCGTTCTTGGCCAAAGTCCAGCCAAGCTGAAAAGTAGTAGTAGTCTTTGCTACACCACCTTTACCATTTGCGATTGCAATAATTTTGTTTTCCATAAACAGTCTATTATAATTTCATTGCAAATATAACAAATAGGTTTGATATATACAACAATTCTCTAATTAATTAATTAACGCATTAAATATTTAACTATCACACAATGTCATACCTATTTGATTATCTGTATTTTACAAACAAGGCAAATATATTTTTATTTATTTAATTAATATATTAATTCGGTATTTATATATTTATCTAATTATATATAGTAGGATGAAGTATATACTAATGGAAGATTCTGGAAAGATAAACAGCATACAGCGAATATAAATTGTCTACAATGCAACAAACAAGACTCCTATCCTATTTTGGCAAGTAAACTGAACATTGTGCATATAAAGGGCGGATTATTATAGAGAACTAGATACCTGCCAGAATATTGAAGCAATTGATATCGATGATTAACAACTGAGGATATTGTTTCCTGTCCAATTATATATTTCTATAATTAGTGATTTACATATTGCAATATTAGCGTTGTTCTTGCCTCGGTTCGTCTGTAGGTCGGCATTTAATTAAATCAGTATATATTCATTGCGGTATTTATATAATACGTTAATTTCATATTGAGTAGTCCTGAATAGAACATTTCACAATGGATTAATTATCCACGCCAAAAATGAAAGAATATTTCAATAGGCTGGTGTATTTACCGTAATATTGCATTGTATATTTAAACATATAAGTAATTATGTATTTCGCTAATTAAATATTAGTGCATCAAATATAAAAAAACAAAGTTTCGTCGTGATACAAACTCCAGTTTGAACTCTATGTGTAATTAACGCATTATATATTTACACTTATAGTTATATATATACACTTATATTATTAGACAACACAGTTGTTATGTAGACATAAGACAAAAATCACGATACGTTAATTGGTTATTTATATTTTTAGGCAATTAACGTATCACATTATTGTATTATTAAATAATTGTATTTTTTATACGTGTTCAACAAGAAAGTATTGTGTTAGGTTTGAATATGCCAGTAGGCTATATTAAATGACAGAGCTTTATTTGGTCTGTGTTTATTTGACCACTTCTTTATTTCGTTAATACGTTATTTATACAATTCAATAATTATATATACATACATAAGTGAATTTGTAATTGAATACTATTCTATTGTATAATTTAGCATCCGGTAATTATACATTTATATAATTATACGATAAGAAGCGTTGAAAATATAAACTTGACACCATGTACCTTGTTTGAAAACTCTGAGAAATGTTCTATTCTGTAATTATATATTTATGTAATTAATCTATTCTGCAATTATCGTATCATGTATTAGGTTATTTATATATATACTAAAATATACAATTATATATTTACCACATCAATTATATTTATCTATATATAGGAATATCTCTTTGTCAAACGAACTAAATATATCAGTACCTTAATACAGCTTACAGATTTGTGTTATTAACGTATTACATATTTAACTAACTAGCGTATTACATAATTACATATATAGGTATATATAGAATTAACGCTTTAATTAACAATACAAAGAATGATATACACAAATACAGTCTTATAGATATGTAGCATTAACTTATTAGTTATTTCGTTAATTAACACATTAAAGAATTAAATCTGATAGTTTATAATTAAATACTACTTTGTTGAACAATACACATAAATTGATGTAAATTACATTTTTAGTGATTTGCCTTTTTATAGTATTACATATTTAAATCATTAACGCATTACATATATAGCTAATTAGTGAATGATGTATTTATATAATCGGTTATTGATGTAAATAGTTATTAATACATAAGGGTAAAAGAGTAGGAGTGTAAGAGAACTACACTAAGTCATTTATTATGTGAATGGATGAAAGTGTCATCAATCCATAAAAGAAAGCGTGCAAATAAGGAGATAACAGATCCACAAAAAGACAAAAGCTTAGAAAGCACAAAGGCTACTAAAAGCAAGAAAATAAAATCAGTCATCATAAATCATGGGTTAAGTTAGTAATTGTATAATTAAATTGCGAGAATATATAAAACCACGCACAATTTCTCAGTTGGTTCTACAAACAAATATAGCAAATTAAATAGAATAATAAAATCGTAACCTATTGTTTTAAAGATAAATAAGAAAATATACTTTTGTGAGAGAAATTCCAGTGTAAAGTTAGAAAAGATTGGAAGCTGCAGTATCTTTGCTTTCCCATAAAAGTCAAAGTTCACAAAAATCCGTGAGTAGGATTTTGTCCTATAATGTGAACTACCGCTAAACTAAAGATTTAGCGGCTTCGGAGATACCAATACCTCCTCTCTTTTCCTGCTTCTTCCTGCCATTGCTTTTTAGGACACGAGGTCGTTCATCCACAAGAGGACAGTCCACAGGCTTGACTTTCCCACGCTCCGTGGGTAGGGCTTTCAAGCCAAATTCCTTGATGTTGCAAGCGGCATTGAAGTCACGGTCGTGGTGTGTGCCACATTCCGTGCAGGTCCAATTGCGCTCGCTCAGTTTCAATCCTTTGTACACATAGCCGCATTTGCCGCAGGTCTTCAAACTTGGGGCAAAGCGGTCTATCTTGACAAGGTTCACGCCATACCAACGGCACTTATACTCCAGCATCGTCAGGAACATCCTGAAGGATGCGTCCCCTACAGCTTGCGCCAGATGGTGGTTGCGCTGCATCCCCTTCACGTTCAGATCCTCCATGCAGAGGGTACGCACTTGGCTGTCGTGCGTGAGCGCATGGGTGATCTTGTGAAGGTTGTCCTTGTGGCAGTTGGCGATGTGTTCCTGTAGCCGGGCCACGCGAATGCGTGCCCTGTTGCGGTTGGCAGAACCTTTCAGTTTGCGGCCCAGACGCTTTT
>ERZ791865.1371-NODE-1371-length-23784-cov-8.005563_pt1 | contig 23784 bp, 18 predicted proteins | sample MGYA00509942_ERZ791865 | MGnify/ENA primary metagenome ERZ791865 (study PRJEB30046, sample SAMN00792098) | human gut metagenome | study: EMG produced TPA metagenomics assembly of the A metagenome-wide association study of gut microbiota in type 2...
CTGCGGCGGGAGGTGCGCTTCTGGCCCTTGACCATCAGCACATCCTTGTCCAGAGAATCGCAGTAGAAAAATTCCTTCCACTGGTCTGCAAATGTTCCGCCCAGTGCGCTCATACCTGCTTTGATCAAACCCATAGTAATTTCCTCCTGTACGTTTTATTGTTTTGCTTTCTTCTTTTTTATCATGCAGAACGAGTTCGTTTGTAAAAAGGTTCTGCCTGCTCAGGGGTAAGGGTCAGATAATTGATATTATAATCATACTGCAATGCGGCGCTGAACGCAAGGCATTTCTAACCGTTGTCACCTGCCTTTGCAGCTTCTTTCACAAATCATAACCCCGCGTGAAAACGCGGGGTTTGCAGAACGGCCCCATAGGGGCCATAATACCAGCCGCGCCTAAAGGCGCACAATGAGCGACGTCAACCGCACACTGACGTCGCTTTTACTTTCTCATACTATCTGTAGGCACTTCTGGCGAATCGTCGTCATCGAAGTCAGCTACATTCTTGAACGGATCTTCATATTCCTTGAAACTCAGCTGATCACACATCTAGTCATCAGCTTCCTGATCTCGAATGTACTTGCGGATCTTGGCTTCATTTCCACCTACTGTATTTACGTAATATCCTTTCGCCCAGAACACTCTCCTTCCGTATTTGTATTTTAGGTTTGCATGTCGCTCGAATATCATGAGTGTACTCTTTCCTTTGAGATATCCCATGAAATCTGCCACTGCAAGTTTTGGCGGTATCGACACAAGCATGTGGATATGATCTGGCATCGCATGGGCTTCTATAATTTCAACATGCTTGTAATCACAAAGCATCCTCAATATTTTGCCAATATCTTTTCTCAGTTTTCCGTATATCACTTTTCTGCGATATTTCGGTACAAGTACAATATGGTATTTGCAATTCCAGCTCGTATGTGATAAACTTTTCTCGTCCATATGGATGAACCTCCTTTTGCTTTAGTATGCGGTTGGCGTTACCCGCTTCTAATTATAGCAAAAGGAGGTTCTTTTTCTACCGTTTCAACGCTATGGCTCTTTTCTTCCACAAGCTTAGCTTGTGGTTTTCTATATGAAAAAGAACACCGGAGCGTCCATAGAGACTCCGGTGTTCCGAAATAATATTTTTATGCTTGTCCCGTACCCAAAAAGGCTTAGAACCGCCGCCATGTATCCGGCATAAACAGCACCAGCATGGGGAAGATCTCCAGACGGCCGGCCAGCATATCGAAGATCAGCACCAGCTTTGCGGGGTCTGCAAAGCAGCCGAAGTTCTGCATTGGGCCTGCCATTTCCAAGCCCGGGCCGATGTTGTTCAGAGTAGCCGCCACGGCGGTAAAGTTCGTTACCATATCAAAGCCGTTCAGGCTGATGAGGAAAAAGGAGGCCGCAAAGATAAAGATATACGCCGCCACAAACACGTTGGTGGTGCGGATGGTCTCGTGGTTCAGCAGCTTGCCGTCCATGCGGGCGGGTGCCACCACCTGCGGGTGCAGGGCAGTCTTGAGCTCCTTGGCCAGGGTCTTGCCCAGAATGAGGAAACGGCTCACCTTGATGCCGCCGCCGGTACTGCCGGCGCAGGCGCCAATGAACATGAGCATGACCAGAATCTCTTTAGAGAGGGTGGGCCACAGGTCAAAATCGCAGCTGGAGAAGCCAGTGGTGGTGATAATGGAGCCCACCTGAAAAGCGGCCTGCCGCAGCGCCTCGCCAAAGCTGTTGTACATATTATAAATATTGGCAGTGATGATACCCACTGCCACTGCGATGACCACAAAGTAGCCCCGCACCTCCTCGCTGGCAGCAGCGCGGCGGAACTTGCGCATGAGCAGCAGGAAGTAGGCATTGAAGTTGACGCCGAACAGGATCATGAAGATGGTCACGACCCACTGGATATAGGGCGAAAAGCTGGCAAAGCTGTCGTTGCGGAACCCGAAGCCGCCGGTACCCGCCGTACCAAAGGCAGTGAGCATGGCTTCGAACAGGGGCATTCTGCCCACCAGCAGGAATACCAGCTCCAGCACGGTGAGGGCAAAGTAGATGCCGTACAGGATCTTAGCAGTAGACTGTACCTTGGGCACAAGCTTGTCCACCTGCGGACCGGGGCTTTCCGCCTTCATCAGGTTGACGTGAGAGCCGCCGGTCAGCGGCAGCAGTGAGAGCAGAAACACCAGAACGCCCATACCGCCGATCCAGTGGGTAAAGCTGCGCCAGAACAGAATACCGTTGGGCAGCCCCTCTACGGCGGGCAGAATGCTGGCACCGGTGGTGGTAAAGCCGGAGACCGTCTCGAACAGGGCATCCACAGGGTTTGGGATGCAGCCAGTGAGCACAAAGGGCACCGCGCCTATCACCGAGATGAACACCCAGCACAGCGAGGTAGCCGCAAAGCCTTCGCGCATATAGAACATCTTACTGCGGGGTTTGATGGTGTGCAGGGCGTAGCCGATGCCGGCGCTGACCGCAGCTGTGAGCAGAAACACGCCCAGCACCATCCACTCGCCATACACTAAGCTGGCGGCGGCTGGCAGCAGCAGCAGCGCGCCCTCGATCATCAGCACATAGCCCAGCAGACGGAAAACGATCGCATAATTCATAGTCCGCCTCCGTCAGTGCTCCACAATATCGCGCAGATCGTGCAGACCGTGCTCCAGTGTGACCACGATGACGTTATCGCCCACTTGGATCTGGTCGCCGCCGCGGGGGATCAAAATCTTGCTGCCGCGGGTAATGCAGCACAGCAGCAGGTTCTTTTTCAGGTGCAGCTGGCTCAGGGGCACACCGGTAGCGGCGCTCTCCTCGTGCACCGTAAATTCCAGTGCCTCCACGCGGTCGTCCAGAATGCGGTACAGAGTCTTGATGTTGTTGCCCGCCTCGTTTTGCAGGGCGCGGACGTACTGCACGATGTAGTCACAGGTCATGTACTTGGGGTAGACCACGCTGCCCAGATCCAGCCCGGCCAGAATATCGTCAAATTCCAGACGGTTGACCTTGGTCACCAGTTTGCCGTTGGAGTGCTTTTTGGCAAACAGGGTCAGCAGCACGTTCTCTTCGTCAATGTTGGTCAGCGCCACAAAGGCCTCGGTAGATTCCAGACCCTCGGAAAGCAAAAACTCGCGGTTGGAGCCGTCCTCGTTCAAGATCTGTGCGCCGGGCAGCTGCTCGGCCAGTTCCACGCAGCGGGCGGCGTCCCGCTCCACGATGCGCACCCGCACATGGTTTTCCAGCAGTTCCTGACTGAGGTAGTAGGCAATGGCACCGCCGCCAACGATGAGGGCGTTGCGCACCGGCTGCACCGGCAGATGCAGCTGCTGGAAGAAGGCGTGGGCCTTTTCCTGCGTAGCAAGGAAGGTGACCTGATCGCCCTTTTGCAGCACAAAGTTACCGTTGGGGATGATGACCCCTCCCTCACGCTCCACCGCGCACACCAGAATATCGCTCTTGAGCCGGGTAGGGATCTCGCGAATGGCTACGCCGTCCAGTGCATCGGGCAGCGCAAACTTGATCAGCCGCACACGGCCGTCCGCAAAGGTATCGATCTTGCTGGCACCGGGGAACCGCAGCAGATGGGAGATCTCCTTTGCCGCTGCCATTTCCGGGTTGATGATGGCGGAAATGCCGATCTGCTTTTTGATAAAGTCCAACTCGTGGCTGTAAGACGGGTTGCGCACACGGGCAATACCGTGGCAGTGACCCGCCTTTTTGGCAAACATGCAGCAAAGCAGGTTCAGTTCGTCCGAGCCGGTGACCGCAATGAACACATCCGCATCCTCAATGCCCGCCTCAGACAGGGTGGTGATGGACGAGCCATTGCCCACGATGCCCAGCACGTCGTAGCTTTCGGTCAGGTGCTCCACGCGCGCTTTGTTGGTGTCCACCACAGTCACGTTGTGGCCTTCCTCGCTGAGCTGGCGCGCCAGAGCCGTGCCGACCTTGCCGCCGCCCACCAGAATGATCTTCATAACAAGTCCTTTCTCCTTTGGCAGCCCCTTTTCCCGGGGCATACAAGTACAGCATAGTATACCATATCCCGATGCAAAGTTCTACTGTTTGTCCCGCAAATACAGCGAATTGCTTAAAAATCGACAGTTCCTTTGTGCAAAAGGCCAATTGCAGCGTGAAAACGCAAAAAGGGGCTGCCGCACAGCTTTGTGCAGCAGTCCCCTTGGAGGTTCTATAAGATTCAGTACCGCTCTACGCCGTCCTTGGTGACAAGGGCGTACACCAGCGGAGCTTCCTCCGGCTTTTCCGCGCCGTACACAAGGCCGCTGCGGTACTCGGCGGCAGCGGCTTCAAACTTGTCCGCTGCGCCGTAGAAGGTGGCAAGGCTTTCGCCCTTATGCACATAGTCGCCGCGCTTTTTGTGCAGGGTGATACCGGCGGCAAAATCCAGCGGGTCACCCTTTTTCTGGCGGCCTGCGCCCAACAGCACACTGGCAGAACCGATCTTTTCGGCATCGTTGGCCACGATGTAGCCGTCCTGTTCAGCCAGCAGTTCATAGCTGGCGGCGGGCTGTGCAAACAGGCTGTAATCGTCCAGCACCCGGATGTCGCCGCCCTGTGCGGCAAACATTTCCTTGCACTTTTCAAAGGCAGAGCCGTCCGCAATGACAGCCTCGGCCATGGCGCGGCAGTGGGCGGCATCGCCCTTGCCCGCCAGCACCAGCATATTGGCCGCCAATTGCAGACACACCTCGGTCAGGTCTGCCGGGCCGTGGCCCTTGAGCACGTCCATACTCTCCATGACTTCCAGACTGTTGCCGATGTTGTGCCCCAGCGGGGTGTCCATATCGGTGATCATGGCAGCTACCCGGCGGCCGTGGTGGGTACCGATGGCAACCATCAGCTGCGCCAGCTCAATGCTCTGGTCAACAGTTTTCATAAAGGCACCTGTGCCGGTGGTGACGTCCAGCAGGATGGCGTCCGAACCGGAGGCCAGCTTTTTAGACATGATGCTGGACGCGATGAGCGGGATGCAGCTGACAGTGGCAGTAACGTCCCGCAGGGCGTACATTTTTTTATCTGCCACCGCAATACCCTCGCTCTGGCCGATGACCGACAGGCCGATCCGGTTCACCTGTGCAAAAAATTCCTCCTGCGAGAGGGCGGTCTTTGTGCCGGGCACGCTCTCCATCTTGTCGATGGTACCGCCGGTGTGGCCGAGACCCCGGCCGCTCATTTTGGCGATCTTCACCCCGCAGGCTGCCACGATGGGCGCGATGACCAGAGTGGTCTTGTCGCCCACACCACCGGTGGAGTGCTTGTCCACCTTGATGCCCGGAATGGGCGAAAGATCTACCATCACGCCGCTGTGCGCCATCACATCAGTCAGTTCGGCGGTCTCCTCATTGGTCATGCCGCGCAGATACACCGCCATCATCCATGCAGCCATCTGGTAGTCGGCCACTTCCCCGCTGACAAAGCCGTTGACAATAGCTTCCAGCTCTTCCCGGGTGTGGGTGCCGCCATCCCGCTTTTTTGCGATCAGATCATAAATACGCATTGTTTCACGCTCCTGTTCTTACTGTTTTTGGGGGCGTTTTATGCCCGGATCTCCTGCCATACGCTCTTGCCGTCCAGCGTGGAAGCGTCCACTCCCAGATACTCGCAGATGGTCTTGGCGATGGTGCCAAAGCACAGCTTGGTGCCCAGATCCATACCCGCCTTTACGCCCTTGCCGCAGACCAGATACGGCACATACTCGCGGGTATGGTCGGTGGTCTTGGTGTAGGAGGGGTCGCAGCCGTGGTCGGCGGTGATCATAAGCAGGTCACCCTCCCGCATACCCGGCAGGAAGTCGGCCAGAAAACGGTCGAACTCGGTGGCGGCGGCAGCGTAGCCTGCCACGTCGCGGCGGTGACCGTAGAGCATATCAAAGTCTACCAGATTCACGAAGGCAAGGCCTTCAAAATCCCGGGTCTGCAAGGCCTTGGTAAAGGCGATGCCGTTGGTGTTGCCGGTGGTCTTGATCTTTTCGGTCACGCCCTCGCCGTCAAAAATATCGTAGATCTTGCCCACAGCGATCACGTCCTTACCGGCATCCTTTAACAGATCCAGCATGGTGGCGCGGGGCGGCTTCAGGCTCAGGTCGTGGCGGTTGGTGGTGCGGTAGAAGGTGTCGGCGCTGTTGCCCAGGAAGGGGCGGGCGATCACACGACCCACGCCGTACTTGCCCTTGAGCATTTGCCGGGCGATCTCACAGTAGCGGTACAGCTCGTGCACCGGCACCAGTTCTTCGTTGGCAGCCACCTGAAAAACGCTGTCAGCGCTGGTGTAGACGATGAGGGCGTTTTCCCGCATGGCCTGTTCGCCATAGTCCTTCAGTACCTGCGTGCCGGAATAGGGCTTGTTGCACAGTACCTTATGGCCGGTTTTTTGCTCGTACTCCCGGATCAGCTCCTCCGGAAAGCCCTTGGGGAAGGTGGGCAGCGGCTCCGGGCTGACTACACCGGCGATCTCCCAGTGGCCGATGGTGGTATCCTTGCCCATGCTCTGCTCCTGCAGGCGGGCAAAGGCAGCCGCCGGGGCATCCGTTTTCTCCCCTGCGGTCACGCCGTCAATGTTGAACAGACCCAGCTTACGCAGATTGGGGCAATTGAAATTGGGGTGGTTCGCAATGGCACCCAAGGTGTTGGTGCCTGCATCGCCAAAGGCAGCGGCGTCCGGCTCTGCGCCAATGCCAAAGCTGTCCAGAACGATCAGAAAAACGCGTTTTTCCATAATGGTCACTCCATTTCTCCGGGGCGCACCCCGGAACAGTACTACTTTATTATCCTTATTATAAGCAAAAAGCCCCTCGGATGCAAGAGGAAGCAGCCTTGTGCGGTCTTATCAGTTTTTGCGTTTTGCAGCAGTTTTCCTCTGTCAGACGGCACGCGGAAAGCTGCGGCATATCGTTAAAAGTTTTGCAATCTTTCCTTTGGGCATCAGCAGATGCAAAAACTTGTATTCAAGCAAAAATTCCTCTTGCTCTCTTGCGCCGGAATGATTATAATAATAGTTGGTAGAGTTTTTGGTTTTCCCGCTCTGCCATATAAACCGACCCGCTGTACCGAGAGCTTTTGCTCCCATTGGTCATACACAGCAGCCTGCAGGGATGCTGTGCCGGATATAGGTAAGAGAGAGTTGACGGAGGTATATTGCATGAGAAAGACGAAAATTATTTGCACCCTTGGCCCTTCCACCGATAAGGAAGGCGTGCTGCGCGATCTGATCGCCAACGGCATGAACGTAGCCCGCTTCAATTTTTCCCACGGTTCCCACGAGGAGCATCTGGGTCGCCTTGAAAAGCTGAAGGCTCTGCGCGAGGAGCTGGGTAAGCCCGTGGCCGCACTGCTGGACACCAAGGGTCCCGAGATCCGCCTGAAGGACTTCAAGAACGGCGTTGAGAATCTGGTTGCCGGCCAGACCTTTACCCTGACCACCCGCGATGTGGAGGGCACCAACGAGATCTGCTCCATCACCTACAAGGATCTGCCCATGGACGTGGAGCCGAACGGCACCATCATGCTGGACGACGGCCTGATCAAGCTGCAGATCCAGACCGTGAACGACACCGACATCGTCTGCACCGTACTGAATAGCGGCAAGATCAAGAACAAGAAGGGCGTCAACGTGCCCGGCGTGCACCTGTCCATGCCGTATATGAGCCAGCGCGATAAGGATGACATCATCTTCGGCATCCAGCAGGGTTACGATTTCATCGCTGCCTCCTTTGTGCGCACCGCACAGGACGTGTACGATATCCGCAACCTGCTGAACCAGTATGATTCCAACATCCGCATCATTGCAAAGATCGAGAACCGCGAGGGCGTAAACAACATCGACAGCATTCTGGCTGCTGCCGACGCCGTGATGGTGGCCCGTGGCGATCTGGGCGTGGAGATCGACTTCACCGAGCTGCCCGGCATCCAGAAAACCATCATCGACCGCTCCTTCTCCTTTGGCAAGCCCATCGTCACCGCTACCCAGATGCTGGACAGCATGATAGTGAACCCCCGCCCCACCCGCGCCGAGATCTCGGACGTGGCAAACGCCATCTACGACGGTACCTCTGCCATTATGCTGTCCGGTGAGACCGCTGCCGGTGCCTACCCCGTGGAGGCGCTCAAGACCATGTCTGCCATCGCCGAGCGCACCGAGCAGGAGGGTTTCCATCTGCGCGGCCGCACGATGGATTCCAACCCCGGCAAGATCAGCGTCTCTGACGCTACCGCCCATGCCGCCTGCCTGACCGCACGGGATGTGAACGCCGCCGCCATCGTTACCGTGTCCGAGTCCGGCACCACCGCCCGCCTGCTGAGCAAGTACCGCCCGCAGCAGCCCATTATTGCCTGCGTCATGCGCGAGCAGGTGCAGCGTCAGCTGTCCCTGAGTTGGGGCATCACCCCGCTGATGATGTCTCTGGCACACAGCACCGATGAGCTGATTGAGATGTCTACCGCTCTGGCCAAGGAGAACGGCTACCTGCACAACGGCGAGCTGGCTGTTGTGACCGCAGGCGTGCCCGTGGGCGTTTCCGGCACCACCAACATGATCAAGATCCACATGGTGGGCAACTGTCTGGCTACCGGTGTGGGTGTCGGCCCTGAGAACAACGATGTTGCCAGCGGCAAGGCCTGTGTCTGCCGCACCATGGACGAGGTGCGCGCCAAGTTCAAGCCCGGCATGGTGCTGGTAGTTCCTTCCACCAGCAACGAGATGCTGAGCTTTGTACGCGATGCTGCCGCTCTGGTGGTAGAGGAGCCCGGCCTGAACAGCCACGCTGCCATTGCCGGCAAGGCACTGCTGAAGCCCACCGTTGTGGGTGCCGCCGGTGCTACCAGCCACATCCGCGATGGTCTGATGGTGGCTGTGGACTGCGCACACGGCAGTGTGCAGCGCCTGCAGGGCTAAGACATAAAAGGAGAACCGTAGTATGGAACGTATCGCAAGCTTTTGCGTGGATCACACCCGGCTGGAGCGCGGAATGTACCTGAGCCGTCAGGACGGCGATGTGCTCACTTGGGACATCCGCATGAAAAAGCCCAATCAGGGCGATTACCTGACCACCGCCGCTGCCCACACGCTGGAGCACCTGTTTGCCACCTACGCGCGCAACAGCGCCGTGAAGGATGGGGTGATCTATGTTGGCCCCATGGGCTGCCGCACCGGTTTTTACCTGCTGACCCGGGGTCTGACCCCTGCGCAGGCATTGCAGCTGACGGTGGACGCCTACCGCTTTATGGCCGATTTTGAGGGCGCTGTGCCCGGTGCCAGCGAGGTGGAGTGCGGCAACTACCGCGATATGGATCTGCCTGCTGCCAAGGCCGAGGCCGCTGCTATGCTGCCCGTGCTGGAAGCGCTGACCGCAGAGGATCTGCACTACTGATCTGTCAATATAAAAAGAGCGCCGCACAAAAAAATACCGTGCAGCGCTCTTTTTGTTACAAAATGATGCGAAAGTATTATTTATAATTTTAGGGCAGGGGAACGTCTGCGGACGTCCCCCTGCCCTATTTTCACAAAAAGAAATTTCAAATCAGCCCCAAGGCTGCAAACTCCTTAGCAATGCCGTCCTCATACACCGAGGGAGCAATGCGGTCGCAGCGCTGCTTCAGGCTTGCAGAGCCATTGGCCATACAGACGCTGATGCCGACCACATCGGTCATTTGCAGATCGTTGTCGCTGTCGCCAAAGCCGATGCTGTCCTGCAGGGGCACACCCAGATAGTCGCAGACGGCCTTGATGCCGCGTCCCTTATCAAACCTACGGTTGATGAGTTCGCCGTTCACATAGCCGCCGTCCAGACCGTCCAGCTTGCTCTCGCAGAACACGAATCTGTCCTCGTACAGGCGCTTTGCTTCGTCCAAGTCCTCGCTGTGCTCTGCAATATATACGATCTTATACAGCGGCTCGCCCTTATACTCGGCCAGCGAGCTGATGGTCATGCCGTCCTCCATGGCCTTGCGCCAGCGGGCGGCCTCGCTGTTCAGAGGGCCTGCATCCCGGTGGGTGAAGCTCCAGCGCTCTATCATCTTCAGGCTGCCGTAGGTGGCGTCCCGCGCTTCCAGCGTGCACTCTACACCGTGGCGCTCCATGGCGCTGCGCACGTCCTTTGCCAGCTGCGGCTCCATAGGCAGGTCTACCAGCACCTCGTCCCCGCAAAACACATAACCGCCGGCACTGCATACCGCGCCGTCAAAGCCATAGTCCAGCAGCGGCTGGGTCATGCGCAGGTTGCGCCCGGTGCACAGAAACAGCTTGTGGCCATTGGCGTGTGCCTTGCGCAGCGCTTCCACCGTGCTTTGGGGGATCAACATCTCGCCCGGGGGCAACAGAGTGCCATCGATATCTAAAAAGATCAGTTTTTGTTTCATTTGTTCCTCTTTTTTACAGCGAGCCGCGCTCTACCAGCGTATAGCCCAGTGTGGTCTGACGCACCGGCGCAGCGTCCGGCCCGGTATGCTCCAGGCTTTGCAGCAGCATCCGGGCGGCCTCCTGCCCTACCTGCTTTTGGTAGAAGCGGATGGTGGTCAAGCCGGGCTGCACTACCTTGCTCGCCCAGTTATCTCCGATGCCTGCAAGGCCTACGTCCTGCCCGACCTTGCGTCCGGCAGCGCGCAGCACCTGCAAAGCGCCAAAGGCCACGGTATCGGTCACACAGATCACACCGTCCAGCTGCGGGCAGCGCGCCAACAGCTCCTCCATGCAGCGTTGTCCTTCTTCCATGGAAAAGACAGCGCAGCAGGCGCGGGGCAGACCATCTGCATTTAGCCCCACCTCTCGCAGCGCATCCTGCACACCCTGACGGCGGGCCGCGCCGGTGGCAGCGTCCTGCTCGCTGCCGCCAATGTACACGATATTTTTGCGGCCATGCTCCAGCATCTTCCGGGTCAGGTCGCGGGCGGCAGAGCGGTCGTCGTTATAAACGCAGGGCAGGTCTGCAAAGCGCTGCCCTGTTACTACCACGGGCACACGGCAGTCCTTCAGCGCCTTGCACAGCTGCGGGCTGGAATCATAGCCCAGCAAAATGATCCCGGCCACGTGGTTGCGCTGCAATGCTGTAAGATATTCCAGCTCCATCTGCTCGTCCAGCTCGGTGTCAGCCAGCAACATCAGGTAGCGGCTTGCGCCCAGCTCGGTTGCAATGCCGCTGGTGATCTGCCCCACCGACTGGGAGCTGATGCTGGGCACAATGACCCCCACCTGACGCACCTTGCCGGTGCGCAGGGTCTGGGCGGCAGTGTCCGGGCTGTAACCGGTCTGCTCCACTACGGCTTGTATCACGGCACGCTTCTGCTCGCTGAGAGGGCCGCCGTTCAAATAGCGGCTGACCGCAGCACTGGAAACGCCTGCCAGCTTTGCAATATCACTGATGGTCATGGGGTTTTTCTCCGTTCCCTCTCCGGTGGTAATGTGTAAACGTTTTCATGCTTATTATAAATCCGTTTCATATTTCCCGCAAGAGGTGCAATGACCGTTTTTCCACGGGGCTATCCGCTGCTTTTTTGGTGACTTTACACAATCCAAACGATTTTGCTTTTCGATTCACCACCAGAATTGCGAAATCCGTTGTGATCACACAAGACCCATGCTGATGGCGCGTGCAATGAGCCCCAGCACCAGCACCGCCAGAATAATGCCCAGTGCCACCTTGCTCTCGCCGCCGGGCTGCTGCTTTTTGCTGCGGGAGGCTGTGCCGCGGCTCTGCTTTGTACCGGTGCTGCGGCTGCGGGCGACAGTGTTTTTGGTGCTGCGGGTCTGCTGTGCACTGCGGGGCTTGCTGCGGGCAGCAGCTTTCCCCTGCTGTGTGTTCTGCGGGCTGCTCTGGCGCGCTTTAAGGGGTTTGCCCTCGCTGCACCGGTTCAGGTAATCTTCTGCCTCGCGGTAATACTGCGCCAGCTCGTTCTCCTTAAAGGCGGTACCGGCGTAGCCCTCTTCCAGCGCCTCGATGGCTTCGTTGAACAGCAGCGCCGCCTGTGCGCCGTCTGCTGCAACTGCCGCGTGGGCAGCTTCGTTGCGGGCGGTGCGGATGGCGTTGCAGGCATGGCGGGCGGCAGAGGGGTGCGCCGTGTTGCCCAGCAAGTCCAGCGGGCGGGCGGCATCGGTCTCCGGGTCCAGCAGCACCCGCATACACAGGGTGGTGTCCAGCTGCTGCCAGCTGGTCTTGCCGGTAAGATCCGGCATACGGTCATAATAATCCGGGCTTTCCTGCTTGCGGACGGCAATATGCTCCAGCAGCGCGTCCAGACTGTGCGCCCCGGGCTTGCGCTCCCAGTGCCAGCGCAGCAGGCGGCGGCTGATCTCATCGCAGGCGGTCTTGATTTCAAAAGCCACCTGTAAAGCTTGTTCCGGCATGGCATTTCCTTTCTGTGCAATGCACACAAAAGGCGGAGAAGGCACGCTGCCCCCTCCGCCGGGATGAATCTTATTTTACAGCACGAACTGGTAGTACACAAAGCCGCACAGTGCGATAGCTGCACACAGGATGGCCGTAATGGGCGGCACCCAGCGGATCAGCGCTTCTGCCACGCTGTCCCGGCTGTCCTCGTACTCCTCGTCATCGTCCTCCACAGGCGCGGGCTGACGCACCGGAGCCGGTGCCGGACGGCGGGCAGCGGCGGGCATCACGCGGGTGCCTTCGTCTGCCGCAGCAACGTCGGAAATCGGTGCGCGGGCAGCGGCGTCCAGCACACGGGTAGGCTCCGAGATGGGCTGGATGGGGGCAGCCTTCGGCTGGTAAGCCGCTGCGCCCATGACCCGGGTGGGCTCCTCTACGGGCGCTGCCGGGGCGGTAGGGGCTGCACCCACGATGCGGGTAGGCTCCTCCACCGCAGCGGACGCTGCGGGCGCCGCGGGGGCGCTGAGGGGCATTTCCATCTCGTCTGCCGGGGCGGCGGGCTGCAGCAGGGTATTCAGCGCGTTCTGCAGCAGAATGCGGTCACAGCCACACTCCGAGCAGTAAACGGTGTCCTCCTCAGTGGGGTGGAAGGCACCACAGGCGCAGTACCAGCCGTTTTCAAACACCTGCGGCTGATACTTGAGCCCGGTGCGGTTCATGCGGGCTTCCAGCGTCTTTTGCAGCTCTGGAGCCAGACGGCGGGGCGCGGGCAGGCGCACACGCTTGATACCGTCCAGATGCACCACACGCTTGCCGTTGTACACATTGCACAGCGAAACATCCACGCTGGTGATGGCCTTTGCCGTGATGAACACGGCATCGTCCTGCCCGAACAGCTCGCCGGGCTTTACCTGAAGATCCCGATACTCGAACTTATCCTCGCACAGGATCACACCGTCCACGCCTTTGCATTTGAAGTGGATCTCCAGTGCGGTCAGGGTCACGCGGGAAATATTCTTGAAGGTCAGGCAGACAGCGTGCTCGCCGCTGACGTCCCCCTTAAGCAGCTCCACGCAGACGAACTGCACCGGGCTGCCGGGGGTATAGTAGTTTGCGCGGGTCTGGGCGACCGGGTTAAAATTTTCCTCCACGATGTTCGCTCCTTTTCTTAAAAAAGCTTAGTCCTGCTGCTCCGGGGCGTCTGGCTGCGGCGCTTCCGGCTGGGCAGGCTCGGCCTGCTCGGCGGGTTCGGCACGCTCAGCGGTCTGGGCAGGCTCTGCGGGCTGCACCGGGGCAGGCTGCACGGTCTGGTCGGGCTGCGCCTGCTCAGGCTTTGCATCCTCGCAAGGGGGCAGAGTGCCGCCGGCCATAATGGTGTTGAACTGCTCCTCGTTGAGCTTTTCGCGCTCCATCAGAGCCTTGGCCAGCGCATGGAGCTGGTCGATGTGCTCGGTCAGGGTGCGGCGGCAGGTCTCGTAGGCCTCGTCGATGATATCACGGGTCTCGCTGTCGATCTCGGCAGCGGTGGTCTCGCTGTAACCCTTGCCCTGACCAAAGTCGCGGCCAAGGAAGGTCTCCTCCTGCGAGGTGCCGTAGACCACGGGGCCCAGACGCTCGGAGAAGCCGTAGCGGGTGATCATCTGGCGTGCGATGTTGGTAGCCTGCTGCAGGTCGTTGGAGGCACCGGTGGAGATATCCTCCAAGATCAGCTGCTCGGCCACGCGGCCGCCCAAGCTGGACACGATGTCCTCAAACATTTCGCCCTTGGTCACATAGCTGCGGTCCTTCTCGGGCAGATACATGGTGTAGCCGCCGGCCTGACCGCGCGGGATGATGGTGATCTCGTGCACGCGGGGGTGGTGCTTGCAGTAGAAGCCTGCCACTGCGTGACCGGCCTCGTGGTAGGCGGTGAGCTTTTTCTCCTCCGGGGTGACCACGCGGCTCTTCTTTTCGGGGCCAGCCATCACCTTCATGGAAGCTTCCTCAATATCCTCCATGGTAATGGCCTTGCGGTTGCGGCGGGCTGCCAGCAGCGCGGCTTCGTTGACAAGGTTCTCAAGGTCTGCACCGGCAAAACCGGCAGTGCGCTGGGCAATGACCTTCAGGGAGACGTCCGGTGCAAGGGGCTTGTTGCGGGTATGCACCTTCAGGATCTCCTCGCGTCCCCTGACATCCGGCAGACCCACATAGACCTGACGGTCAAAGCGGCCGGGGCGCAGCAGCGCCTTATCCAGAATATCAGCACGGTTGGTGGCGGCCATGACGATGATGCCATCGTTGGCTTCAAAGCCGTCCATCTCCACCAGCAGCTGGTTCAAAGTCTGCTCACGCTCATCGTGACCGCCGCCCAGACCTGCGCCGCGCTGACGACCCACGGCATCGATCTCATCAATAAAGATGATGCAAGGCATGGTCTTTTTGGCCTTATCGAACAGGTCACGCACACGGGAGGCACCCACGCCGACATACATTTCCACAAAGTCAGAGCCGGAGATGGAGTAGAAGGGCACCCCGGCCTCACCAGCACAGGCACGCGCCAGCAGGGTCTTACCGGTACCCGGAGGGCCCACCAGCAGCACACCATGCGGGATGCGGGCACCCAGCGTATTGAACTTATCCGGGCTCTTGAGGAACTCCACAACTTCCTTGAGCTCCTCTTTTTCCTCGTCCTCACCAGCCACATCGGCAAAGGTGGCAGTCTTTTTGTTCTCGTGCTCGTCCTTTACCTTGGCCTTGCCTACGTTCATGATGCCGCCGCCACCGGCGCCGCCGCGCATCATGGAGAACAGCAAAAAGCCGGTGCAGCCCAGCATGGCCAGATAGAACAGGATCTCCATCCAGGGGATGGTCTCCTTGGCGGGTACATAGTCGTACACCATGGGCGCATCGGGGTTGGCTGCATCGTACTGGGCGATGTAGTCCGACACATGGTCCACGAACATCCGGGCGTAGGGCAGCTTGTAGCTGACTGTCTCGGTGCCGTCCTCGTTCTTCTTTACCCCGGTGGGGGTGGAGGAAGAGGAAGACAGCAGACCGGAAAGCAGCCCTCCCGTGGACTGGGCAGTGCTCTGCTCGGCAGCGTTGGGCAGCTCCTGTGCGCCCTCCTTCAGGGTCATGGTGATCACGCCGGTATTCAGATCCAGCGAGAATTTGGTGACCTGATTACTCTCAAAATAGTGTACCACCGTGGAATATGCCATAGAGGAGCCGCTGGCGCTGCCGCCGGTGCCGCCCAGCACCGACCACACCATCAGCACGGCTGCCAGCACAATGGCGATCACCAGCGGATTGAAACGGGGTTTCTTCGGTTGCAAAAAAATCAACTCCAGTTCTGGATTTTTATAATGGACACGTTACTTCGTGTAGACCTCGGGTTTCAGCACGCCGACATAGGGCAGGTTGCGGTATTTTTCATCGTAGTCCAGACCGTAGCCCACCACGAACTCGTCCGGCACCTGAAAGCCCTCGTAATCCGGCTGGATGTCGGCCTTGCGGCGGCTGGGCTTATCAAGGATGGTGCAGATCTTAACGGAGTTCGGGTTGCGCATCTTGAGCATGGGCACAAGGTTGGACAGGGTGACGCCGGTGTCCAGAATGTCCTCCACGATCAGCACATCCTTGCCGGACAGATCACCGTCCAGATCCTTGATGATTTTGACCAGACCGCTGGAGGTGGTATTGCTGCCGCCGTAGCTGGAGACCACCATAAAGTCGATATTGCAGGGGATGCTCACAGCCCGCATCAGGTCGGCCATAAAGACCACCGAGCCCTTGAGGATGGACACCAGCACCAGATTTTTACCGGCATAGTCCCGGCTGATCTGAGCACCCAGCTCTGCCACCTTGGCCTTCAGCTGCTCTTCGCTGACCAGAACGGTCTTGATATCATCGTGCATACTCATTTGTTTTTTCCTCCTGTGTTTCGATCTCTGCATCCAAGTGCAGGATCCATCTGCTTTCCGTGTCCGGTGCAAGGCCATCGGCAAAGCCTTCTCCACACACCCATAAAATTTCGCTTCCGCTGGCAAGCAGCGGCAGCGTATCCCGCAGTTCGTTCGGGACACCGGCCTCGTTCATCCACTTACGCAGCGGCTTGCTCAAGCCCCGCCCCGCAGGCCGGAAGCGGTCTCCCGGCTGTCTGGCACGCAGCACAAGGCCAGTGTACAACGTAGTTATTCTAGCATAATCCGCCCGATTTTTTAAGTCTTTTTTATGAACGACTTGTATTTTTTCTTCAAAATCGGCTTTTAACAGCTCTGCTTTCCCTTTCCAGCCCCCGCGCAGCCGGAATTCCGGCTGTTTTTCGGGCAAAAAGGGCAGCTGCGGCGGCAGGTTCTCCGGCTGTCCGGGCAGCGCTTGCGGCAGCGTTTCCTGCCGCAGACAGCCGTTCCCGGCGCAAAAGCGTACCTGTCCGGTCAGCTGTACTGCGCCGCTGCCCTGCCGCACCACGGCGCACAGCAGCTGCACATATTTTTCCTCTGCGTCCCGCACCGGAGCCACAAGGCTGTGCAGCGCAGTTTCCAGCAGCAGCGGGTCTGCCGCCTGCAAGGGTGCCAGCTGCCACATCGGTTCTGCACCGGGCAGGCGTGCCGCCGCCAGAAGCTTTGCAGCCCCGGCGGCAAGGTAGGCATCCGCCCGCGCGGCCTTTTCACAGAACCGCGCCAGATTCTGCACCGCCGCCGCGTTGGTGCTTTCCAGCGCAGGCAGGGCGCTGTGGCGCAGCCGGTTGCGGGCGTAGGCATCGGTGTCGTTGGTCTCATCGGTGACCCACGTCTGCCCCGCTGCCCGGCAGACGGCCTCGGTCTCGGCGCGGCTCAGGCAGAGCAGCGGGCGCAGGTAGCACCCGCGCCTTGGCCGGATGCCGCCCGCCCCGTGCAGCCCGGTGCCGCGCGCCAGCCGCAGCAGCAGCGTTTCCGCTTGGTCATTTGCAGTATGGGCCATAGCGATGGCATCTATCCCCTGCCCTTGCAGCTGCGCAAAGGCCGTGTAGCGCAGGCGGCGCGCCCAGTCCTCCCCGGCGTGCGCCGGGGGCGAGGTCAGATCTGCGGCGTGGAACACCCGCAGCGGCACACCCAGACGGGCGCATTCTGCCCGCACAAAGGCCTCGTCCCGGTCAGCGCTCTGCCCGCGCAGACCGTGATTCACATGGCAGGCAGAGAGCGTATAGCCGAACCTCGGCTGCAACTGCCGCAGCAAGAGCAGCAGTGCCATGCTGTCCGCGCCGCCAGAGACTGCCGCCGCCAGATGCAGCGGTGCGCCGGGCTGCAAAAGCCCCTCCCGGGTGCAGAAATCCTCCACCCGGGCAAGAATCGCGGCATCCATCAGCGCTTGAAGTCCACATCCATAAAGCGGGTGTGGGCACCGTCCCAGCCCAGCGGCACGGTACTGGTCTCGCCGTGACGGTTCTTTGCCACGATACACTCGGCGGTATCGGCATCCACCTCAGCGCCATCCGGGTTCTGGCTGGCGTAGTAGGAATCGCGGTACAAAAACAGAACGCAGTCTGCATCCTGCTCGATAGAACCGGAGTCGCGCAGGTCAGAAAGCTGCGGGCGATGGCTGGAGTTGTTGCCCTGCTTTTCCACCGCACGGGACAGCTGGCTCAGCGCGATGATAGGCACGTTCAGCTCCTTAGCCATGATCTTCAGATTTCGGGTGATGGAGCTGATCTCCTGCACGCGGTTCTCGCTGCGCTGGCCGGTGGTCATCAGCTGTAAATAGTCGATGACGATCAGGCCCACATTGGGGCGGGCAGGGTCCTGATTCACCCGGCGGATCTTGGCCTTCATCTCGGTGATGGTGATACCGGAGGTGTCGTCCATATAGATTGGTGCATCGTGCAGCTTTTCGGTGGCCAATGCCAGATACTCCCAGTCCTCAGCACGCAGCGCACCGGTACGGAAGGCCTGACTGTCGATACCGGCCTCCGACGAGAGGATACGGTTGGTCAGCTGCTCCTTGGTCATTTCCAGACTGAAGATGGCCACCGGCACCTTTTGCTGCATGGCCACGCGAGTAGCGATGTTCAGCGCAAAGCTGGTTTTGCCCATACCGGGACGGGCTGCCAGAATGACCAGATCGCCGCGGCCAAGGCCGGTAAGCACAGTATCCAGCAGACGGAACCCGGTGGGGATGCCCTTGTACTTATCCGCATCCGGGCCGCTGATCTTTTGCAGGTTGGTCAGCGTTTCCACCATGCTGGACGAAAGCGGGGTCAGGGCGCTGGAATCACGGCCGGAGCGGATCTCGTAGATGCGTTGCTCGGCATTTTCCAGCAGAAGGTCGGCGTCCGGCTCGTCTCCGGCGTCCTGCAAAATGTCCTTGGCGACCCCCATCAGCTGACGCACCAGATATTTTTCCTGCACGATCTGGGCATAGGCCTTTACGTTGGAGATGCTGGGCACCGTTTCTGCCAGACCGGTCAGGTAGATCTTGGCCTCGTCTGCGCTGGGGAACACGCCATCGGACACCACTGCATCCAGCAGGGTGACAAAATCAATGGTCTGGTCGTTGGTGAACAGGCGCAGCATCTCGGTCCAGATCTGGGCATTCTGCCGGGTGTAGAACATTTCCGGCTTGATGATCTCCACAAGATCAGTCAGGGTGTCGGGTTTGAGCAGCACCGCGCCCAGCACGCTCTGCTCTGCCTGCATATTGTAGGGCAGATTGATGCCCACGCTCTCCAGATTCAATTCATTGGAATAACGTCGTTCGTTCGGCATAGTAGTTTGTCCTTATCCAAAATCCAAAGCTTCCTGTAAAGCCAAAAAGCGCCCCCTGCTGTGAGGGGGCGCAAACGGCACACAGATCAGGCCTGTTCCACTTCCACCTGGATCTTGAAGGAAGCCACGACGCCAACGTACAGACGGACCTTGCCGTTGAACACGCCGGCATCCTTGATGTCCTTGGTCTCCAGCTCGATCTTCTTTTTGTCGATGGGTGCACCTGCCAGCGCAGCCAGTGCCTCAGCAACTTCCTTGCCGGTCACCTTGCCGTGCAGACGGCCGGATGCGCCGCCCTTGGCCTTGATGGTCACGGTCTTGCCTTCGATCTTGGCAGCCAGAGCCTTGGCGGCTGCCACATTCTCAGCCTCGTGGAAATCGGCTGCGGCTTCCTTGCCGCGGGCCATGTTCACAGCGCTGGCATCCGCCACAGCGGCCAGCTTGCGCGGGAACAGGTAGTTGCGGGCGTAGCCGTCGGAGACCTCGTGGATCTCGTCCTTCTTACCAATGCCCTTGATATCCTGCTTCAGAATCACTTTCATGATAGTATCCCTCACTTCTCACCGGAAAACCGGTGCAGTCTTATGGTAATAGTATAGCGCATTTGTCGTTTTTGGGCAAGAGGAAGCGGGGCATTTACGCCAGCTCCTTTGCGGCCACGTCCAGCGCTACCTCAATGACCTTGTCCATATCGTAATACTTGTACTCGCCCAGACGGCCACCGAAGATCACGCCCGGCTCGGCATCGGCCAGCGCCTTGTACTGCGCATACAGGGCACCGTTCTTCTCATCGTTGACGGGATAGTAGGGCTCGTCGCCCTTTTTCCACTCGGCGCTGTACTCCCGGCTGATGACGGTCTTGGGCTGGGTGCCGAACTCAAAGTGCTTGTGCTCGATGATGCGGGTATAGGGGGTCTCGGCATCGGTGTAGTTGACCACTGCGTTGCCCTGATAGTTGTCGGTGTCCAGCACCTCGGTCTCAAAGCGGACGCTGCGGTACTGCAAAGCACCCAGACGGTAGCCGAAGTAGGCATCCACCGGACCGGTGTAGACCACCTTCTCAGCCAGTGCGTCCAGCGCAGCCTTTTCTGCCAGATAATCCATGTTCAGGCGCACCTCGGTACCGGCCAGCATCTTTTCCACCATGGCGGTATATCCGCCATTGGGGATGCCCTGATACAGGGCGTTGAAGTAGTTGTCGTCGTAGGTAAAGCGCACCGGCAGGCGCTTGATGATAAAGGCGGGCAGCTCGGTGCAGGGGCGTCCCCACTGCTTGCCGGTGTAACCCTTGATAAGCTTTTCGTAGATATCGGTGCCCACAAGGCTGATGGCCTGCTCTTCGAGGTTCTGCGGGTCGGTGATGCCCGCAGCAGCCTTCTGCTCCTCAATTTTCGCCTTGGCCTCGGCAGGGGTCACAACACCCCACATCTTGTTGAAGGTGTTCATGTTGAAGGGCAGGTTGTAGATCTGACCGTGGTAGTTGGCCACCGGGCTGTTGGTGTAGCGGTTGAACTCTGCAAACTGGTTTACATACTGCCACACGGCCTTGTTGTTGGTGTGGAAGATATGCGCGCCATAGCGGTGCACATTGATGCCCTCCACATTCTCGGTGTAGATATTGCCCGCGATATGGTCGCGCTTATCAATGACCAGACACTTTTTGCCTGCTTTTTTTGCCTCGTGGGCAAACACGGCACCGAACAGACCGGCACCAACGATGAGATAATCGTACTGTTTCATGTTTTATTCCCCTTTTGCCGGTCGTGCTTCCGGCGTAGTCTTTTTCTGGGAGAGATAATATTGGTCGATGGCATCCTGAATGCGGCTGCGGGCCGCCTGCGGGGTGATATGCTTCAGCTGGGCTGCTGCCATGGTCTGATGACCGCCGCCGCCCAGCGACTCCATGATCACCTGCACATTCACGGCACCCATGCTGCGGGCAGAGATGTTTACCCCATTGCCCACCTGCACTGCCACAAAGCTGGCGTCCACGCCCTGAATGCGCAGCAGGTCGTTGGCGGCCTGCGCAATGGCGACCCGGGCCTCCGGGGCCACCTCGCCGCCAATGGAGATGGCGCAGTTTTTGTACATCTGCGCCTTTTCCACCAGATCAGCCTTGGCGTTGTACTCCACCATGGTCACATCGAACAGCCTGCGCACCCGCTCGGTCTCTGCGCCGTAGCGGCGCAATGCAGCAGCGGCTTCAAAGGTACGCACACCGGTGTGCAGGGTAAAGTCCTGCGTATCCAGCAAAATACCGGCAAGCAGACCTTCGGCCTCGATGCGGTTGGGCTTATCGTCCCGCTCGCCCACATACTGCAAAAGCTCGGTGACCAGCTCGCTGGCCGAGGAAGAATAGGGCTCGTGGCAGACCAGCGCCGGGTTCTCAATGTAGCCCACACCCTTGCGGTGGTGGTCGATGACGGCCACCTTGCCGCATTTTTCCAGAATGTCCTTGCTTTCCACAAGGCCAACCTGATATGTATCCACCACGATACACAGGGTACGCTTAGAAATGATGGGCAGGGCGTCCTTGGGGTCGATGAAGTCATCCTTCTGCCCCGCCTTGCACAGCGCATCGATCAGGCTGGCCGCCAGCGTGGCGTCCCGCCGGACGGCGATGACCGCCGGCACATCGCAGATCTTACAAATGCGCAGCACGCCCTCGGCTGCGCCGATAGCATCCAGATCGCTCATGCGGTGACCCATGATGACCACATGGTCGGCTTCCTTGATCAGCTTGACCAGCTGGTCGGCCACAAGGCGGCTGCGCACCTTGCTGCGCTTTTCCACACCATGGCTCACGCCGCCGTAGAAGGTAAAGCCGTCCAGCGTCATCTCAGCGGCCTGATCGCCGCCGCGTCCCTGCGCCATATCCAGTGCGTGCTCGGCCATATCCTGCGCTTCCCGCAGGGTGCGTGCACCGCGTCCGATACCAATGGACATCGAAAGGCTCACGCCGGGGTCCAGTGCGCGGATCTTATCCAGCACATCGTAGCCGCGGTTGGCGAACTGCTCCAGCTGGCGCTCCTCCACCACTGCGATGTAGCGGCCGCCGCTGCCTACCCGGCGCAGAAAGCCGCTGCCGCGCCCGATCATATCCTCCAGAATGCGGTTGACGCCCTCCAGCAGGCGGGCACGCTCGCTGTCCATCAGATCCCCGAACACGTCGTCGTAGCCGTCCAGCTGAAAGGCAAGATACCCCGGACGGCTGGCCTTGTACTCTGCCTCGATGCGGCGCAGCTCGGTCTCCTCGTTCAGCACCAGCAGGGTCATGCTTTCGGCTTCGCCGGGCACGGTGGAGCTGTGCACGCTCCAGTAGCCGTCGGCAAGGGTCAGCAGCTGTCCCTCACGCTTGCGGCACAATTGCAGATCCAGCCCGGGCAGCAGCTTCTGCACCCGGCTGGCCAGCACATCCTGCCCGCCCAGCAGACGGGTGCGGAATTGGCTGTTGTACCACAGCACTGTCTCGCCGGAAAGCAGCGCCGCAGGCTGGGAAAGAGGCTCCAGACTGAACTGCACCTTGGATTTTTCAAAGGTGGTGCCGCTTGTCCAGCGCACCACCCAGCTGCGCAGCTTGCAACGGAACAGGGTTGCCCCTATGCCCCACAGCACCACCAGCACAGCCAGCAGCGGCCATGCCATGGGGCGCTGCACCAGCAGCGCCAGCAGCAAAAGGCCACACAGCACCGCCAGACTGGCCGTGAGCATTTCCAGTGTCCATCTTGGTTTACGTTTCATTGGTTTTTTTGCCTCCTCAGACGCTGCACCGCCTTGCGGTGCGCCCGGGTCAGACCTCCATCAGGATCGGTAGGATCATCGGGCTGCGCTTGGTGCGCCGGTAGATATAACTGCTCAGCGCCTCACGCACACGGGTCTTTACGCTGTTCCAGTCCCGGACATGCTCGTCCACACAGCGCTCCAGTGCATTTTCCACAATGCTCTGGGCACCGTCCATCAGGCTCTCGTTCTCGCGCACATACACGAAGCCCCGGCTTACCAGATCCGGCCCGGCCAGCACCTTGCCGGTCTTGCTGTCCACGGTAGCCACGATGATAACAAGACCGTCCTCGGAGAGGTGCTTGCGGTCCCGCAGCACCACGTTGCCCACATCGCCCACGCCAAGGCCGTCCACCATAACGGCGCCGGCGGTCACCGGCTCGCCCAGCTTCATCTCGTCCTGCGAGAGGATAACGTTGGAGCCGTTTTCGGCGATCAGGATATTGCTGGTGGGAATGCCCAGACTTGCAGCAGTGAGGGCGTGCTTTTTCAGCTGCTTATATTCGCCGTGCACGGGCAGGAAGTACTTGGGCTTGGTCAGGGTGAGCATCAGCTTCTGCTCCTCCTGACAGGCGTGGCCGGAAACGTGCACATCGTACATGCTCTCGTAGATGACCTCCGCGCCCAGCAGCAGCAGACCGTTGACGATCTTGGTCACGCTCTTTTCGTTGCCGGGGATGGGGTTTGCGGAGATGATGATAAAGTCGCCGGGGCCTACCCGCACCTGACGGTGGCTGCAGGAGGCCATACGGCTCAGCGCGCTCAGAGGCTCGCCCTGACTGCCGGTAGTCACCAGCACCACCTGCTCCGGCGGGTACTGGTTCAGCTCGTCTACGCTGATCAGGGTGCCCTCCGGGATGTGCATATAGCCCAGTTCCTGCGCCATAGCGGTGTTGTTGACCATGCTGCGGCCGCTGAAGGCCACCTTGCGGCCATCCTCCACGGCCAGAT